>OIWT01001168.1_pt1 | contig 33012 bp, 30 predicted proteins | sample 1587701 | NCBI WGS metagenome assembly OIWT01 (sample SAMEA3888904, study PRJEB22519) | human gut metagenome | biome: human gut; feature: human-associated habitat; material: faeces | place: Denmark | collected 2009 | reverse complement strand
ATGGTAATTGTAAACGAGATTTTACGTACGTCGATGATATAGTAGAGGGAGTAGTCAGGGTGATGCAGCACGCGCCGGAAAAACAGACCGGAGAGGATGGACTCCCTATTCCTCCGTATAAGGTATATAATATCGGAAACAATTCACCGGAAAATCTTCTCGACTTCGTCACGATTCTTCAAGAAGAATTAGTTCGTGCCGGTGTACTTCCTAAGGACTATGATTTCGAAGCACATAAGGAACTCGTCCCTATGCAGCCAGGAGATGTCCCGATTACCTATGCGGACATCACTCCATTGGAGCAAGATTTCGGCTTTAAGCCAAGCACAAGTTTGAGAACGGGTTTAAGAGCTTTTGCAGAGTGGTATGCAAAGTATTATAAAACGGAAAAGTAAAAATAAAAAATATTTAGTTATGAGCATTTTCGCAGGAAAGACACTGATGATTACTGGAGGTACAGGTAGCTTCGGCAATGCGGTACTTAACCGCTTTTTATCTACGGACATTAAGGAAATCCGAATTTTTAGCCGAGATGAGAAAAAACAGGACGATATGCGTCACGAATATCAGGTTAAGTATCCTGAATTCGCTTCGAAAATCAAATTCTACATAGGCGATGTCAGAAGTCTTGAGAGCTGTCGCAGCGCGATGCCAGGTGTGGATTATATCTTCCATGCGGCTGCTTTGAAGCAGGTTCCAAGTTGTGAGTTCTTTCCTATGGAAGCCGTTAAGACAAATGTCATAGGTACGGATAATGTACTCACTGCCGCTATCGAAAATAACGTGGAGTGCGTAATCTGTCTTTCAACAGATAAGGCAGCATACCCTATAAACGCTATGGGAATCACTAAGGCCATAGAAGAAAAGGTAGCTGTAGCCAAGAGCCGTAATTCTAGAAATACGAAGATATGCTGCACACGTTATGGTAATGTGATGTGCTCGCGAGGAAGTGTAATTCCTCTCTGGATAGATCAAATTAGAAGTGGCAATCCTATAACTCTTACTGAGCCTAATATGACTCGTTTCATTATGAGCCTCGAAGAAGCTGTAGATTTGGTTCTCTTCGCCTTTGAACACGGACAGAATGGAGACATTCTCGTTCAAAAGGCTCCTGCTTGTACGATAGGTACTCAAGCCGAGGCAGTATGTGAACTATTTGGAGGAAAGAAAGAAGACATAAAGGTAATCGGTATTCGTCACGGAGAGAAGATGTACGAAACCCTTCTTACTAAGGAGGAATGTGCTAAAGCAGAAGATATGGGTAACTTCTATCGTGTTCCGGCAGATAATCGTACTTTGAATTACGATAAGTTTTTTACCGAAGGCAATAAAAAGGCCGTAACTATCGACGAATTTAACTCTGACAACACCTATCGTCTGAACCTCGAGGAAACGAAGGCTAAAATCGCGAGTCTGGAGTATATTCAGAATGAACTTAACGGAATCTCAAATCTCGTCAAGTAATGAGGATACTCGTAACCGGTGCTAAAGGCTTCGTGGGAAAGAATCTTTGTGCACAACTGAATAACATAAAAGAAGGCAAGGCTAAATGCTATGGAGACCTCGTAATAGACGATGTCTTCGAGTACGATATCGATTCTACTCCGGAAGAACTTAGCGAGTGGTGTCAGAAATGTGACTTCGTATTTAATCTCGCTGGTGTAAACCGTCCTAAGGACCCGAAGGAGTTTATGGAAGGTAATTTCGGTTTTGCGTCAGTTCTTCTTGATACTCTTAAGAAGCATCACAACACGTGTCCCGTGATGATATCAAGTAGTATCCAGGCCACACTTGCCGGACGTTTCGGGACATCTGAATATGGCAAAAGTAAAAAGGAAGGCGAAGAACTTATGTTTCGCTATGGTGAAGAAACAGGTGCGAAGGTACTTGTCTACCGTTTTCCTAATCTTTATGGCAAATGGTGTCGCCCTAACTATAATAGTGCCATAGCCACCTTCTGTAACAATATCGCCAACGACCTTCCTATAACCGTAAACGATCCTTCGGTCGAATTGGAAGTGTTGTATATCGATGATTTGGTAGAAGAGATGATATGTGCATTGAAAGGACAGGAACATCGATGTGAATTCGAAGGCGTGGAAACCGTTTTTACGAATGAAGGCCGCTATTGCGCTTCGCCTATCACGCATCACGTGGCTTTAGGGGAGATAGTAGAACTTCTATATAAGTTTCACGATATGCCTAGTACCCTTATTATTCCTGAGATACCGGCCGATAGTTTTGCAAAAAGACTATATAGCACCTACCTTAGTTATCTTCCGAAGGAAAAGGCCATCTTCGATCTAAAGATGAACGTTGATGCACGTGGTAGTTTTACGGAACTCGTTCACACGCTTAATTGCGGCCAAGTGAGCATTAATATCTCAAAGCCGGGCATTACGAAAGGGCAACACTGGCATAATACCAAATGGGAGCAGTTCATCGTAGTATCCGGTCACGGACTTATTCAGATGCGAAAAGAAGGTAGTGACGAAGTCATCGAATATGAGGTCAGTGGAGATAAAATTCAGAGTGTCATAATGCTTCCGGGCTATACCCACAACATCATTAACCTATCCGACACTCAGGACCTCGTTACGGTTATGTATTGTAACGAAATCTTCAATCCGGAGCGTCCGGATACATTCTACGATCCAGTAATAAAAGATAATTAATATGGAAATCAAAACTCCCAAATTCGACTATAGCGACGTCAAGTGGAAAGAAAACGGTAAGCTGAAGCTTTGTATAATCGTGGGAACACGCCCTGAAATTATACGACTTGCAGCAGTGATTACGAAATGTCGCAAATACTTTGACGTTATTCTCGCACATACCGGTCAGAACTATGACTATAACCTCAATGGTATTTTCTTCCGCGACCTGAAGTTGGCGGAACCTGAAGTTTATATGGACGCAGTAGGCGATGATCTCGGAGCCACCTGTGGTAACATTATAAATTGTAGTTATAAACTTTTCGCTCAGATACAGCCAGATGCGGTCTTGGTTCTCGGAGATACGAACAGTTGCTTGAGCGTTATAGGAGCGAAACGTCTTCATATTCCTATTTTCCATATGGAGGCCGGTAATCGTTGTAAAGACGAATGTCTTCCGGAAGAAACAAATCGTCGTATCGTAGACATTATATCAGATGTTAATCTAGCGTATAGTGAACACGCACGTCGGTACCTCGCTGAATGTGGACTTCCACGCGAACGTACCTATGTAACGGGCTCTCCGATGGCAGAGGTTCTCCATCAGAATTTAGCTGAGATAGAGTCAAGCGACGTGCATAAGAGACTTAATCTGGAGAAAGGACATTATATTCTTCTCAGTGCGCATCGCGAAGAGAATATAGATACTGAAAAGAACTTCCTAAGCTTATTCACAGCCATAAACAAGATGGCGGAGAAGTATGATATGCCTATCCTTTATAGCTGTCATCCACGTAGCCGTCATCGTCTCGAAAAGAGCGGGTTTAAACTCGATCCTCGTGTCAAAGTGCAGCAGCCTCTCGGATTTCACGATTACAATTGCCTCCAGATGAATGCATTCTGCGTGGTGTCCGATTCCGGTACTCTTCCGGAAGAGAGTAGCTTCTTCACTAGTGTAGGATATCCGTTCCCTGCAGTCTGCATCCGTACTTCTACCGAGCGCCCAGAATCCCTTGATAAAGCCGGATTCATTCTCTCCGGAATAGATGCAAAAGGACTTCTCCAGTCCGTAGATACTGCAGTAGAACTCGTGAAAAATGGCGATTACGGCACCCCGGTTCCGAATTACACTGACGAGAATGTATCCACTAAAGTAGTGAAGATCATTCAAAGCTATGTCGGTGTAGTGAATAAGATGGTGTGGAGGAAGTATTAAACTTTTCGAATCTATGAAAATCGCAGTTGCCGTATCGGCAACGTTGGTCTCTCAATAGCCACTATATTGGCTAAGTACAATGAAGTTATGGCTGTTGATTTCATCCCGAAAAAGGTGGAGAAGCTCAATAAAAGGATATCTCCCATTTCGGACGAATCCAGATCAGATCAGCATGACGCAGGACGGTGATCCTCGCGATAACGCTATCGCTGAAAGGGTGAACGGAATCCTCAAGACAGAATGGCTATATGATGATCACTTTGTCGGCTTTGAGAATGCCTACAGGCGCGTTGCAGAGGTAATAAACCTATACAACAACAAACGGCTGCACCTGAGTCTGAACTACAAAACGCCTGCCGAGGTCTTTCTGGAGCAAGGTGAGTAAGTCCGAGTATGGAAATACTACTACAAGGGCAATAAGCCCGAGGAAGTGGTGGCTGTAATAAATAAATTGACAAGTGGATGTAGGACATCCGCAGCATATTGATAAAATGAATATGATTGTTCCAAGAGAGGCAAAGGTACCATTAGCCTCACAGTGTGTCAAGACCAAGGCAAGCGCTTTAGGCGGCCTTGACGCAAAGTTCGGCTACCACTTGAGCGGCTTATCTTGGAAACAATCTAACAGCATGAACAATAAAATAGGCTCAAAACTGTAAAGGATAATCAGGACGGGGCACTGCTCTGTGCTGTGTATTGTATAATATTGATGGTGGGCAGCAGGAGACTATGCTGGATGTCGTGAATATCCATCCTTCAGGAGGAGTTGGTTTGTGCTAGTGTACTACCACAGGACTATGACTTTGAGGCGCACAAAGATTTGGCCCAATGCAGCTATGCGATGTTGCCTACGATGTGTGCAGATGCCAGTGCGCAGGAGAGGGACTTTGGGTTTGTGATTAAGATTACACTGAAGAAATGGTTGAGGAAGTTTGCGGAGTGGTATAAGGAGTATTATGTATAGAATTGTATAACTTATTTTTGAAATAACAAATGATTAACGTTGGAATTATCGGATGCGGCTTCGTAGGCGGAGCCCTGAAAGACTGGTTGGAGAACAACAACCCTGAATGCAAACTGTTCATCAGCGACCCTCCAAAGGGTTATAATGATGACCTGAGTGGTATTGACATCGCATTCTTGCAAATTCACGTGCCTACCGAGGACGACGGCACACAGGACCTCACACTGATGAAGCAGCTCATCACCAATCTGCCCGACGTGCCGGTATTTGTGCGCACCACCATCTTACCCGGCACCAGCGACCGACTCTCAAAGGAGACTGGCCATCAGGTGTGCTATATGCCCGAGTTCCTCACCGAGCGCACGCATATAGAGGACTTCAAGCGCCAGACAATGGTGTTTACCGGCGCACAGGACTTGCTCACCAAGATTTTTGTGGGCAAGAAGTTTATGGTGATGTCACCATTAGAGGCTGAGCTCACCAAGTACATGCACAATGTGTTCGGAGCCTATAAAGTCACCTACTTTAACGCCTGCCGTGAATACTGCGAGCAGATGGGAGCCGACTGGCGCAAGGTGCATACCGGCGTGCTGCTGTCTGGTTATATAAATGACATGCATACCTACGTACCCGGTCCTGACGGCAAGTTTGGCTATGGCGGTAAATGCTTCCCTAAGGATGTCAACGCATTTGCCAAGATGACCGAAGGCACACCCCTCGGCACCCTCCTGGAGCACCTGCACGAGCTGAATGTGCATTTCAGAGGGTTTGAGGAGCATATCTAATCAAGGACGATAACAAAACAGGAAGATTTCAATGTCATTTACCTCCCTTAACTTTTGGTTCATATTTCCGTTCATCTTTGTGTTCTACTGGCTGATACCAGCCAAGTGGAACACATGGCGCAATGTGATGCTCCTTGTGGCGAGCTACTTGCTCTATATGAACTGGAAACCAGCGTATGCTCTTGTGCTGCTGGGAGTTACGTTATTTACTTTCGTTGGGGGGTATTTGTTTGATAGCCAACAATTTATAAATAACAAACGCAAAAAGAATAAACTTGTTTGGCTATTCGCGTTACTTGGCCTTCTGCCTCTGCTTATTTTCAAATACTATAACTTCCTGAACGAAAGCATCGGTGTCGGTCTTGTGACCGTGGGATTGCAATTCAGCCTTCCTGGCTTAAACTTGGCAGTGCCTGTAGGCATCTCCTTCTTCACCTTTCAGGCAGTAGGATACATGCTGGATGTTTACCATGGGCGCACAAAAGCAGAAAAGAACCTTCTGAACTATATGCTTTTCGTCTCGTTCTTCCCGCAAGTGATGAGCGGACCCATCAGCAAAGCAGATGAGTTATTGCCGCAGATAAAAAAACGCACAAATTTGATTATGAGCAAGGGAAGCAAGGACTCAAATGGCTCCTTTGGGGTATGTTCATCAAACTTGTGATTGCAGACCGATTGGGTTTGTATGTTGATACTGTTTACGCCAATTATATCCATTATAGTGGCTCGTCCATCTTTGTTGCCAGTCTGTTCTACACCTTGCAGATATACTGCGACTTTGCGGGATACTCATTGATGGCAATCGGTATTGCCAAGACCCTTGGCTTTGACCTGATTAACAACTTCAAGCGCCCTTATCTTGCCACGAGCATTACTGATTTTTGGCGTAGATGGCATATCTCGCTCACCCGTTGGCTCACGCAACAGGTATATATCCCGATGGGCGGCAGCCGTTGCCGCAAGCCGAGAACCTATTGGAACATCTTTGTAACGTTCCTTGTTAGCGGTATCTGGCACGGCGCCAATTGGACATTTATTGTGTGGGGCTGTATGCATGGCGTGTTACAAATAATAGAGAAAGCCCTTGGCTGGCAGAAGTATGAAGGAAAGAGTTGGGCTGTGAAGTTATTGAGGATATGCATCACCTTCCTGCTGGTGAACTTTGCTTGGATATTCTTCCGTATGCCGAGCATTGGCGAAGCATGGGGTGCGATAAGTAGAATATTCACCAACTTTGGTACACCCACTCTATCCGACCTTGGCGGCTCCATCCTACTAGTTATTGTCCTGGGGTTGTTCATTCTTGCGTTCAAAGACCTGCGTGATGAGTTCTTCTGCGGCAAGATGCGCTTTCTTGAAGCAAAGCCAGTTCGTTGGGCCATCTATGTGGGACTATTCTGTATGGTGCTGATGTTCGGATCTTTGGACGAAGGCTCGTTTATCTACGTAAGCTTTTGAGCCATGAAGAGGTACATTATCAACATACTGCTCTTCTTTGCCATAGTGGCGGTGATTGACTTTGGGGTGGGTTTTGCCGGAGACTATCTGACAAATCATGTTAAAAGTGGTGACACCAAACGGACCAACGACCTCGTGATGAACGACACGCACGATGTGCTGATACTTGGATCTAGCCGAGCACGCCACCATTACGATACGCCTTTTCTCAGTGATACGCTTGGACTGGATGTGTACAATGCCGGTTACGATGGCAATGGCGTTGTGCTGGCATACGGCATTTTGGAGATGATTCTCGACCGCTATCAGCCGAAGATGATTATCTATGATGTCGAACCAGCATTTGATATCAACGTTTATGCAGAGGACAACAATCATAAGCGGTACATCGCGCGCCTAAAACCCTACTACCGCAACAAGGCCGTTGGTGATATCATTGAGGATGTTTCCACAGATGAGTGGTATAAGGTACACTCCGGCATGATGCGTTACAATATGAGCCTCCTTACCATGCTTACGGAAGGGATGCGCAACAGCAAAGACGGCAACAACGGCTACAGCCCATTGCAGGGCATATATGACCGTGAACCGGCAAAGGCAGACAATAAAACAGAAATTGATACGTTTAAGTTAAAGTATATAGACAAACTGATAGCATTAGCAAAGACAAGACAGATACCCATTGTGATGATTGCTTCGCCAAAATATGGCCAGGCTAACTCTACCGACATAGAGCCGGTCAAGAACCTTTGTGCAGAGAGATATGTGACATTTCTCGATTATTACGCTGATGCTGAGTTCCAGAGCCATAAAGAATGGTTCAAAGAACCGATGCATCTTAATGCCGAAGGGGCGAGAGCTTTCTCTAAGAATATAATAATGTGTTTGCAAATTAAGTATACCGTTGAATAACAATACTTTTTCGAGGAATTACAAATTGTCTGACGGATGGATTCAGTATCAAAAATAGGAGAACGAATACCATTAGACCAAGCATTTCGCTGCCACCATGCATGACCTCCGCAACCGCTATGCTGGATTTCTTTCAGTCATTAAGGCAGGATTATTGACTGGACCGCAGAGAAACGCTAGAGTCTGGAAAGAGAAGAGAACATGATTTTGCCGGCTACGAGCAACAAGGACGTGAAAAAGGCGAGTATTGCTTTGTAAATAAAACAAGAATCGACAGCAACAGGCACAGAGATATTCCAACTGGTGTCGGTTAACCTGCAATGAGATATATTTATTGATGGAAATACCAAGCTATATGAGGCGAAGAGAAATAATTCGGGGCATAGCCTTGATGCTGCTGATACCCGTATGGATGGGGATAGCCTCAGAGTGGTATGAGTGGTATGATGAAGATGGAAATGGATGGCTGCTGAAGTGGCTGTATGTTTTCCTTGATGGGCGGTGGTTAGTGAACATCCCTGTGTGCCTTGTCATTGCCTATGTGTGCTATTTGTGGGGTAAAAGGATAAGGATGGACAGAAATATCCGTTTCTACCGTCCGATATTAACCGTGCTGGTATTAGTTTTACTGTATTTCGCTTCAGATATGTCCTACGCGAAGGTTGTGTGGGTGTTTGATTTCAGAATGTTCTTCACGATTTTCCTGTGCCTGCTATTGGTGACGATGGTTGTGAAAGTCATTTGGAGAAAGTGGCTTGGAGAATGGTGGGGTAAGAGTCGAGAGGGAAAAGCAACAGCAGAAGGGGTGAAGGATAAGAAAGTGAATGATGAGGTGCCCAAGGGCTTCTCTGATGATGACACCGAAAGTGTAAAGATGACAGATGCGTTGTGTAAATACACGAAAGAGATAGCAGATAGGCTGTTAGTGACGAACGTTAAGAAGAACTCTTTTGCTATAGGTGTGACTGGTGAGTGGGGCGTTGGCAAGACCACATTCATGGACGAGTTGAAGAAAGCCATAGGCGGCAGGGCGGAGATAGTGGAGTTTAATCCTTGGATGTGCCGTACACCCGAGCAGGTGACGAGTGACTTCTTCGTCTCGCTCCGGTATCAACTCTCTCCGAAATACAGTACTTTGTCGCGTAGCATCAAGGAATACGCCAAACTGGTGAATACAGTGACAGTAACACCCCATCCGTTTGTCTCAGCAGAACTGCTACTACCCGTAAAGGAGGACGGCCTGTTTGAGAAGAAACGAGCCTTATCGGAGCGGTTCAAGGAACTGCCCCGTCCAGTTGTGGTTGTGATAGACGACTTGGATAGGTTGGAACGTGACGAGGTTTTTGAGGTGTTGCGATTGATACGCAACACTGCAGACCTGAGCAATATGCTCTATATGGTTGCTTACGACAAAGAGTATGTGACCTGCGTATTAGAGGATAGAAGCATCAAGGATGCGTCAGCCTATTTGGAGAAGATATTTCCTGTGGAGGTGCACCTGCCCAAGGTAGAGGACTATCTTATTTGGGAATTGCTGGAAACGGAGATAGAGAAGCAGAACAACCTCCAAAAAAGCTTTACGGATAATTTGTTCAAAGAACTTGAAAGTGAGGACAAAGAACTAATCCTGAAGATAATTGACAATTACAGGCGAGCGAAGCGTTTTGCACGGTTGTTCATGCTTAACATGGGATATTTGTGGAGTCAGTCGAAGGGAGAAATGAAGATACTGGATGTGTTATGGATAGAACTGCTCCAGATGTATGACAAACGGACATACGATGTTCTGGCTGAAGACCCGATGAAACTTTTGTACTATGATAACGACTGTTACAAGCTGCGGAAAGGCATTCTTAGGATTGCGGGAGAGAAAGAGGATAACAAATACATAGGTGAGAAGTTCTGGAAAGAAGAAACCCCAAAGGTCTTGGAGAAATTATTTGGAGGCTATTCAAAACCACAACGGTTGAGCATTTGTTATGTGGAGAATTATGGTAAATATTTCAGCCTGAGTGTATCACCTTTCAGACTCTCAATAAGGGAGTTGAACGGGCTTTTTGAGCAGGGTGCGAACCCTGACGAGATAGTAGCCAGATGGGTAGACAGTGGTAAGTATTTCAACTCTATCGCTCATCAGTTGCAACAGATTGCAGTCAATAGCCTTAATGAGGAGCAACTGAAAGCCTATCTGCGAGGTGTTTTGCACTTTACGATGGTTGTGTCTCAATATAATTCGCGACAAATATGGATGATGAGGAGGATGTTGCTGGTCGAGCGATACAAGAATGGTATTGATAAGAAAGCTCATGATATTGTGAAGGTGTGGTTTGAGGAGAAGCTGAATGAACAGAATCCGAAGGAGATGCGGCATTTGGTTAGTCTGCTGAACAAGATGTATGTCACGACCCACCTTGATAAAAGCGGAAAAAAGGAAAACACGATTTCGCTTTTGTTAAGCAATGATGAAATTAAAGATCTGCTTATGAAGGTGATGGCGCGTTATCTCTCGCAACATTCTGAGCTGACAGCTTTGGATGTGTTGAGAGAGGATGGTGAGCTTGCCTACCTGTTCAAGCAATGCTGCGTGATAGAGGAAGACGGTATGTCATTCCAAGACTATTGTGTTTATGAACAGGTAGCCTTTAGTCCGGTGATAGCGCACTTCTCAAAAGTGAAGAACAAGCCGACTTTGGCTGAGTATGATAGTGCCTTAGGCAAGTTGTTCAAACAAGAGACGCCCGTCTTTGATGACCCTAATGATGAATATGACTACTGGGACTATATGAGCGAAACATACGACCGTAGGATGCAGGAGTATTTTGGAAGTGGATATGACAAGAAAGAAGGCGGAAGGATGGAAGAGTTTAAGGTAGAGTGCTTTGTTTAAGTAGTCGTCAGATTGATTCGGGCTCCGGTGCCGTTTACATTGACAAGGCGTCGTTTGGTTGCAGAGGAACTCTTAAAATTTACTTGTTTACCTCAGCTTTTGCCCGCTAATGGGTGCTGGACTGAAAAAAATATCTTTTTAAAGTCGATTCAAATAATCATAGAAAGGAGATAATTGTAAAATGCCGAAAGTATCAGTAATTATACCCATTTATGGGGTTGAAAAATATATCAGGCGTTGTGCTGAAAGCTTATTTTCACAGACCCTTGATGATATTGAATTTATTTTTATCGATGACTGCACCAAAGATAGATCGATGGAAGAATTAAGGGTGGAAATCGAAAAAAATAGCAGTCGCTTCGTGGAGATGAAATGGAAAGTGCGAACAGAGAGAATGCCGACGAACAGCGGCTTGCCCGCTGTTCGTCGGCATGGAACAACATTATGTACTGGCGATTACGTCATTCATTGTGATAGCGATGATTGGGTCTCGCCAGATATGTACCGATTGTTATATGAGAGAGCAAAGCATGATGATCTTGATATTGTTTACTGTGATTACTATCGTAGTGATGGTGAAAAGCATATCCCTGTATCCCAGAAAAAACAGATGCCATTAATGCAAGGGCCGCTATGGAATAGGCTTGTAAAAAGGTGTTTGTATACGGATCATACAATACTATTCCCTAAAGCAAACAAAGCCGAAGATGGGGTGATAATGACACAACTATCGTATTATGCAAATAAAGTAGGGTATGTTGGCATTCCTTTATACTATTACTTCATAAATAATACCTCAATAACCGGAAATAAAACAAAAGAGAATGCCTTAAAGTGTTTTAGAGATGAATGCGAGAATGTGGAACTGAGGACGGAATTTCTAAAGAGCCAGCACAGCGAAGAAGATTATGCTTTTGATATTATGATGTGGAAATATCTGGCAAGAAGGAACCTAATTCCTTTATTAAAATATAAGGAGTTTTATCTATTATGGAAGAATACATACCCTGAAATAAATAAGGAATATCTATTAAGCCCAAATATTTCAATAGTAGAGAAATTACGATTTGTAGGAAGGATTTGTAGGGTAATCAGATAGGAAGTATGAGTATAAAAGAGAACACAAATAGATCGTTAGCTACAAACACTACATACTTATATATTAAGCTTGCAGTGACATCTATATGTAGTTTTTTTACTACGAGGTTCGCACTGCAAGCCTTGGGGGTGGTAGATTATGGACTATTTTCGGTATTGGGAAGTATAGTGTCGTTTATAGCTATACTTAATACGATAATGGTGTCCACAACAAACAGATATATTGCGGTTTCTTTAGGGAGAGGAAATGATGCAAATAAATATTTCAATGTTTGTTGGTCTATTCATCTTGCTGTGGCATTATTAACAGCACTTGTGGCTTTCCCTATTGGACATTGGTATATTAATCATTACCTGAATTATTCTGGTGACATCCATAATGCATCTATCGTTTTTGATATCACAGTTGTCGCTTCATTGTTTTCTTTTTTTACAGTGCCTTATAATGGATTACTGACAGCAAAAGAGAACTTTAAGACAGTATGCTTTCCTTCTATATTGGCTTCTATTTTTAGATTAACCATTGCGTATCTATTGGTTAATCATTTTGAATATAAGTTGTTTGTCTATGCATTCGCCGTAGCGATAACTACAGTTTACCCAGGTATTCGATATATATTTTTTTGTCATAGGCATTATCGGGAAATAGTTCGTATGCGATTTGTTAGAGATAGACAATTGTACATGGAAATATTGACTTTCTCTGGTTGGGTATCATACGGGGCTATTGCTTATGTTGGGAAAGCGCAAGGAGCAGCAGTACTAATCAATCTGTTTTTTAATACCGTGATGAATACGGCCTTAGGAATCGCGAATTCAGTTAACTCAATAATTGGAATGTTTGCAAAAAGTATAGTCCAACCTATAGAACCACAAATCACCAAGAGCTATGCTGCTGGAAATAAAGATAGAAGTGAATATCTGTTAGTGCTTGCGATCAAGTTGACTTTTTTTATGACTTTTGTCATAGCGACCCCATTTTTGGTTGATTGCCATTGGATTTTGTCTCTATGGTTAGGAACTGTTCCAGAGGAAGCTGTTGTTTTCACAATGTTGATAATTATCGACGCACTTGTTGATTCTTTAAATGCGGGAATTAAAAGCATTATTTTCGCTTCAGGAAATATTAAGTTATTTCAGATAGTGCCAAGCACACTGAAATTAGCATCCATTGTTGTTGCCTATATAGTTCTGAAAATGGGTTTTGAACCCTATTCTTTAATAATAGTGTACATTTGCTTTTCCGTTATAATTGTGATAGCAAACCAATATATTCTTAAAAGAACAATAAGTTTCGATAACAGAAAGATATTCAAAAAATCATATATTCCGTCTTTGTTAATAGTCATTCTTGCACTTCCGTGTTTTGTATTAAATGTTCCTATCCAATCGTTTGCGAGGATACTGATTTCTTTAATATATGTTGTGATTCTTATTGTGCTAGTGGGTTTTACTCTAGAAGAAAGAAAGCATTTATTGGGATATATTAGCGGCTTGTGCAGGAAAGTAACTGGTAGAAAATAATTCTAAGACTTATAGGTGCAATACTTTGGTACATTTTAATGTTTAGGAGCCGCAAGGCGGCAGGCTAAACGAAAAAAGTCCAGTTTAACAAAAAAAAGTTCATTGAAAACATTGTCAATAATGACTGCCAGAAGGATGCTGAGAGAGGGTATAATGATCCCCAAATATTGGACACGGAGTTAAGACAAACAAAAACACTTAAATTTGTTGTCGAATATGGGAAAGACATCACGCAAAAAGTACACGCCTGAGTTCAAGGCCTAAGTGGCGATTGAAGCCTACTCGAAGTCCCTCAAACGCGTCAAAAAGGTTGCCGCCTGGTATCTGGATGCGGAATCGATGGACAAGTGGCAGATCTACTTCAGCATAGATGAGACGATGACCACGTACGATGTAATCAATTGCTACAAAACTCGTTTACATCTGGAATTCTGTTTCCGCGACGCCAAGTCCGCTTGCAAGGATCTCAAAAGACCGTTTTCCATTTCTTCCTGCAAGTCGATGATCCTAACGCTTATATGCTTAGCGATTTATTTGCGTGTTCGGTCTGCGACCAGACGCACAAGTTATTGACAAATTTATCAAAGAACTGGTTTTATTTACATCTAGAGCCGCATAGGCCTGGGAAAACGTTATCGAACTATTGTTGGTATAATATTAATAAAATATCGAACTGAATAATGACAGCAATATTGCTTATTGTAGGTTTATTACTCCTTAATTTAATCAAAAGAGTTAAAATGGATTTGACTTCTAGAAGAATGTTAAATCTATTTGTGATGTATTGGATTCTTTCGATTGTATTGGCAAGTCTTCACGTATATAATTTGAGAGATATTAATTCTTTTACATATGTACTTTTATATCTAAATGTGTTTTCATTTTGTTTTGGGTTTTTGTTCGTTGCTCGCAAAAGAAAGGACAACATTAGTGTGGATGTGAATGACGTTTCAAAACAGATGCTAAGAGTCTCTGATAGCGTTTTTTATAAAATAGTATTAATAGGAGCCTCCATATATACATATACCTTGCTAGTTGTTTTTTTTGGCAAGATAATGTTCTATGGGACATTGTCGGATGTTCGAACAGATTATTTTGAAGGAGAAATGTATGGGCCATTCTTTGCGCAAATCAATACGTTTATTTTGCAGCCAATATATTTAATAACACTACCAATTTTTGCATATCTCTGTTTGTATAAACGTAACTGGACTTGTCTTGTTGCAGGTTTTTACTTGTTCGGCTATGCAAGCATTTCTGGAGGAAGATTGGATTATGTTAGAATCGCAATCAGTATACTATTCATTGCTTATTGCATCCTCCGTACGTTTAAAGATAATAAACGTAGAGGATACGCAGTTGCTGTTGTTGGAGCGGTCATTATGTTTCTCTTATTAGTTCTTGTTTCAGGGGCGAGAATGGGAGAAATAGGCAATGCAAATGGCCATAGCGTGGGGGTTCAAACAGCAGCAGAACACTTAATTACATATACTGCCGGACCTATAGCTGCTTTTGATTATAGTATTGAAAACGATTATTCTAAATTTGTTAATGGTTATCAATACGGGAACTTGACACTGACGCAAGTTATATCCGCTATTAATCTATTTACGTCTCGTCTTGGTTTTAGATTCCCGATTGCATTGGATACGTTTGTAGAATACAAACAAGAAATGTATATATCTATTGCGCCAGATCTCAATTATTGGAATGCCCTATACACCTCCAACCTTTACTTTTTTAATGATTTTGGTGTGTTTGGTGTTATTCTTTTTCCTTTTCTTTTTGGCTTACTGATTAGTTCGCTTATCAACAAGATGTATAAATATAATAGTTTTCCGTTGTTAGTAATACTGTGCTTTTGCTTTTGGTGTATGATGTCATCAGTCCTTGATTATTTTTTTGTATCGCCATATGTTTTTATCACTCTGGTAATACTATATATCATTGGAACTCGGAAAAAGTACTTGTTAAACAGAGTGGCTAAAAAGTTATCATGAGTCACATTACATATAGTCATTTTTACATGAAGTCCGCCTGTCTTCGCTTCTGCGTATTATCATTGATCTTGCCGGCCAGTCTTTTAGCTGATACTCCCGTCGTGCAAAGTACATTGCGGGGAAAAGAGTTGCGTAACGATATAGTATCACTCGAAATATCAACCAACACAGAGTTGCTTTCATGCTTGGAGATCGCCACAGAAACCGACATCGCAGCACACGATCACAAAAAAATATCATCGGTAAAAATAGAGAACGGGAGAAAAATCGATGCGACAAAAGTGACCCTGAGCGGCTTCATCTTGCTCATTACGATAAACCACGAGACCATTGATGTAGACAACATAGCAAACAAAGACTATTTCACCTTCGAAGTGTTATCCCTTGGAATATGCCACAAAGTATATGTTCCTGATGATGTGGGTTATCTTGGAGCAAAGGCCATTGCATACGACCAGATAATGGTCTATAACGGTTTCAGAATAGACGACATTGACAAGATACCTGCTTGAGGCGAAATATGAAGGAATATACAGCGTACAGTAGGCTGAGAATGGGCAATTACTTCACGGAAAGGGTGAAGTTCATTTTGCGAAAGGGACAATACGAGTATAAGTTGATAAACAAGAATGGAATATAGGCTTCGATAAGGTCGTTTATTTTAGAAGCAAACTTTAGAGACATTGACGAGTTCCAGTTGCCAGGCCAGAACCCGTTCAAACGACAAAAGCTATTCATTAGGTTGGAAAATCTTTATTCGTCTAATTGTAGTGAGTCAGTGCCATTGATTCATTTTGACGAGAAGAAAGGACTTGTCGGAATAGAAACTTGAGAAGACTATTTCTGCACCAGTAAACATAAAAAAACAACCTGGCGTTATGCGTGACAATTAAAGTTAATGGCAAAGAGTCGAAAGAAATTGTTTGCGAGAGATTACGGATAGGATTGTAGTCAGGTTTTGCGGATTATGTGGTCAGAACCAACGCTGATGGGTGGAAGGACATTGTGCTATCTGATTCGGATAATGCCGATATTCCGGATTTGCAATTCAAAGTGATGGAAGATCAAGATATACAGATGCATCGGACAACGGCTGATTTCATAAAGGTATCTTCGCTTCAAGTCTATTTGAGCGGTGATTATCCTCGGTCAGAATAAAAGAAATTGTCGCAGTGCATCGGATACTCAACGCCTTGACCAATCCAGTTGTCGTGTGCAGGAATGCTTCGATTACCTTCCCCGCGGCAATCAAAAGCGGAGACTATATAGAATATCAGGTGGGAGACAGTAATACCAAATTATGTGACAGTCAGGGCAATGCAAAAGAATTTGCGGCAGTCAGAAAAGGAGATTAGAGTTCCTAAAGGCTCTTTGCAATATCTGTCGCAGGAGATTCCGCCTCGGAGAATATGCCCGCACAGGATGTATTGACCGTGGGTGTTAAAGGAGATTTTATCAGAAATTGAGTCGTCATGTTTTATTTTATGCCAGGAACATATCTGCCCAATACGGCAGCGACAAACCGTTGTCTTGCCTATCTGCGACACTTGTCAGAGCAGCAGATAGATACGAGTGTTGTGTTCTTCTCACCGAACGGTGAGAGGACAACGATGGCTGCCATGCCATACATCAAGGTTTATGACCTGTGGAAGAGTTATGCTTTCAAGAAAGGTGCGTTGAGCTATCTGTCACTCCTTTGGAATTTATTGCTATTCCGCTGCCGACTTAAAAAAGGCGATGTGGTTTACTGCTATGAAAACGTACAGTACTGGAAACTGTTCTTGAAGAAGGGTGTACGGGTGTATTCGGAATATACTGAGAACCCGGATGTGATAGGACTCGGAGGCCGGTTCCTCCACACTTCAAAACAACGGTTTGAAGCGTTTAGCAAGAAGCTTACGGGAATGTTCGTCATTTCGACCGCATTGAAAGAATACTTTCAGAGCCGGGGGATGGAAGAGAGCAGAATACATATCATTAACATCATAGTGGATGACAAACGTTTTGAAGGCATAGAGAAAGAGGCAGTCAGTGAGCCCTATATAGCATACTGCGGTTCGGCATATAACAACAAGGATGGGGTTGATCAGCTCATACGGGCATTTGCGCTCACGCACAAAGTTCATCCTGATATCAAATTATATATCATTGGTGCGAGCCCCAGAAAAGATCAAGAATGTTCAAATGTGCAACTGGCAGAAGACCTCGGGGTAAGGAACTCAATAGTATTTATCGGACAGATTCCGTCGGAGAAGATACCGCAGATGCTGAAAAACGCCAGAATGCTGGTGCTTGACCGCCCGCAGAATGTGCAGGCTCAATATGGCTTCCCGACAAAACTTGGGGAATACCTTTTGACGGGTAACACTACCGTGCTGACGAGAGTAGGGGATATGCCATTGTTCTTGAAAGATAAAGTATCAACCATTTTTGCGCAACCGGATGACCCGACTGATTTTTCCGAGAAGATGAACTGGTGCCTCGAAAATCCGGAAGAGGCAGCAGCAATCGGGGAGTGCGGGAAGGAAGTGGCCTTGCAGCATTTCAACTACAGGATTGAGACCCAAAAAATGGTTGAGATAATGTTGAAACACGATAAATAACCCAGAAATATGAATACGGCAAAGATAAAGGTCCTTGAAAGTCAGCGTTCTGTGCGAGTTTACGACTTTTTCGTAAGAGAAAGGCTCAGGGAATGGTGGCTGAATAGCAAGATGTATAAGTACCTGACATATAATGCGTGTTCATCGTTGGCAGAGGAGAAGGCGGCAGAGTTGTTGGGACGGGAGAGACTTCTCACGCGCTCGCACTTTTGCCGTATTCGTATCGATGGAGGAGAAGAATTGGTTGATACGATGGCTTATTTTGCCGAAGGCGTTGATGTGAGGGTTCTGAAAGATACTTGTCAAGAGGTCTTTACGCTTGAACTTGCCAGGGAGGTGTTGAATTAGAATGTTATATATGCCATCTGTTACGGGAAAGACCATCGTCCGAGGAATTACACCATCGTGTTGAACGAAGGATGTAAGGCAGTGTTGGTATGTAGCTTTGACAATGATTTTTCTTGGAGCTTTTCTCCTTTTTGCAGTGCGGCATTCACTACTTACGAGGGGGCTTCTCCAATAATCGAACAGGGTGGAATCGTTGTTTGTTAGATATACGATAGAATAATTGCTTCGTCTCTCTGAGAAAGACATAGTGGATGCCCTTTTAGCCTATCTGGGCCGCAATCAGGTTAATGTATGTTGGAAACGAATCAAGGTACTGCAAGAGGCAGTACGAAAGACAAAGTTCAAATATGATGACTGGAAAGAAGAGGCGGTAGCGGAAGAACTGTCCGGGATGTATGGCAGAACTTTCTATGCTGTGCTCTAGGAACTCTGCGAAGCAATCAAAAAAGGAACAAGATAAACCAAGCGTAATGAAAATACTCTTAATAGACAATGCGGGTCTTGTAAGCAAGGAAGGCCGTTTTTGCTGTGTGGAAGGCACAGGTAAGTTTGCTGCCGAACTGGTGGAACTGGGCAATGAGGTTACCATGTACGGCCAGAAACTTGAGATGCCCAGCAGTGTGTCGGTATTCGACATCGAGTCTCACGGTATAAATACCGCTGGACTTTGGCGAAAGAAGAATAAGTTGCTGAACTATCTGGCTCTGTACTGGAATGCCATGGGGCATATTCGCAGGTCGGACTTCGTGTATATCTTCTACCCGAATAATTTCCGGTTTCTGGCTTTCGTCTGCTCCCTGTTTGGAACGAGATATGGCCTTTATGTGCGTGGAGACGAACATTTGGAGGATGGCGTGTCGAAGAAAATATACAAACAAGCTTCAGTGGTGCTGACAGTCTCCCAGATGTTTACTGATATGGTTAACAATGTGACTGGCAGCAAGAAGGCGGAGAACATCAGGCCAATGTTAAGCTATGATGACTCGGACGTGGTTTATGACCGTGAATATGCAAACAAGGAAAAGTATGATCTGCTGTTCCTCTGCCGTATAGAGAAGGCCAAGGGATTACTGCAATTGATGGAAGCGCTGGCGAAGATGAAAACGACGGAAAGTCACACTTTCCACCTTAATGTGGCTGGCGATGGTGATTATCTGGAGGAAGCAAAGACGGAGTGCAAACGGCTTGGGCTGGAGGATGAAGTGTCGTTCCTGGGTGGTATCTATGACAACCAGCGGAAAGCAGACCTATACAGGAAAGCTGATGTTTATGTGTTGCCCACCTACTATAACGAAGGATTTCCACGTACTTTGTATGAGGCTATGATATTCGGGACGCCGGTTCTTACTACGATTGTGGCGGGGATAGGTGCCTTGATGAAAGATCGCGAGAATTGTTTAAGTTTGGAACCGAAGTCGGAGGATAACATCGTGGAGACCCTGACATATACTTTTAATCACTATGAAGAAATGGGCAAGCTGGCAAAGAACGCTGCAATTATGGTGGCTAAAGTGGTTGACCACAATCGTCCGAGCCATGCCCGTCAACTATACGATAAAATCAAGAAATATGGAAAATAATATTTGGAACAAAAGACTGGCAGGGGTGCCGGGAGCAGTTGGGATAGCCTTTTCTATTGTCTGGACAAAGGTGGCCAACTGGTGTGCAACACACGCCATGATTGGAAACATAAAGCGTCATGGGAAGCATGTGATCGTGATGCGAGGATGCATCTATCGCTATCCGCAGTGGATAGAGTTGGGCGATGACGTGATTATTGGCAGGGATGCAACGCTGACAGCTGAGGTGTGCAAGGAATACGACAACCCGATGGGTGGGGGGGGTATTTGCTTATACGCCAAGGAGTTAGCATAGGTGATGATTGTAAAATAGATTTCTCGGGCGGCGTGACGATAGGTAAACAGGCGCACGTTGCCCACCATGTTCAGATTACTACTCACGACCACGGATACGATTACAGAAATCAGCCTATAGGCAAAGCTCTTGAAATAGGTGAGGGTGCATTCATAGGTTCCCATAGTGTCATACTGCACAACTGCAACCGAATCGGCAAAAATGCCGTGATTGGAACAGGAAGCATTGTGACCAAGGATGTGCCAGACGATGCCATAGTGGCGGGAAATCCCTCACGGATAATCAAGTATGTGACTCAGGACTGATTCTTAACGAGTTCGTGTTAACGTGAATCTCTGAATATATCGGACGAATAAACATTAATAACGAACTATATGAATCAGTTAATTAAGAAGAGTGTTAAGAAACCGTATCTGATTTTGCCCTACTGCTGGCAGAAGTGTTCAAAACTAATTGGCTCGGATGAGTTGTACTTGAAGGTGTACTACAGGCTGGCCATAGGAAAGAAACTCGACTTGGAGCATCCTAAGACCTTTACGGCCAAGTTGCAATGGCTGAAGTTGCATAACACCTCAGAGCTGTGTACGCAACTGGTGGACAAATATCGTGTGCGTGAGTTCATTAAGGAGAAGCTGGGTGAGGAATATCTGATACCGCAACTCGGAGTTTGGAAACATTTTGATGAGATAGATTTCGACAGTCTGCCCGAACAGTTTGTGCTGAAGACCAATCACGGAAGCGGCGGTGTGGTAATATGCAGAGATAAAGGCAAACTGGACAAGGCTGCCGCACGCAGGAGACTTGAATGCAGCTTAAAGAAGAATTATTTCTGGGTGGGCAGAGAATATCCCTATAAGAATGTCCCGCCACGGATTATAGCAGAGAAGTTCATGCAGGACGAAGCCGGAAATCCGCCTGTGGATTACAAGTTCTTCTGCTTTAATGGAGAGCCCAAGGTTTTGTTTTATGCTTCGGAGCGTTTCAATAAGGAAGGACTGGCACCAAAATTTGACTATTACGACATGGAATTGAATCATCTGCCAGTACGGAGCAAGGGTCATCAAAATGCGGAGAAACTCTTGGAGATGTTTCCGCAGTTTGAGCAAATGAAGGAGATTGCCCGTCAGTTGAGTCAAGGCTTCCCTCATGTCAGGGTAGACCTGTATCTGATTGATGGTAAGATTTATTTCGGTGAAATGACTTTTCATCATGACGGAGGACTTGTACAATTTGATCCAGAGGAGTGGGATGAGAAATTTGGTGAAATGATAAACCTGCCTATCGATGAATAAGTTTTGGAATGGTAAAGTACTTGGCGTTCCTCACGCTTTCGGGTTGTTTCTTGGCGCTGTGTTCCGCAAGACAGGCTGCAAATTCTCTACACTATTCTACAAGTGGAACATGGGGAAATGCGGAAAGGGAGTGCTATTGATGCCTGGACTGAAATTCAGGAATCCAAGGACGATTGAAATAGGTAACGGTGTCTGTATAGGGAGAAACGTCACGTTGTCGAACGAAGAAATACCTGCAGGCCGTCTAATAATGGAGGATGGTGCCAGCATCGACTTTGGTTGTTTCATCGATTACTCCGGTGGGGTAACGATGAGAAAAGGCGCACACATCGCCTGGGGCGCGTATATCTCCACCCACGACCACGGCTATGACTATCGTAATAAGCCAGTTAGCAAGCCTTTGGAGATAGGTGAGAATGCCTTTGTGGGTGCGAAGAGCGTGATACTTCACAACTGCAATCGTATCGGCAGGAATGCCGTAATAGGTACGGGCAGTATTGTGACCAAGGATGTTCCTGATTATACTATAGTTGCCGGAAATCCGGCAAGGATTATCAAATATCTTAACGAAAACGATTAAACATAATTTTACAGATGAGAATATTATTCCCGCTTGACCTTTTCTATCCGTCCAAAGTAGGAGGACCTGCCAATACCTTGTACTGGCTTTGTAAGGCGTTGGTAAGGAATGGTCACGATGTAACCGTTGTGTCCACCCAGCGAGGTATAGATAAAGGGAAGGTCGAGATTGACAAGTGGGTAGATGTAGATGGGATAGCTACAAGGTACTGCGGGTCAGAATCAAAAATTTCTTTTTCGGTCATCCGTCATTCTATTAAAAAACTGAAAACATCAGAAGTGATTGTCTTCAGTTCCATCTGTTATCTGCCGAACTTTTTCATCGCCCTTGCTGCTGGAATTCGAAAAAAAAGGATTGTGTGGTCGCCAAGGGGAGAACTGTTTGATACTGCGATTGGAGGAAGTCGTGGGAAGAAGATGTACTTTGCCTTGTTGCGAATGTTGCTTGGCAATCGAATTCTTTTTCATGCCACGTCAGAAGAGGAAAAGTCAACCATAGAAAGGTACTTCCCGAACTCCAAGGTGGTGATTATTCCCAACTATATGGAGATGCCGGAGCGTCAGACGGTGGAATCAAGCTATGGATGTTTTCTATATGTAGGGAGAATTGCCCCTATCAAGGCATTGGAAAGGTTAGTTGAAGGTCTCTCGCTGTCAAAACTCTTCAGAAACTCTCAATATAAGTTCAAGATGGTGGGCGGCGTTGAAAAGCAGTTTGAAGAATATTATAAAGGACTGTTGGCGCAAGTAGAAAGACTTGGATTGAGTGACAAGGTGGAGTTTGTAGGAAGTCTGACAGGTGAAGATAAGTTTAAGGCATACGCTGCCGCCCGCTATTCCTTTTTAGTATCGAACTCCGAGAATTTTGGTAATGTGGTTATAGAGGCCTTGTCGCAAGGGACTCCTGTAGTGGCGTCAACCGGAACACCTTGGTCGAGACTGCCGGTTGAAGAGGCTGGATTCTGGATACAGAATACTCCTAATGCAATAGCAGAAACGGTGGATTACATTATCTTACAATCTAATGAAGAATATAATTCTTACAGACATGGTGCGTTGAACTACTCTAAGGAGTTTGATGTGTATGAGCATGTCGATGAGTGGGAAAAGATTCTGAACCAATGTGTGTAACTGATGAAAATACTATTTGTCTGTCAATACTTTTATCCTGAGGTGTTCAGAGGGAACGACATAGCGTTCCACTGGGCAGAGGATGGGCACGAGGTGCACGTGGTTTGTGGAGTGCCAAACTACCCGGACGGGGTGTTCTATCAAGGATATGGATGGTTTAAGAAGCGTCACGAAGTGGTGAATGGGGTGAAGGTGATTCATCTCCCCATCATTCCCCGCGGAAACAACAAGATTATGCTGATGCTGAACTATTTCAGCTACTTGATTGTGGGGTGGGTGTATATGTTGTTTCATGCGCTGTTCCATAAGTATGATTGGGTATTTGTGCAGCAGTTGAGTCCTGTGATGATGAGTGCTCCTGGGGTGTTGTATAAGAAGCTCCGGCGTGTGCCACTTTATACGTGGGTGCTGGACTTGTGGCCGGAGAGCCTGACGGCAGCAGGGAGTATCAATAATAAGTATGTGCTGGCGTTCTTCAAGCACTATGTGAAGAGTGAGTATAAACATTCGGACAAGATACTGATCAGTTCGAGGAGCTTTGAGAAGAGCATACTCGAATATGGGGATTACAAGGATAAGATTGTGTATTATCCACAGTGGAGTGATGCTTCGCCTAACGATAACGTTAACAAAAACGATAACCTGCCTGAACTGCCAGATGGGTTCAAGTTGATGTTTGCTGGTGCGGTTGGGGAGGCACATGGGTTTGAGTGTACGATGGAGGCGGCACGGCTGACGAAGGAACATAAAGAGATTAAGTGGGTGATTGTAGGTGACGGGCGTAAGCTGGAATGGGTACGTGAGTATGTGAAGGAGTATGGGCTGGAGGAGACGGTTTATACACTTGGGCGGTTCCCCGCTGAAACGATGTCGTGGTTCTTCAATCAGGCTGATGTGATGTTGGTCACGTTGAGCGATGATCCGCTGTTTAGATTGTATTCTCCTGCAAAGATCTCATCTTACATGGCAGCAGGGAAGCCTATTGTGGCAGTGCTGAATGGCGAGGGGGCAGAGGTGATTAAGGATGCGGACTGTGGCTGGACTCTGGCGGCTGGTGATGCAGAAGGGTTCGCGATGCTGGCGGTGAAGCTGTCGCAGATGGACAAGAGAGTCATGGAAGAGAAAGGCGCGAATGCGTTGCGGTACTACAATGAGCATTTTGTGAAGGAGAAGTGCTTAAATGATTTGGATGTCATTATGGGACTATGAGTAAGCAATTGTCGCATATCAATCAACTAGCATTTTTCGCTCTTATTCGGGCTGGACTCTGGGAACAGGAGGTCCAGCTTTTGCCATTTGGTGATATCGATTTTGCGGATGTGCAGCGACTGTCAGAAGAGCAGTCGGTATTGGGGCTTGTGGCTGCTGGTTCGGAACATGTGACAGACAAGAAGATTCCTAAGAAGGATGTACTGCAGATAATAGGGCAGACGCTTCAACTGGAGCAGCGGAATCAAGCGATGAACTACTTTATCGGAGTTATCATTGATCAAATGCGAACGGCTGGAATATATACGATACTTGTTAAGGGACAAGGTGTAGCACAGTGTTATGAAAGGCCCTTATGGCGTTCTTGTGGAGATGTCGATCTTTTATTGAGCAAAGACAATTATCTTAAGGCTTTAGATTTCCTCACCCCTTTGGCACAAAGCGTAGATGAGGAGAATAAGTATAATCAACATATAGGATTGACTATAGATCCTTGGGTCGTTGAATTACATGGAACACTTCGGAGCAGTCTATGGAAGAGAATTGACGACGTTGTTGATGAGACTCAATACTCTGTATTCTACGGCGGTCAGGTTCGCTCGTGGATGAATGGTAATACGCAGGTTTTTCTTCCAGGGGTTAATGAAGATGTTATTTTCCTGTTCTCTCATATCTTACAACATTTCTTCAAAGAAGGAATCGGACTTCGACAGATTTGTGATTGGTGTCGTTTCTTATGGACGTATAATGAGAAGTTGGATTTGTCTCTATTGGAGAAACGTTTGAAAAAGATGGGAGCTATGTCAGAATGGAAGGCATTTGCTGCATTTGCTGTTGAGCACTTGGGAATGGAAAAGGGAAAGGTGCCTTTTTATTCTCCTTCTCGCCGATGGTCGCGTAAAGCATCCAAGATATGTTCATTCATTATTGAGACCGGGAACTTCGGCCACAATAGAGATTACAGTTACTACCAGAAACACTCATTTATTGTGTACAAAGCTATTTCTCTATGGCGGCATATTAAAGACACATTCCGGTATCTCACTATTTTCCCTTGGGATGCCCAGAAGGTTTTATGGAGTAAGCTGGTACTTGGGGTTAAGGTTGCATTAAAAGAGAAGTAATCTAATATGGATTTATCAGAAAGATTTCGAGAGTTTATGGATAATATAACAATAGTTCGTTAATTATATAAAAGTTATAATCTGGCGCGAACGCCGTAGAATAAAAGTCCTTTGAACTCAGTGTTGTTTAATCGCATGCTCGGAGATTTTTCGGACATTGCAATAAATCGCTCCACCATTGCGGCATTGTGTAGTAGAGTTTCGGTCGTTGTTTCTCGCCTAATAGTGTGTTAGACCGGTGAACTGCTTGGCATCGCGAAAGACAAACTCCAGTTGGAAGCGTGTTCAGTAGATGTCAAAGATATCTCGGACTGACATTGAGGTATCGGTAGAGAAAAAGACCTTCGGGTCTGACGCTTCTTTTCGGTATCCTTTTAGTTAACCATGACAACGCTTACTTTGCTTACCAGAATTGTCGATGTAACACAGAACGATGCTTAATGAATTTGTGCCAAGCAAACTCTTTCGTTAGGATGCTTAACTATAACAGAGTAGAGCAAAGAGTCAGTTGGTGGCCACCTGAAGCACGAAAATGCAATTTCGTGGCTCCGGCGCAGATACCGTGCAAAAAACCGGTTGAAATGACCGAGGCGAGATAAGCCAATATTTAATGAGCAGAAACGGATGGGACCAGTCGCTGCTTAGCTTTGAAAACATAAACGATAATTCCTACAGTAGTTTAACTACTGATTGGATTTTCTAATTAGAATCGTTATTTTTGCATTTAGTTAAAGTTATTGGATTATGCTGAAAGAGATCAAAATAGAACGTTTCACGGCGTTTGACGATTTGGATGTTAAACTGTCAGAAGGCATTAATGTGCTGATTGGCGCTAATGGTACTGGTAAAACGCATTTGATGAAACTTTTATATGGGGCGATGCAGCAGGCTGATAGTAGAACAGAGAAAAATATGGACCAAACGCTTCAGGGACTGTTTCTGCCAGACTCGCTTGGACGCCTTGTGAAAAGATCAACGGGCAGGGGGAAGGGATCTTTCATTGTATATAGGAATGACGGAGACGGAGTGGATCGTTCTTTGCGTTATGAGTTGACATCTCTTGGAAAATCTCAAACGGTGAATAGCAGAATATGGAGTCGCAGTCAGCGGTATAATATAGTATATATTCCAGTTAAGGACATGTTGGCTAATAGCCCAGGTTTCAAATCACTTTATGAACGGCGCGAATTGTATTTCGAATCTGTTTATGCTGATATTATCTCCTTGGCACTTCTGCCTCCGACAAAGGGCCATGCTACGAAAGAAAAATCCGTACTTATCGAGATGATACAAGATATTATAAACGGGAAAGTTGAGAAGAAGGACGAAAAGTTTTATTTAAAAAATGCCCAAGGGAATCTGGAATTTACTCTTTTGGCGGAGGGCTATCGTAAACTAGGTCTTTTATATTCTCTAATACAAAATGAGAGTATATCTTCGGGGAGTGTTCTTTTCTGGGATGAGCCTGAGGCAAATTTAAATCCGAGTTTGGCAAGCAAAGTGGTGAAGATCCTTCTTGAGCTGCAGCGTATGGGAACTCAAGTATTTATCGCAACTCATGACTATGTGATATTAAAGGAACTGGAACTGGGAATGGATCCCAGTCAGGACAAAGTTGCTTTTCATGCTCTATATTTTGAAAATGGAAAAGTGAATTGTCAGACGGCTTATTCGTTAAACGAGATAAATCATAATGCTATAAATGACACGTTTGACTCTTTGGTTGTGCGTACAATATGTAGTGGTTGGGAGGATTAACTTATGGCAAAACAGGTGGTAGCAGATGGATATAAGTTTGATTTCACAGATGCAGTGTTGGATGCCTATGTTTTCGATAGTTCAAAATATAATGGCGTCAAAAATAAGATGAAGTCTGTGGATATCGTAGCTGAGTTTCCGCAGGAATATCTGTTCATAGAACTTAAGAAATACCGTCCGGAACGAGGTGGGATGGAGTTTCGCTGCCCTTTGTGGGACGATAAGAGCTTAATAATTTCGCAATGTCCACTTGGGACTGATGACAATAAACGCGTTAAGGCAACAATCAAAAGAATATCTCATGACCTGCGACGCAAGTATTTCGATACCTTTCTTTATTTCTTTGCAGAGAACAAACTTGGTGATAAACAAGTGAATTATATCTGCGTTGTGGAGGGATGTGAAGCTGCGCAGATATTATGCTTAAATAGAATATTGTTAAATGTAATTCCCCAAGGAATTCCAGCGCAGTCGCGTTGGGTTCGGCCCATTATGAATAATTTGGCTGTTGTGAATGTTGATGAATGGAACAAAATTGATATAATTAATCGTTATGGGCGGTGTTCTTTGATTTAATTACGTGAGTTAACATTTAATTGTATAATTATCTGCTATATAGATCTGTAATCTCACAGACTTTTCATTTGTTTCCCAAAACGATAGTAATTTAAGGTGTGGTTCTTCCACCTATAATGTAGTGGTAGAAAGCAATGGATGTAATTAATCAGGGCTAAAGAGGTCGTAATTATGAATAGAGAAGAACTTTATCACGAAATGATGAAGGTGGTTTTTGTGAAATCTGACGAGAAGAAAGATTATAGGAAAAAAAGTGAAAGGACAGTTAAAAGCGTATGGGAAGCTACTTAACAGCCTGAATGAGGAATTACTGTTAACGGTAACTGCGAGTGCAGTATTTTCGGTAAGAAGTAGTACATCGTTTTCGGTAGCAACAATGCAGCAGATTTGGTAACAACGCTACAACACTAGCAAAGGTAAGTATAATGGTCTCCTAGAAAATTGGACGCAGAGTTAAGACAAATAAAAACACTTATATTTATTGTCGAATATGGGTACGCATTCATTCTTTTTCTACCTCTCCGTGTCTTCTTTTACGAGTGCATTACTTAGTTTGAAAACATTAAATGACAATTCCTAACATTGTAGTATAATAGGTCTTGAAAATATGAAAGTTATAATAGACACGAATATTATTCATCGCGATTATCATCTCCAAGGGAAACGTATATTGACTTTGACGGATGTGGCAGCAAGGTTAGGTTACGAAGTCTTGATTCCTGAGGTGGTGATAGATGAGATTGAGAGCCAGTTTTGTGAGGAAATAACAGAAGCCGTTAAATTATATAATAATAGTTTGACAAAGATTGTGGAGTTATCCTTGTTAAAGGGTAAGGATTCTTTGTCTGAGAATTTTTGTAAAACGTAATGCCGCGGTTTTCGTAAAAAGTATGAGGATAGTCTAACTGCGATGAAAATACGGATTCTTCCGTATCCAAAAGTTCCGCACAAGAATCTTGTGGCAAAGGAGTTGCATCAAAGAAAACCTTTTCGAGATAGCAAAAAAGGCTACCGTGATGCCTTGATTTGGGAAACAGTAAAGGAAGAATTGATTCCGAGCAAAGATTTATTCGGTGAATGCCAGATTCTATTTTTGACTGAAAATACAAGAGACTTTGCTGAAAGTAATTCTCTACATCCTGATTTAGTCCATGAATTACTGGATCTTGGTTATAAGGAGAATGTGGTTGAATTAAGAACGGACTGCAATAAGTACTTTGAAGCAGAGATTTTCCCTCAGTTTCGGGAACTTGACAGTATCAAGGAGGCATTGAATGTTAAAGGTACATATAATAGGATTTCAATCAAAGAGGATATTGCGTCTTTATTCGGTCCAGATTACGTTGATTATCTGGTTGCAGATGTCGATGAGATTGGTTTGAATACACGACTGCCGCTATATTGTGAAATGCCATATGTCGAATCTGTCTATGAGCCAGATATAGTAGCGAAGTCGGTAATTAGATTGGCAGATGACAGCGTCCTTATTTCGTGCAATGTCTCTATTGATGCTGAAATTAGTTATTATTTGGAACACTCTAACTTGGTCGATGCTTTTGAAAATGCTAAGCCATACATTATTAATCCTAAACACAATGATTATATGGAGGTTTCTAATCGAATAGAACTTGGTGCAATAGTCAATTTGCGCACTACAAGAACACTCTCCAAACTTATATCTACGGAAGTTATCCCTGGTTCAATCTCATTCAAGTAGCATTTACTTGTTTTTAGAATATGGTCTGTCGGGAAATGTCCATAAAGATTTTAGGTTTCTTAACTAATTGATTGATAATATGTCCGTAAATTTGATAAAAGAAAAAGTTCCCACAGCCACTGGGAAAAGCGAAAAATTGGGAAATTGAAAAATAAACTTGTATGTCAAAGGAACGATAATTTTACGGAAGAGTATTCTTAAATATGAGATAAAAAGCGTAACTTTGAAATGCTTTATTGTGCAGAGTTATGAATTTTAAAAATTAAAGACGTGAAATTTTATGCAATCACATACGACCTGAGACAGCCCGGACGAAAGTATGACGAGTTGTATGAGGAAATTAAGAAACAGGCTGGAGATAGTAATTGGCAACACCCAATGGAGTCGTTCTGGGTGATAGCTGTCTCAGAATATTCACCCAAAGATAAAGAGACTATGTACAAGGCCCTGCGGCAGTATATAGATGATAATGATAGTCTGTTCATTACGAGAATCGACAATACAGAACATCAAGGGTGGATGCCTAAGAATTTTTGGAACTGGTTTAAAGAAAAAATAGTACAACAATGATAGAGTCTGTGTCACTACAAAATTTTAAGTGTTTTTCGGAGAAGCAAGATATCAATCTGGCAAAAATCACCATCTTGTATGGTCATAATGGTCGTGGTAAGTCATCGCTGTCGCAGGCGTTACTTCTTATAGGTCAATCTATGAAGGAACGCAATGATCTAGATCAGTTGAGCATTGTGGGGGAGTATGTGAAGTTGGATACATTTATAGACATTAGGACTGCTGGAAGCAAGCTAGAAGAGGTAAAGTTCTGGATTGATACCGATAAGGAACATTTAGAGTTAGGTTTCTCGCCGTATGCGGATAAACCACAACTGGGTAGGTTGTCCACATTACTATACAATGGCGAAGATCGGTTCGTAGTGCAGACGACGCAGGCTGTTGAGGTTAAAGATGATGGTAAGAAGGTGGCTTTTTCGACCTCTGATATCAACGTTTTGCAGCAATTGAAGAGTATCGTTTATGTATCGGCCGAACGTTTGGGACCACAGAACGATGTGATGCGGAATGACTCACTACCTCCTAACAGTATCGGTACAAGGGGAGAGAACCTGCTGAACGCGTTGTCGCACCAAAACTTAGATTTCATGAATTATGTAGCCCGGTGTCTTTCGCGGATTTTGGGTGGCGCCGCTATGAAAATACAAGATCCGAAAGCAACACGGCTGGAGCTATTGCTTAACTCGCGCGATGGCCATCAACTATTTCACCCAGTGAATGTAGGTTTTGGCTATAGCTATGTACTTCCCGTGATCGTGGGTACGTTGCTGGCTGAAAATGGTAGCATTCTGATCGTTGAGAATCCAGAGGCTCACTTGCATCCTGGAGCACAGTCGCGCATTATGGAGTTTTTGATTGAACAGTCGAATATGAAAGACTTGCAGTTGATCATTGAAACTCACAGCGATCATGTGGTGAACGGGATGCGTATCTCTATGAAGAAGGGAAAATTGAAGCCTGCCGATGGTATTATACAACATTTTGCCTATACGAAACAAGGGGCGACTCCTGTGGTAACTCGCATTACTAGTGATACGAAAGGCAATTTGAGTGATTACCCAGAGGATTTCCAAGATGAGTGGACTTCACAAATGTTAGAGTTGCTATGACGTCTTTTGCTTGTTTCAATGAATTGTCTATGTAACCGTTGTGTGCTTTGGAGACAGATGCAGACCAGCGGTTGCGGAATTTTCTCGTCATGTTGAAGGAGGTGCGGAAGCATACAAGCATCAAAAAGGTGCGACATGCTGGGAATATGACTACCATCAAATTGACACCGAACCTGACCTTGCAGGACTATTTGAATGCGCATACAAAGCAGAATGAGGTGATAGCCCTACTCGGTATTTTTGTACAACCTCAGGTGGATATGGATGACGATATTTCGCTGCAGAGTTATTTTGATACTACGATTAAAGTGAAATTAGGTAATGGCGACGTGGTTTTGGCAGATGGATTTAATGCCGCTTATTGTCAGAATACGTTTTGCGTTGGCTTTGAGTCTAGTGCTACGTGGGAGAGTGATTTTTTTGACTTGCGTGTTACCTCTAATGAAAAAAAGAAAGACGTGATTTGGGCGTGCATTTCGTCCCCGCTTGTATTTAGTCAAGAGATTGAGTATGCGCATCGAAAGCTGGCCTTTGACAATTGGCTTCAAGCAAGAAATGTAAAGTTGATAGAGACTGCACTACAGCCGGATAAAAAGCCCAGTGACGTGGAAGGTGACCATGGCCAGCGTGAATTAAAAAATCATGCCCAGATGGTGAACCGCAACCCATATGTGGAAGGAGTATTGACATCGCTTCCCTTCAAACCTCATTGTCATGAATATATCCTTAAGATCCATGACGATGGAATGTTGGATATAGTGCTATGGTGGGAGGATGCTGGTTATAGTATGCGTGTGAAGACTACGGGACGCAATGTTGCTGAGACCCGAGAGATTGCCAAAATTCTGAGGGATAAATACGGTAGGGGCAAATAATGCGTAAGCATACGTCGAACCGCGTATATTTATTTCGGAGACTTTGAAGTTTCTACGAGGATTGTCGGAGATACTTAGACGTCTTTTAACGTTCGTAGGAGGCTAGAGTGGATGGCAGAAATTCAGCAATGTCAAGGCTATAGTCGGTGTCGTACTCGTGGATGTGGTCAAGGAAGTGCGTCAGACATTCCTTAATATTGACTCTGGCAAGTTTGTATTAGCTCATCATCGTATATATCACGGCAGAATCCTCAGTCTCTATTTTTGTTGCTATGGCTTGGTTCACTAATAAGCGTACAGCTGATATGTTGGTTGAAAAATCCAATGATGGACTCGATGTTAAAGTTGATCTTCTATGATGATTACACTAATGCGAGATTCGATGTAAAAATAGCACGATTTCCTCATATAATTAGTTCAAAACTGCAGAAAATAAAAATGATGAGAAGGTCGTTGTGATATATGACTATGCTGAAGCGTCAGTTTATTTCGTAAAATGCATGAAGTTTGTTAAATTCTTCAAATCTATAAATAATAGCTGTAGAATATAATGCAATCTTGTCGTAATAAACTAAAGAATAACAATGTAGAGAATAGAATACTCTCTATGAGCATATTACTAACACTTGTATGTTGTACCTCATGTATGACAGCAATTGATCCTTCCGCAGCAAATTCAGCGTCAGGAATAATAGCTGTGTTTTTTGAAGGGCTGTATGCAATTATTACACTTGCATTAGTATTTGTA
>OIWT01001165.1_pt1 | contig 33094 bp, 52 predicted proteins | sample 1587701 | NCBI WGS metagenome assembly OIWT01 (sample SAMEA3888904, study PRJEB22519) | human gut metagenome | biome: human gut; feature: human-associated habitat; material: faeces | place: Denmark | collected 2009 | reverse complement strand
ATAACAAAGAAGCCACTACTTTTGGAAGGAAGGAAAAGTCACTTCTTTTGGATGAAAATACCCACTTCTTCTGGAAATAGAGAATCTGGACTATTTTTGCACTCAATGAATAGCGCTCTAATAGCCTTGCACTATGGTTCATTCGAATAGTGACACCGAAGATACAGTAAGAAATGAATATGAAGAACAAACACCTTAAATTGAGAGATGCATAATAGCTACACCAGATGCCAGAAGTAGAGACTATTTCTTTTGGCCACTGGACCCAAAAAGCCCCTATATACTCCGGTTACAGGGTCGTCGCGCACCGTCGTTCTCGAGGAAAACGTGGATTGGAAGGATATCATCTGGGGGCTGGAGCGGGTCCGCATCAACAAACGCCTCATCCACCTTCGCTATCTGGTGTTCTATCCCAACTCGTAATGCGACTCTTTGTTTGCATACACTAATTGAGGGAATACATACACAATAGTTGAGATGATAGATACACTTAAAAGATGATGGAGTGCGATTTCGGCTTCATGTAGAAGGAGGAGGACAGCTCCACCTTTCCATATGACCGCAGCTTCTTACAGCAGCAGGCACGGTGCTTCTTCTTCGGACAAACCCAGCGGTTCAGGAAATAGGCATCCAGCGACGACAGCTTCAATTGCATTCCATTCTTCAGCTGCAGCGTCTCGAAACAATCCGTCTGGAAGGCTTCCTCCTTCCCTTTACAACCCTCGCGATTAGCAACGCTTTCCTCCTTTTCGCTCATTCGATGGAACAAAGAGAGCAGAGTGACAGGTTACAAATAGAAGTTGAGAATTTGTTTGAGCTGAGAGATGAACTTGGTGATGAGCTCGATGCGCCTCTTCAGCATGCACACGTTACCGTGCACAATTCCCCTGTACGCAAAATCGGAAATCTCTCCCGTGACCGTTGAAATGCTGCCCTCCCTGTACTGCAGCGTGCTCTGCATGGCCTTCACCTTGTTCAACAGGACGCTCTTCAGCTTCTCTTGTTCCCTCATCGCATTCACCATGAACTGGATGTTCGGTGCGTAATCCATCATGATCAGCTCCTCGCCCTTCTTCTCGCCCGGCTCCTTCTCCCCCTTCGCCTTCCCCGTCCCCTTCCCCGGGCACGTCGCCACCGGCAGGCGTGGCTGGCAGATCGGCGGCAGCCCCTTCTCCTCCCTCTGGTCCTTCTCGAACTGCCACAAGTATTTCAAATAGATCTTGTGCAGCGACGTTGGCGCGCTCGTGTTCTGCTCGCGGTAGTTCGGCAGCAGCTTGTAGATGCTCTGCCAGCTGCCCTTGCTGTTCACCACCATCTCGTAGCCCCCGAACGCCTGCATCAGCTTCCAGAACAGGCCCAGGTCCAGCGTCTCGTACGACAACACCGGTTTCACCACCTCCTGCCCCTTCTCCGCCCAGTACCGCGAGATATACCGGAAGAACTGCTCGCCCTCCTCCGCCGTGTGGCCCTTCACGATCGCCGCCGCGCTCTCGCGCAGCGCCTTCAGGTCGTTCTCTGTCAGCCTTCGCGTCTCGCCCGACCGCCAGCCACTCCCGCGCGTGCCCTCGCGCAGCCGGTCGCGCGCCTCCTTCGCCTGGTACTCGCACTCCCACGCGTTGATGCGGTTGGTGCCCGCCTCGCTCGCGTTCCCGTCCCACGTCACCGTCACGCCCTCCCACGGGAACGACCCGCGCTCCGCCGGGGCCACCGCCGTCACCTTGCCCGTCAGGAACGAGCCCTCCAGCCGCGCCTCCTTGCGCTTCTTCGTCACGCCCACCTGCGCGTCGACGCCGTCAAACCACATGCGGATGTGGTCGCCGGGCTTCAGGTTGTTCACGAACGCGTTGCAATACTCGCTGAAGGGGATCACGAACTCGCTCTCCGTGCTCGCCAGCCACACCAGCACCACGAACGGCTTCCGCGCCTCCTCCTCCGCCGGCGCGTGCACCGTCACTGCCAGCGCGCCCTTGTCGAGGCAATCGTAGTAAGACTCCACGAAGGAGGTCAGCACCAGCGGCGACAGTGGCGTTAGGAACACCCGCAGGAACGGGTTGCCGTTGCCCCAGAAGTACTCCACGCGCTGCACCTTGCACAGCGCGTCCGCCGCCTGCGCCTGCTCCGCGCTCTGGAACACGCTCCCGAACGCGTTGTTCCGGAAAAAGGCCTGAATCGCGGCGCGGTGGCCCTGCGCCGAGTACACCACCGTCTCGCCCTCCTCCGGCAGACGTGGCGGCTTCTTCATCTGCTTCTCGTAGAACCCGAGGAAGGTGCCGCGGTCCACCGTCTGCGTCAGCGCGTTGATCACCGCGAAGTTCACGCAGGAGGCCTCCAGGTCCCGCAGGTAGTACGACACGTCGCTGAACGTTTTGCTCGCCGCCACGCGGTCCGCCCACAGTCGCCGCGCCACGGCCCAGTCGGGGAACAGGTACGACGGCAGCACGCACGCCACCAGCTCCGCCTCCAGCTCCGCCACCAGCGCCTTGTACGCCTCCAGCTTCAGCGGCCCGCTCGCCGCAGCCAGCAAGCGACGACCAGCTTCCTCAATTCCAGCCTTCTTCTCCTCGCGGACGAACAGCGGTTGGAACAGCGTCTCCACGATGGCGCGCACCGTGGCGCTCGCGCGCCCGCGCTTCTTCTCGCACCGCCACCAGTCCGCTGCGCTGGCCTCCACCGCCGGCACGCCCACCCACTGTCCGTGAACCTGCCGCAGGGTCGTCGCGCCGTCCGCCTCGCACAGCACGAACTCCCGGCTCGCCAGCTCCTTCTTCTTCCGCGCCGACAGGTCCGCCACCGAGGGCTTGACCAGCACCGTCAGCGCCGCCGTCTGCTCCTCCAACGTCTGCACGATCTGCGGACCGATGCGACGCAGCACCGAGTACAGCACCTGCTCCTCCTTCCCGCGGTTATCCACCCAGTTCAGCAGCTGCAGCACCTGCTCCGCGCTCCACAGGTACCCGCACGTCCCGCTGTCCTCGTTCACCACCCACACGCGCGCGGGCTGGTCGTTCGGCAGCCAGAAATACTCCGTGCCGTGCCGGTCGCAGCCCAGCGCCGTCGGCGTCCAGCTCGTCTTCACGCAGGCGATGATGCGCGTCTCGATGTCGCGCACGCGCGCCTTCAGGTCCTCTAGCACCGACGCCTTCTTGCTCAGAAACGCTGCCAGCTCCTTCTCCGCTGGGTTCTTCGCCTTGTCGCTGGGCTTGTAGGTAAACGCCAGCAGCTCCTGCTGTTGCTTCGGCGGCAGCTCCTTCTGCGTCACCGCGTCGATGAAACGGTCGCGCAGCGCCAGCTCCTGCTTCGAGTACAGCGCCGTGATCTCGCGCATCTGCGTGCCCACGGAGAAGAGCTCCTGCTGCAGCTGCGTCAGCGCCTCTTTCCGCTTCTTCGCCTCCTCCAGTATGCTCTCCGTCGACACGGCCTCCTCGTACAGCGCGTGCAGCAGCAGCACTTGCGACGACGTCGGCAGGCTCGAGAACTCCTGCGTCGCCAGTGCCGTCACCGCGTCGCGCAGCGAGGAGGGCAGGCGCACTGCGCGTGGCTTTACCGCCACGGGCGCTCTCTGCTTCTTCTTCTTGCTCGGCGCAGACTCGTCGTCGCTGAACTGCCTACGCTCAATCGCCCCCCACGCCCCCACTTTTCGACCTCCTTGACGGGCATCACGTCCTCCACCTCGGGACACAGCGGCACGATCTACGCCTCAGTCACGCACGCCTCCTCCACCCAGCGACGCAGCAGCGCCTCCGTCAGCGTCAGCATCTTCTGGCAGTAGCGGTACGCCGAGGAGTCCGAGCCGTTGTACAGCCGGCAGTTCGCGTAGATCAGGAAGATGTCGCGCACCACGCCCACCAGGCCCATGCCGCGCGTGTCTTCGTCCTCCTGCTTCCCTTTAGACTTGTTGGAGGTGTTGGAGTTGTTGGATTCATTCAACGCACTCGATTCACTGGACTGATCATACCACCCCTCCGCCAACCGCCGACAGATCGTACCAAAGTCCATCGGGTGCTTGACCATTTCTGCGTAGCCCGGCACGTCGTGGCGCTCCTCGTCCACGGGCCGCAGAAAGATGAAGCAGTCGGGATGGCGCATCAGCTGCAGCAGCACCAGGATCATGCGCCGCTCGGGGTCCTGCGTGGCCGCCACGTCGAAGCAATGCTTGTCGAAGAACCCGCGGAGGAAGCTCGGGAAGTTGCTCGCGTCGCACAGCCCCGCGAAGCGCGCGCAGCCGTACAGCCCCGACGTCACCCAGTCCACCTCGCGCATCTGCTTGCGCAGCGTCATCGCGTGCTTCGCCTCCTCCGCCAGCAGGAACTGCAGCAGGAACTGGTACGCGTTCACTCGCTCCACGCTGTCGTCGCTCGTGGGCGCCTCGTCAAACAGCGTGATGCGATCGAACGGGAAGACGACGTCCTTCGGCACGTTCAGCACGTCGCGGTACTGCCGGATGAAGCACCACACTTCCACCAGCTGTCTGCGCCTCACCCCACCCTCGCACACTCACTTCCAGTCCGCCGCGCTCAGCTCGCACGCCGTCGGCTCGGGACACACACGCCCGCGCTGTGCCGGCAGCTCGCCGCGCTCCACCGCCTCCTCCACCTTCTCGTCCGCCTCCAGCAGCCCGCCGCGGTAATACGCGATCTCCAGCTCCTCCTCCAGCAGGAACGCGTAGTCCGCGTTGCCCAGGTTGCGCTTCCAGCACTCGTGCTTCCAGCCCAGCGTCTCCATGAACTCGTTCACGCTGAAGGTGTTCACGTTCAGCGGGAAGCCCCGCATCCGGTCCAGCCCGCGCAGCTCGCGCCTCAAAAAGGGGTACTCCGCGATGAAGTCCTCCTCCACCAGCAGCACCTCCTTGCTGCGATTGTCGTTCCAGATGTCGCCCAGCACGCGGTCGTACAGCAGGAACTCGCCCTTCTCCGCCAGCGCGCGCAGCAATGCGTACGCCTGCCAGCACATCTCGAACAGTCGCTGCTCCCGCGCGAAAAAGGCGGCGTATGGCGCGGCGGGCTCCACCGCCACGGAGTTGCCGAAGAGGACGAAGATCGACTGCTCGCCCAGCGCGTACACGAAGCAGTCCCGCTCGTGGTACTTGATACCCCAACTTCGCACGCGGATCGACACGCGCACGCGCTCCGCCTTCTCCTCGCCGATCGGTGGCTCGAACGACACGTCGTCGCTCAGCACCGTCGACACGCCGCCCGTCCTTGCCCTCTTCCCGCGCGTCTTCGCGCCCTCCTCCTCCTTCCTCCCGCGCTTCCGTCCGCGCTTCCACAGCGCCTGCACCGCGCGCGCCTCCTCCGCCAGCGCCGCGTTTGTACCCCCTGTGAGACTCTCCAGCAGCGCAGCCATCCCGGAGGACTCCTGCAGGCCCGCGGAGGGCTTGAGCAGGCGGCAGGCGTACAGCAGCTGCAGCATGTGGCCCGTGGCGCCCGCCGCCCCGTCGCTCTCCAGCACCTGCCTATGCTTTACACACCTCGCCAGGCTTCACTTCATCTTGTGCAGCACCAGCTCCGCCTTCGGCTTCAGCAGCGATGAACTGCACGCCTTCACGCTCACGCGGCCCTCGCTGCGGCCCACCGCCTCGAAGCCCGTGCGGTAGGTGCCGCTCATGTCAATGTCGAACATCGCCTCCGCCGACAGCGGCTCCTCCCCGCGGCCTCGTCGTCCCGCCCTCTCCTTCTTCACCTCCACACTCTCCTTCTTTCCACTCGTTCGTTCCTTCTTCACCTCCACACTCTCCTTCTTTCCGCTCGTTCGCTCCTTCTTCACCTCCACACTCTCCTTCTTTCCGTTCGTTCGCTCCTTCTTCGCCTCCACACGCTCCTTCTTCACGGTGAAGAGACTCGCAGGGTACTCCACGCGGATCACGTTGTCGCTACGCCTCAGCCCCGCGCCACACGCCCACATCAGGCTGTCCTCCGCCTCCAGCCCGCCCTCGCAGCGCCGGCAGCGCACGCGCAGACAGCTGTCCTTCCCCACCATCGCGCGCTTCAGCATCTTCACCACCGTCTCCTCTGCCGGTGCTGCCTCCTTCGACTGTGCTGACAACCGCTTTGACTTGTCCGCCTTGGCCGAGCGACTCCGCCGCCGCGCGGACAGCGCCTGCACCTGCAGCAGCGCCTCCTTCTCCAGCGCCTCCTCCTCGGAGATCTCCAGCATCGCCGACGCCTCCGACGCCAGCGACGCCTCCGACGGCGACGCCTCCGACGCCGAGTCGAACTCAAAGGAGTCGTCCTCCTCCTCACCGTCGCCCTGCGGGATGTGACTCTTCTTCTTCCGCTCCTTCACCGGCACGTACCCCTCGCACGCCGCCGCGCCCTCCTGCGCCTCCAGCTTCTGCGCGATCGCCGCGTTCGTCAGCCCGTACATCTCCGGACCTATTTCTCACCCACACCTCACTACCTCACCCGACACGGCCGTGCCGGACGCCGGCTCGCCGTGCGCCTCGCGCAGCTCCTTCACGCGTTGCAACACCTGCCGCCAGGCGCCCGAGGACGACGCGGACTCCATCACATCCGACGGGTCGCACTCGGGGTACACGCGGAAGAGCGGACCCGCCTCGCCGCCGTCCACGATCTCCGACACGTACTCCAGTCGCTCGCTACGCCTCACGCCCTCTACCCTTTTCCACTCCAGCCGGTAGATGCTCCAGTAGGAGCGGCGACTGCGGTAGCCCACGGGGAACAGCAGCGTCGGCGTGAAGTACTTCTCGCGGCTGGTGACTGTGCCGAAGCTCAGCACGCCGATCGCGTTGGCCGTGAAGATCGCTTTGCTGCTCTGGTAATCCGCCGCCGGAACGTCCTCTGCGTCCGACACGCTCATCGCTTCGTCGTTTTCGCGTCGTTTCCGGGTCTGCGCAGCGGTCTTCCGCTTCATCGGAGCAGCACTCTGCTGTTTGCAGAGGAACGGGTTCTCTTTTGGTCGCTGCATTTGGGGGAACGGGGACACAATGGTGCCGGAGAGGAATACGGGAACGTCCAGCGATTCGCGTGTCTGAGCAAGTGCGCTGAGTGACACGAAGGCTCCTAATGGAAAACGAGTAGCGCAAGCGAAGTACCCGTTTCGTCGGTGATTTGAAACGCATCGACGCAGAAGATCGTCATTTCCTTGGTCCCCACTCGCATAATGCCTCCGCAGGTAATGGGGAGGTCTTCTTCCTTCGAAACCACTAGATTCGCATAAAAGGAAGCGCTTCCTACCGGACATGGACTCTTTCGGGGTTTCGTTACCCTCCATTTTCTCCGCTGATGCTCCTTCGATTGTCATATTGTCATTGTCCTCCATCGGAGTGGTTATCTCTGAGTCTGGTAAGGGGTATTCAAAACCTAGTCCATGATGTGGCACACCGTTCACTCTCCTACAGATGGATAAAAAGGAGTCAAAGGACGGGGAATACCACCCAGAGAGAATTGTCTATTTGAGATCGGGCAAAAATCGAGCCTTCTTTGCACTGGCGACAGAAAATGCTCCCCTTTCTGGATCATTTGGGTGGCAACATGAACGCTTCGTGTATGTGATTTAATAGTATTGTTTTCACGTGCAGGTGAAGAAGAATCAGTAGGATACTTGATTCCATTTTGGCGCCGATCCATGTGCAAAGATACACACGCCCAATTCCCTCCAGAAGGGCTCTACAGGCCATCTCCATTCCAGAAACGATGAATACAGCCTCACCCCACAATCCCACAGATTCCACTCCGACGAGCATCGAAAAGTGTGGGAGAACCCATCTCCACAGTGTTTGCGAATGGCCTTCTTCTCTCGTACTCTACATGTTTTCCCTCTCATTACTATAGGACTGTCGTCGTTTGAGCCGGTTACCACGGCTCTGTGCTGTTCTGCCCTGGGTTTGTTTGCTCTGTGGAATAATCCGGCTGCGCTTCCCTGTGGGACTCCATTTCGACGACGCTCATTCCTAGCCGTGAGTCCATTCGCGTTTCTGAAGAGAACGTACCAGCCCAGCAATATTCGCCGTCAGCGGAAGCACGGATTCCGCCACCGTCTCGAAACCGGTCATTTCAGGTCGAATGAGTGACTCCTAGGAGATGGACGTCGCGTGTTGAAGAACAGACAGATGAAGGGGAGGAAGCGACTGGCCGCGTAGTGTTTCTTTATTGTTTCTTATGGGAACCGCTTTGTTCGCAATAAACAAGAGTAAAGAACGAGATAGCTCAGCACTTCATTCCTGAACTCCTTGCACTTCTCGCAGAACTGGTCGCGCAGGATGGGCTCCAGCGTGACGTCCAGGTCCTGCGTCAGTCGCATCATCGAATCCTTCAGCTTCACCACCACGTCCGCGGGCTGCGTCGCAGCGATCGCCGAGTAGTAGTGCTCGGCCACCCCGGAGTCGATCAGGTAGATGGAGTGGATGGGCCGCGACAGCGCCTCCTCCGACTTCTTGTTGAACAGAAGAGCATTCAAAATCTTCTCGAAGAGGTCGTTCCACAGGGACGCGTTCGCATTCACGATTAGCTGCAGGCTCCGCACCGTCGCCGTGTCGCGGTTGCGATTCAGGTAGAAGTACGTCGCCAGCTGGTCGATGCAGTCCGCACACTTCGCCACCGTCTCCGCGTCTACAAAATCACCCCGACTTTTGGCACCCACCGAAGGAGTCAATTCCCAACACGACGAAGCGAACCAGGTTGATGAAGCCCTCCGACGCCATCTGGCTCAGGATCGCGATGTGGTTGGTGAACAGAATGTCGATGAAGCAGAAGGACGCGTTCTCCAGCTTCTGGCGCTTCTACGAAATCACCCCGATTTCTGGAGCGCACCTCGATCTGGAAGGAGGGGATTTGCAGCACGATGGACATGCAAGCCTCCAGACTGTCGCGCAGACACGAGTCCTTGTACAGCGCGAACACGCCGAAGGGAATGTACTTGCCCGCTACGCCTCATGCCACGCCCCCACGTCCACTCAGCATCGTGTTCATCACCTGCAGCAGCAGACGCGCGCAGCGGAACAGCGAGTCGGGTGCCGTGGTCTGTGAGTCACACCGCCTGATCAGGCCGACGAAGTCGATGTGGGAGTTGAGGAGATAGCGCGCGTAGCCGCAGATCACCAGCGCCGTCTTCTTGAACAGCTGGATGCCGTTCGTGGAGGTGGCGCCCGAGTCGACACGACACTCGTGGTTGTCTCTATGACTGACACAGCTATGATGCACCGACACAAAAGCGAGCAGGCACTTGAGCAGCGCGGCGACCACATCCAGCATGGCGGGGTACGCCTCGATGGTGCGCATCATCACCCGCAGCAGGGGCTCGAACCTGCGCGTCACCGCACGCCCACGCACTCACAGCGTCTCGAAGACGATGTTGTACGACCGGCTGTCCCCGCATGACGACCCCACGCCGCGCAGGTCCTTGAACAGCTTCGTCAGCGGCAGCTACGCCTCACTCCACACTGTGGTACTCACGCTCATGTTGCTGTTGGCGAAGTCCGCCGCCAGCAGCTTCTGCAGCAGCGTGGAGAAGGGCGCGATGAACAGCTCCAGGCGGCCCGGCACGTTGTCCATCAGGATCAGCCGCGTCAGCGTCGCATAGTACTGCGTGCGTAGCGGCAGCAGCGACGGCGCCGCCAGGAACCCGAAGGTGTCCTCCTACGCGTAAGGCGGCGGGCGCGCGCGCACCGTGTGATTCTGCAGCATGAAGTCGACGCTCTCCAGCTGGAGTAGCAGCTTGCAGCCCTGGTAGCCCTGACTCAGCGACAGGAATAGCTTCAGGCTGGCGTGGATCACCGCGTCGCAGTCGCCCCAGTAGCGCAGGTTGCTGCAGATCTTCTCCACCACGGCGTTCATCACCGACGCGTAGTCGCCCACGCCCATCTTCTCGAAGTAGTGATTGCACGCCTTCACTTCATGATCGCACACCACACCCACGTTCTCTTTCATGCCAGACAGCGTGAACGCCGTCGTGAACGCCGCGTCCGACACCACTTGCGTCGTCAGCGCCGAGAACCTACGCCTGACCCGCCCGCGCGGCGCCCACACGTCGCGGAACACGGAGAAGAAGAACAGCAGCGCCAGCTCCAGGCGCATGTCCGGCCGCAGCGCGTTGTTCTACGCCTCACGCCGCCCATTTGACCTCACTCCATTGAGACGGTAGTGCAGGCTGTGGCTCAGCGCGAACACGCGCTTCGACAGCTCCGCGTCCAGCGCCTCCTCCTCGCGCTCGATCTGGTTGGAGGTGAACTTGAGGCCTGCCAGCGTCGCCGCGATCACGTTCACCAACCACGCCAGCCGGCACTCCAGCACGCGCACCTTGCCCAGCAGCTCCGGGTTCACCGCGCCGCTCAGCTTCATCGTGTTCAGCATGCGCACCTCGCTCTATCCCTCACGCCGCTCACACGCCCGCACCGTGTACTCCTTGTTCACGCCGTCATACAAGTCCGCCACTACCTTCATTCCCTTGTTGTAGTGGAAGCGAATCATGCCTCCCAAGAACACCAGTTCCCAGTAGCACGCGTCCGTCGCCGTCAGCGGATCGTCCTCCGCGCTGTCCGCCCAGTCGGGCACGTCGTTCAGCCGCTTGGCGAGATAGGCCTCCACCACGACCAGCAGCTGCGCCTCCAGGAAGGCGCTGAGCTGGCTGTACACGTCGGACAGCAGGCGGCCCACGTCCTGGCACAGTCTGTACCAGAAGTGGAACAGGTATGCCAGCGAGTTGGCGGAGTCGTACAGCGAGCCGATCAGCGTGGTGGTGAACGTGGCTGCCAGTGCCACGAGCTGCTGGAAACCCGCTTCTGCCATCATCCGCACGCTGCACAGCATCTAACCCTCATCCGCACGATCCCGTGCGCACCTTGTAGCGGTCGAGCAGCTGGCAGAAGGCGTGCACCGTCTCCAGGTCGTCCAGCCCGTGCCCGCTGCTCAGCACGCCCAACAGCTGTTCCAGCAGCACGCTGTAGATGTTCGCGTCCACGTTGGACGAGTACAGGTCCGACCGCGATCCGCACACCAGCCACAGCACCGCCTCCACCACCTCCGTCGTCACCGGCGCCGCGCTGCGATGATAGCTACGCCTCAGCACCATCACTCACTATCACATATTGAACAGCAGCGCCAGGTTCTCCGCCGTCAGGAACTGCGGCAGCCAGTCGCCCGGGATGCCCAGTGTGGGGTGGCTCTCCAGCCCGTCCTCCACCTTCGCTGGGCGGCAGTCGAAGCTGAAGCAGCGGATCAGCAGCCGCAGCGAGCGGTCGTAGAGGTCCTCGCGCAGCTTGGCGGAGCCCACGGTGGCGTCGTCGGCCTGGAAGGTGTCGCGAAGCATGTTCATGGCGAGCGAGGTGATGTTGAACAGGTTGCTCTCGCGGAATTGTAGCGCCGCCTTGTTCTGCTGCTGCGTGCTCGTCTCTGCGGGTGAGGGGGAAGGGCGTGACTACTCTTGGGGATCATTTGCGCCACCAGCTCCTCCAGCACCGTCAGCGCGATGATGCAGTTGTCGCGCGACTTGGTGTACTGCAGCATCAAATCCAAAATGTTGCGCTCGCGCGTGTCCGTCATCCAGGACAGCGATGTGATCCTGCAGATGAGCGTGCACAGCGTGGTTGTGATGTGAGAGGGAAGCTCGGGACCGTTCTTGATCAGGTACTGCAGAATGAAGTCTCCTACCGATCACTCCCCATGGCAATGGAAACGGATGCGCAGCTTCTGATCGTCGTCGTAGTTGTTCCAATAGTCCGTCATGAGCCTCGTCAGTGATGTGCCCGCGCAGTGGAGTGCGTAAATGTTCTTCGAGTTCTCAAATACCGTTCTGCTGCTAAACCGCCCCCATCAGCACCCACTCTGACTTTTCCACGAAGCTCGGGTGCAAGCATATAGATTCGAGCATTTCTCTCGCCTCGGCCGTGTTGCCCGTTCCCACGTTGCCGAAAACGGCGCTGCACAGCGTTTCGAATTGTTCAAAGCTCTTCTGGTCCATCGATTCGCGATTCTACAACCACCGTTAGCTCCACTGACAGAAAAGGACAAAACGGGGGAACTGAAAGCAGCGTCTTCCCCCGTTCCTCCGCAGGCTTCACTCCCTTCACAAGCACGTACCGCTCGAAAATAGCAATCAGTAAACGACTTCCTGCTCTCCTCTTGAAAAGAACAGAATTTGCATATGCGTATTCCCTCCTGTTTTTGTATCGCGCCAATTCAGCAGCGTGTGAAGGGATTTGTATGAGTGGAGCAAACCATGAAAGGTGGGATGTGTGTAGATGCAACAAACAGGCATATTTCTTCATCACAACACATCCCGAAGAGATGCCGTCTGGCGTCTTGGACTCCTTGTAGTTCATCAGCCGCTTGATCATCGTCAGGTAGACGCGCACCGTGTCGTTCAGCATCGCATCTAGTTGTCACGGCGGAACGAGGACGAATACGGCCTACACTCTCCTGCGTGATGCGGTCGCGTGCCGATCGCTCGTAGATTCCCGTGGCAGTCACACCGATGGGCCACGGCGCATTGCCGATGGTGATGAGCAGATAGATCTTGTAAGCCTTCGAATCACTTTGTTATGAAATGCCCACTTCGCGGAAGTCCTTCTTCTCCATGCAGTCTTTGATCTTCAGCAGGTTCTTGCGAATGTCAAAGGGAATCTTCTATGCGTGATCACAAAAGAGCAGATATACTCGTTTCGTGCACAGTTTGAAGAACCCCTTCAGTGTATCCGCGACTTGTTGGCAGAGCTTTGTCGCCGCTCGTCCCTCCTCCGACTTCTTTTCCTCCACGGGCCGAGCCGCCAGGTCGTCCGCCCATTCCTTTAGCAAACCCTAATGGAACACAAGCCACCCGATCCCCACTTTGTAGTAGTCCTTTATCATGTCGTGGTCCCGCTCCATTCGCTCCTTCTGCACCTTCGTGATATTCAACGCCTTCTCTTCATCCGTCAACTCCACGCTCTCCTCCTTCGCCTTTTGGTTTGTCTTCACTTCCTCCTTCTTTGCGTCCATTCTCTCCAACGACGAGTTTGAATTGTGAATTGCGTTCTTTCAACAAACAGGAGTGAAGCTAGAATACAGAGTGATCATAGCAGCAATCATAAAGCACAGCACATCACTAGAAACCCGAATTGCCAAGAAGGACACTCCCAACCCCTACTCCTTCTTCGTCTCCTTTCCGACATTCCGTCGCGGATACCGTTCCGACCGGCCTTCAAAGCACTGTCGAAACCACAGATTGGAGGGTGTGATCAACACAACAAGGAATAGAAGGCACAAAGTAAGATACAAGAACACAAAATCCATCTCCGCAACAAAAACATGACTCAATCCCTGTGTGCATGACGACTGGGCACTTCTCCACACACCTTCCTGCTATGTGTAACGATCTACCACCAATATTCACAGCCAATAGGGGGCCTGGGTGTAATGCGGAACGGGCTTTCGTCGGTGTCTGTAGACCAGGGGAATGACATCACGAGCGAAGTAGTAGCAGTGTCCCGCGAGAAGCCCCACGATCCCACTCCACGGAATCCTACGCATGACCCGAATCAAACAAAACGACTCTCCTGATGTGAGGAAACTGATCGCAAGAAGCGCGTAGGGGAGGAGAGTGGCTTTCAGGGGAATGAAGTACATGCTCACCTTGAAGAAGGGATTTCTCCTCGCCCAGTAATACAGCACCATGTATCGCAGTGAAATGCCCAGAAAGAAGTAGCGAGGGATCACGCAGCACGCAGCACAGGAAGACAAAGCCGAGAAGCAGCATCCACACGAAATCCGCCTCGTGACGCGCAAAGGTGTTCGACTCCAGTCCCCACATGCACTTCGCGTCGAAAATGGTGGACATGAGGAACCCCACAGAGAACGCTCCCGTGTATGCGACGGACAGCAACGACCGGAAGAGCTACTCCTCATGCGATTGCAGCGAATCCACTCCCGTGAGCGAAAACAAATACACGCGGTGAACGCAGAAGTACTGGACCCACTGCTGTTTTGCTACGCCCATAAATGCAGTGCAGGGACGCCGTACCCGTAATGACGAAGGCTACCAAGATCGTCAGAAGGAGAGAGCCGACGGTCACCTTGGGCAGTTCTCTATAGCTACAGCGTGATGCGCCCGATTCCATTTGCCACTTGATGGGACGCCGCGGAGCCATGGAGAAAAGTGAAACCGGCCCCCATTTTACTCATATTCCTACCCATGCAGAACTTTAGAATCCCAGAGGACAAGAAATCGGCCCTCCAGAAGTTCAAGGAGTATGTTGCCGAAAAGGGTGAGTGGAAATGGGGATGCCTTTATGTACAGGCGTGGACTACCCCCTGAGTGATCAGATTCTGTTTCGCTACCTTTACACATCCAAATTCAACGAAAAGAGCGCGTGTAGAGTGCGTCCTGCGCGAATTGACAAGTAGTGAACCGAATCAAGAAGCTGATTGCCTGGCGGAAGGAGAACAACATAGACAGCATCCTGGACAATCCGGACATCAAAAGAGTAGTGGCTCTTCCCAGTAATACCCGTAGAATCACGACGTAATCTCCCGGCGACTTCTCTACTGCACTCACAAGACGGACCGCTTTGGCAGAGTGGCGTTCGCAGCATGTCATGACGATTAGCCCTGTACCATCTTCAACGTTGGCCATCTGAATCTGCGCCACATTCTGAGTGTAGTGCTATCCCAATCAATTGATCCGCAGCTGTACTCGGCGGAGGAGATTCTCAACGCGCACATCTACTACAACGAGTACATGGAGAAGCTGTGCCGCGACGCCAGCGAGCGCATGGGCGTGGACTACATCGGCAACTCCACCATCATCGACCTGGAGGGTCTGTCGCTGAGCCGCCACATGAACCTGAAGGCTCTCAACATCTTCAAGGAAATGATTCTCATTCACACCTATTACTACCCCGAGTCCTCCGACGTCGTGTACGTCATCAACTACCCGCCCATCTTCAACTACTTCTGGAACGGCAGAATTAGCCCCGTTTTCTGACTAGTAGTGATCAAGCCGTGGATGACGGACCTGCAGAAGCAGAAGCTGAAGCGCGTGCCCAACGCGGCGAAGCTGTTGGCGTACTTCAAGATGGAGGACCTGCCGAAGGTCTACGGCGGGCAGTGCGAGTGCAAGGGCGGCTGTGTGCTGGGCCGAGCCATCTGCGAGGTGAACGTGGAGGCGTGATGTGAAGAATAGACGCACTCGGCCATGACGGACGTGCTGTCTCTGCCGAACCGTGGAGTCGAAAATGTGGGGGTGCGTAGGGGGCGTGAGACGTAGATCGACATTCCAGTGAAGATGGGCGAGGATGTGCAGTGGTGCTTCAGCTCGCTGGACCGCAACATCGAGTTCTCGGTGCAGTTCCTGACGAAGGACCAGTTCATCCAGACGGTGGTGCCGCTGTGCCTGGTGGAGTCCAAGTCGTCGCTGATCACGGGCGAGTGGGAGGCGATGAGCGACGGCTGCGTGCGGCTGATCTTCGACAACTCGAAGAGCAGCTGGTACTCGTGCAGCGTCAGCTACGAGGTGACCGTCGAGAAGAAGCAGGAGAGCAGCGTGGCGGAGGAGCGAGACGCCTTGTCCATTTGGTTTCTTTGTTTGACACTGTTGCTTTCGTGTTGTTGAGATGTGACCTTTCTTTGACACAAAGAAGTGTTCTTGACGGACACAGATGCTCTGAAGAATGAAGTACAAACAAACACATCAATACACAAATCCCTCACTTTACAAAAGGTGCGTCTTCAGAGCCGTTCTGTACTTTCCCTACGCATCACACGCCCTCTCTTCGCCCACGTAAACAAACAACAGCACCACGCCCACCACCGACACCAGCACCACGAACGGAATCATCCACTTCCGACTGCTCTTCTTCACCTCCTCCTTCAAGTGGTCCGCGAACACGTCCTCCACAGCCCGCACACGCTTCTCCAGCTTCGTGTTCATCGACGACTGCACGTCGCGCTTCAGCGACTGCTCGATGTCGAAGATGCGGCTCTCCGACAGATCGCTCGACTGCTGCAGCTTCTTGATCATGTTGTTCAGCGACTCCTCCACCGCCACGATGCGGTGCTCCAGCTCGCGCTTCAGCTTCGACACGTCCAACCGCTGGTGCTGGTCCATCGCCTCCATCACCTTCACCAGGCTCGTCTCCTCCGCCGTCAGTGCCGCGGGGTTCACGCTCCGCTTCGCCATCATCGCTTGGAACGCCGAGTTCTCCTCCTCCTCCAGCTTCGCCGCCGCGCGCGAGGGAGACACGCTCACCTTGTCGGGGTCACCTTCGCCCTCCACGGTCTCCACGGACAGGATGTCGTGGTTGTCCGCCAGCTGGCCTGTCGACGACGAGATGCCCAGGTGCGCCGAGCGCCACCACTCGGGCGCGAACTCCGCGTGCTCCACGAAGCACGTGTGGAAGTTGCCCGTGTTCTTCTCGTCGAGCGACACGCGGATCATGCTGTCCTTCTGCGAGTAGCCGATCTTCACCACCGCGTAGTTGTCCACCTGTCTGTGAGGGTAGGGAGAGGAGAGTACGGAGAAGTCCTGGCGCTTCTCGTGGAAACGGTAACGGGAGTAGCATCCCGTGTGATCCTTGTCCTGCGTGTAGGCGCCCTCGTTCTGGTCCGTGCTGAGGTACACGGCAACGTCGCGGTGGTAGCGAGAGAACTAGCGGTGAGCGATGCGAAGAGTTCCCACGTCCTGGTTGTTGAAGGTGGAGAAGGCGATGGCGAAGCCGTAGAAGTGGTCCGTCAGTCCGAACATCTTGCCCTACGCGGTGACACGCGCCTCGGTGCCGAGTACGGGAAGGGGAGACACGTTCTGCGTGAAGAACACGGAGAAACCATCTCCGTACAAATGCGCGCCCTATGGGTGATTCTACGCTCCCTTCCCCACTTGTCCGCTGATGCGGAACTTGATGGTGGTCACGAACTCACCGCTAGTGAACGAGCTTCCACTCCAGATCGCGCCGCTCTTGCTCTGGCGGTCGGGGGTGAGGCGGATGAAGTATTCGTTAATGACGGCGTCCCCCACATCGGTCCACTCCTGAAGCGTTCTCCTTCCTACGCGTGAGCGATTGAACACAGTCAATCAACCATCGTAGTTGAAGTTGTTGAAAGGAGCAGCGAAGGAGAGGTGAGGATTCACCGTGTAGGCGAGGACAGAGGCAAATAGTAGCAAGCGAACCACCCAGGTTAAGGCCTTCATTCTTAGTTTCTGCGTCATGATACGAATGATAGACATTCCCGCGGTTCTAACAGAGACTAGTGTTTTCCTTTGAGAAGGGCCCGACGAAGAGTTGGACATGAGCACTGGATTCCAGGAATTGCTAGAATCGGCTAAGAATGCCATGGACACGATGACTGAATCGGAACTGATCGTCTTTTTAATAGACTGTTTCTCATCACGTAGGACACTCTCCAGAAGGTGAATACAGAGTTGCTGAATCGATCGGCTCTAAAGGACCAACTCGCTTCCTTCAAGTCCCTTTTGGCCCATCTGGAGTCGTATGGATGCTAATTACGATTTCCTTTCTAGGGCAATCGATCGCTTCAAAAGCAGTCCCCATGTCCTTCAGACGGCTGCCCCCTTTTACCGAACTGCAATCACAATGAAGGACATCACATGTGCACACATTGCGAAGGGCGTTAACAGTCTGCTTCTCTTCTCCCCCAGTATGTCCAAAGCGACTCTGACGGGAACCATGTTTGCAGTAGTTGCTCATGACATGACTGACTGGCTAGCTCTTGAAACAACTCCGCATCTCCTTTGCCCTCCATGCCGATTTGGGGGCTCTCCTTCAGTACTTTTGCACTGTCCTTCCTCTGTTCCATTTCGACAACATGGCAGAGTGCAAACGAGTCGTCGTATCCATTTTGCAGAAGAACGTCCCGCTCTCGTCCCAATCCAAAGTGGGCATGATGCTCAAGCAGTCACTCCCTATCCTCCAGAGCGATTCCAAGCCAGCTATCCACTCCTGTCTCTTCTTCCTGAATTACACTCTCCACAGAGTTAGAACCCTCACTCACTATCCCGACGACATCGCTCGACCCCTCGTCAACACGCTCCTCACCCTGATTCGCTCCCCCTCCGTCTCCCTCCTCGATGCGGAGATCTTCGGCGACGCTCTTTCCTGTCTCTATTTCTTCCGCAACAGCGCCTTCCTGCACGTCACGCTGCTCGCCGCCCCGTACCACATGCTCCTGCTCGGCGGCATGGAGCGCTTCGTCGCCCTGCTGGACAACTCCACCGAGCGAGCGGAGGCGTGGACGACCACACTGAACGGCGTGGCGAGCGGGCTGCTCCTGCTGGCAGAGATGTTGTACGACGACCCGCCGACGGGCGGCAGTGTGTGTGGAAGAGGCGCGTGAGGCGTAGAGACCGCCGAGGCCACGCGACTGAAGGTGGAAGGCGTGCTGATCGTCAAGGTGAAGGTGCTCGCACAGTATCTGCTGCTGCCCGCGCCGCCCGTGCAAAACGCCATCATCACTCTCTTCACGCGCATGGCAGGTGCCGGGCCGCGTCAGCCGCTCGCCAAGTTCCAGCGCTTCTTTGCCACCAGCTTCTTCCCCGCGCTCCTCGAGTACTACCTGACTCTCAGCGACTCCGCGCGCATCCACACAGTCGTCCTCCTGCTCCGCGCTCTGATCGGCGACGCCTCCTTCTTCGCACCGGCACTGCTCGCCTCCCCGTACGCCAGCACCTTCTCGCTCAACACGCCGCACGCTGGCTTGCTGTGCGAGGAAGACCGCCTCTATCTCCAGGTTGTGCAGCGCATGCTCGCGCAGAAGAAGTTTCTGCACTACTACAAGACCCACGCCGATCCCTTACGGCGCTGTGCCGAAACCGTCACGTTATTCCTGCGCTGCCAGGATTTGGAGACGGTTCAGAGCACGGCGGCGAAGGCGGCGGTGGTGTTCAAGTCGCTAATGGCGGGGTTGCAGCCGTGCTTCGTGCAGGACCTGGACTTCTTGCTGCCGCTCTTTGCCGCCGTCACCGACGTGTCGCAACAGCTGGCCGCCACGTGGGGTGTGCGGAGTGGAAAGAAGACGAGGCGAGTTGAGGATCAGAAGGAGGAAGAGGAGGAGGAAGAGGATAAGAAGGAAATGGAAGAGAAAGAGGATCAGAAGGAAATAGAGGAAGAGGAAGAGAATCAAACAAACGCACAAACAACCACAGACAAGAAACTGCTCCTTTTGAAGGCTCGCTGGCTGGCGGAGGCGCTGCTGGGCGGAGACGCGCCGCAGCTCACGTCCCTCCTCCACTACCTCAGTCAGAGCCTCCTGATGCACCTGCCGCTGCTGCCCGTACCCACGTCCTCCTCTCTCCACCCTAGAACAACCTCCTCACGCCCAGTAGCAGCGCCATTGCCTTCCAGAAGACTCTCTCCATCACCTTCCACGTTCACTTCACCGACGAGGTACCCACCGCCTCTTTCAACGCCTCCTTCAACGCCGCCGACACTATCAACGAAGTCGCCAACCGCGTTCTGGACTTCCTGGAGCGGACGCCGCGCTTCCACTTCCTCCACGACCTGATTCCGCAGTGGATGGCCAACCGCAACGACTACCCGTTCTTCCGCTTCACCTTCAAGGGCTGTCCCGTCGACTTCGCCTTCTCCGTGTACCGCTCCATCATGTCCGTCCTGCTTCGCTTCACGCCCACCGAAAGCCTCGAGTTCCCCTTCTCGCACGACCTCGCCATCGACCTCACGCTGCTGCGCATGCACGAGTTCCCCTCCGCGCCTCTCATGCTCATCAACCGCAAGGCGGCCCTCACGCCCATCACCTCCATGCCTGCGCTGGCCTCCGACGCCTCCCACGCGCTGGCCCGCCGGCTTGCCGCGGTGAAGAAGGCCCGCAAGCGGTTTTGTGACATGGCCCTCAGCGACGCGGCCGTGACGCTCGCAGGCACCCTCTCCGCCTGCCTTGTGTTGAATCGCTACGTTGCGTTCTACGGAACCTTCCCCGTGTGGGATGCCTCTGAGACGGTAACAACAACAACAACAGCAGCAGCAGCAGCAACAACAACAACAACACCAGAGAATACACACACAACTCTCCACGCCATCGACGAGACGGCGTTCGTCAACCCCGCACTCGACGCGCTGCTGGCGCGACTGCTGCGCGACTCCTGCGTGGTGCTGGGCCGCCTACTGCCGCCCTGGCTCGACACGACGCTGACCTGCCTGCCCGCGCTGTTCTCCCTCTCCACACGCACGCACTACCTGTTTCCACGGCGGAGCATTCTGACGTGTAGCGACTACTACAGCTTCAATGCCCACACCAGCTACACCAACCTGTTCACAACTTGCCACTCTTCCCTCTACGCGCTGTCTCTTCAACCCATGGTGGTCGCCGCCTCCTCCTCTCACGCGCAGCTCATGCGCTACACCGCCATCCGCCAAAACCCCGTTTTCAGTCTCCTCTATCTCAGCTCCGTCTTCGACAAGTCCACCGAGACCCAAGTGCGTGACAGAAATCGGGCTGATTTCCAGACCAAGTTCTACGGCGAGGAGGGCATCGGCAACGGCCCCACCACGGAGTGTCTGACTCTCTTCTTCCACGAGGTCCAACGCCGTTCCCTCCATCTCTGGAACGAAGCCAGTCAAGTGCCCTACGCGGCGCAGTCCACAGCGCGCATGCTGAACTACCCGCCGCGAGGCCCGGAGGCCACGGGGTTGGAGGACCCGCGGGAGGACGCGGTGAACGGCGTGCTGCTGCGCTGCCAGAAGTGCGCGTGCCTGGAGGGCTGCTGCTGCCCCGAGCACCACTGCCTGTTGTCGGCGGACCGCGTACGAAGTGAGTGAGAGGAGTGAGGTGAAGAGTAGACGAATTGTACTGTAGGGAGTGTGGATATATACGGGCAGTGGAGACCACGTGCCGGCACTGCGGCAGACACGACAGCACGCAGCTGTACTGGTGCGCACGGGATTGTGCGGATGAGACATAGGATGACGTTCACGCGCAGCAACCTGCAGGAGGTGTGGGTGTGGTTTGACGCCCACCCCCAGCAGCAGGAGTGCTCTTGTCACACGCTGCTCTGTCCCGTCTGCTCCTTCGTCGCCTTCGACGTCGAGAACGAGATCCCCAGCATCGACGAGCCACAGCACACGCACCCGGGTCTCGCCGTGCCACGACACATGGTGCTGGCTAGAACGCTTGTTTCATCGTAGCTTCGCACCGTCTTCACGCGCGCTGACGTGGAGGCCATGATGGACGCGCTGCACTACACGAAGCCTTGTCAAGAGGTTGTCAATCTTCGCCATCTTCACCGTAGACCATTCCACCCATCGATTCATCCCCTCCCTACTTCGCTCCAGAAAACGGCCTGATTCCAGCCCCTCTCTCCAAACAAGATGCCCTCTTCGAGGAGAAGAAATCCACCTTCTTCGCCTTCGGCTTCGCATTGGGCCTCTGTCTGCAGAACCACCTCCAGGTCGACTTCCCCCCACACCCCCTCTTTTTGCAGTACCTGACGCAGGGCGTGCCGCGGCTCCGTTCGACCGAAGAGGGTTTGTCTTCGCCGTCGCTGTCAATGTTAGTGTCACTTCTGCTGCAGCAGGCGGGCGAGCCCTTCTCCAGCATGTTCAGTGGTCTCTTGAAGATCATGATGCAACTCTCGCGCGGTGAAGCGGTGGATGTGTCCGCGATGATGATCTCCTGCGCATTGCCCTCCAATCCCAGCGTCAACCTCGTCCCCGAGTTTGTGCTCCTTCTCTCCTCTTTTCACGCATAGTCGAACGACGCCGATGCGCCGCTTTCGTCCGATGCGTTCCCGCTGTGGCTCTCTCGCTACATCCAGTGTGTAATGGGAGAGGGCATTCGTCCCGCATTCAAACTGATCACTTCGGGTGGTCGTTGCCTTTCGGGATCACGCGTAGGACTCAAACAAGTGCTGGATCCAAAAATCCTCTCGATTTTCACAGATCAGGAACTGGAGGAGATGCTCTTTTCTCCGCCCGCGGAGTGGACGCGCGAGATGCTGCTCGAGTCGATCGACTTCTCAGGAGAGTTTGGGAAGGAAGATGTCTACACGCAGCAATTCGTGGACGTTCTCGTGTCCCTGACTCCGGAGGAACGGGACTGTCTGCTGCTGTTTGTCACGGGAAGAAAGCGCTTTTCCGTCGTGCATCGTCAATTCGCTCATGCATAGAAGTCCACGTCCCTCTTCTCGGTGGTCGAGAGCACGGCCGGCGAGGACAGTCTACCCACGTCCTCGACCTGCGTGCGGCTGCTTCATCTCCCGCGCTATGTACCTCCCTTCGGAGTGAGTAAATCATAGCCATCGAAGGAGATTCTGAGGGACAAGCTACTGAAGGCAATCAATCTGGGATACAACCGCATGCTGCTCATTTGTCGTGTTTGTCACAAACAGGCGCTAAAAGATCGACTGCTCCACGCAGTAACCGACGGACTCCCACTCTCCGCCGAGGCTGTGCATCAGGTTGCTGTACATCATCTTTCTGCTGATCGTCTCTATTCCTCACTCCACTCCATCGCAGCAACTGTCGAACAACAGGGGAAGTGGATTCTCGCACCGCAGCATCAGCATGTCTCCTCCCGTGATTAACTGGACCATCTCGTCCACAGTGCGGTTAAGTCGCACCCTCAACGAGTTCAGGATATGTGAAGCATTCCAGTGAATCAAACCGAACCACCTCCTTGGTGGTCGGAATGCCATTCGGCACTGCCGTGATGGCAATGGGGTCGTGAAGGGCGCCCACGATACGGTGAAGACCGTTGGTGTGAGACGAAAAGTCCAAATCCTCCACGGAGCGCGTGATGTACTGTTTCCTTCCCTCCGCCGGTTTCCGCGAGGTAACAAGCAGCGTAGAACCAGCAGTGCGCACACGCACGTTTCGGCTACTTGTTAAGAAGGAAAGAGGCGGATACGGATTTAGGATCACGCCCTGGACCCCGAGCTCGTTCACTCGCGTGACAAACAGCAACTCATCGCGGTCCAGCAGGTGAAGAGTGTGCTTGCGGGAAAGAACGGTGGTGGGGTAATTCAGCAAGATCGTTCCCTCCTTGAGTTGGGATTCGGTCGTCAGATTCACGACATATGGCTTCATCTTCTCGTACACATCCTGGTCCTTCTGGTACGCGAGACTCGCATTGGAGAACAGATCCTCGCAGCGGTTGAGATTCACCTTGTACTCGGCTGAAGACGACCGAAGCACCGCCGTGCAAAAGTCGATCATCTTGGTGCTGCTGGAGGCAATTCTAGAGTCAACGGATTCCCAAACTCCAACTTGCGCTCATCTAGCGGAAGGGCTGTGGGCTGGAATCGCTTGTTCAACAGAGCCACCGCCGATTGGGAGGGATAGTACGTCATGTTCGTTCTAAAGTATAAGTATGGTGATTGCAATAAGACGTACTGCAACAGGGATGGAATCAAAATGTGCAGATCGTTCGAGAACCACTTGGGAAGCGAGGGAGTGGACGATGTCGCCGTTGATTTGATCACATCGGAGAGCACGAACTACATCGCTGAAAGGAAGGGAGAGGAGGCACTTTCAGAATGGGTTGCGCATCGAACTGCTTGGCGTAGCGTAGCAACTGCTTGTATGAATTTCTCAACAACTGCTGACTCATACAACGAGAAACAGGAGAGTGGGAAACACGATTCTGTTTCTTCCCCTTCCCACTCTGAGAAGAATGAACTTTTTTACAAGACGCCCATTCAACACTCATTACTGCTTCTCACATTCCATTTCGCAATCCATGCCCGTCTTGTGCTGCACATTGCTACTGCTTCTTCTCTTCGCTCTGGGTAGTTTGTGGGGGTATTGGTGAGCGGTAGGGAACTCCCTTGCCTGCGGTGAGGACGAAGTGTACATCTCGGTACTCAAGCGCAACAGTGCAACCTGCTTTCGCCAGGCTAGCGAATCCTTCCTGATCCAGGGACGATGGAATCACACAACCAAAACGCTTGCAAAGGGCGGTCCTCTGACCGAATTCAAGGCGAACAAGACGTTCGAGTTTTGTCTGGAGAAGACGGTTGACCTGGTGTATGATTTGGTCCTTCTGGACGCGTACGGCATGCGCTATCTTGTTTATCGTGCAGAGATGGGGATGGATGGGACGATGGTGCGTATGTGGAGGTGCGCGGCGAGAGTGGATTCCTCTTTTTCAAGGGCAGCTGTCTGAGCGGATCGAAAGAAACATATCGTTTTCGAAGTGGATTCTCATAATCGATTCTTATGCCCTAGTGACGTACATCGTGTCTCCCTATCAAACGTGGGGCGTATTCAGCGTAACGAGCTCGGAGGGACTCTGGAAGGAGATCGGACAAAGCGCCGTGTTCTTCGACTCCTTCGACAGGGATTTCATCCGAGAGGACGAGAATCGCCCGGAGTACATCCATGAAGTGACCGGAGAGCCGTCGACGAGCAACTTCTTCGTGAATCGATTCTACATTCCCGAGGGAAACCGGTTCGCTGCACTGGAGCTCGGAATGACGAATGACTTTGTGAGCGTTCGAGTCTCCATCAACAACATTGCTGTCTTCGAGTACTGAATAGAATGCAACATGAGTTCTAGAGAGTCGAAGCACATTTCGAATCATCAGAACTACTACCGGTTTCCATACATTCCGTGTCTCACACATAGCGTTCTGGTCAGTGGCGAGTCGGTGCACGAGGGATTGAACACGATCATCTTCGAGTTCGATGATGGCCTCCACATGAACAACGTGTTCCTGTACGGCTACCCTTCCTCTTCCGATTCGCGTTTGCCCTCCATGCCACATTCAATCTAGGCTGCATGTACATTCCCTTCTCAAACGTGGTCTCGCATTCTCTGCTTGTCGACAGTCACGACCCCTCTCTCGCCTTTGACTACTCGAACGAGTATTTCTACTTCTACTCCCGACAGAGAGCATCTCTCGTGTTCAACAACTCGTTCTTCGAGTATTCCGGAATTCCCCCGCATTACGCGTAGTGCGTTCACAATGAGTCGATATGACGTCTACGACTATCTCTTTGCCTACGCGCCTCGAAACTGGACGGTTTCTGGATCGCACGACGGGAAAACGTGGAAACAGGTGAATCGCGAGGACGAGCCTCCCGTGGACTCCGTATTGCGGCGCTACACGTACACCATGTCGGAGAATGAAGAGCCGTATCAGTTCTATCGGTATTACGTGATCGGTGATCATCTCGCTGATTCCTCATGTGAAGACAACAAGGGCTCTTCGGTGACCTGGCTCCCCGAGTTCTTCCCCTACGTCTGCAATCGCGGCTTCGAGAAGCCCCTGTTCCCGAATCATCACCTGCGCCTGGGCTTCCACTCCAACTTCGTTGCTCGTTCCAGCCTGCCGCGGGGAGTTCGTTACAGCGTCACGCCGCCTCTGCCGGAGGGCGTGGGAATTGACGAAGAAGGGAGCCTTTTCGGCAGTTTCGTAGGAGAGACGAAGAAAATTGAAGCGCAGGGATATGAAGGAGGAACGGTGCAGTTCTACACCATCACCGCGGAGGACGAGGCGCATCGAGAGGAATTCGCCATTTCGGTTGAGTTGCGAGGTACGACCGAGGAGAGGAGGTGACGACTAGAGTCCTACGACTTTGACAGCAACATTGTGAATAACCGCGTCGTGTACTACAACTACTACGCGAAGATCCCCTTCTTTGTGTTGTTCACGGCGTTCGGCATTGCGGGCGTGGTGATTCTCGTGGCGGCGATGGAGATGGTGAAGTTGTTCTTTATGTAATCCTCGGCTTTGTTGCACTTTTCTCGCAGCCCTTTTCGGCTCGATTTCTGGAAATAAGGAAACGAGCAAAGAAAGACTGATCTATCGAAGGAAGGAATGGATCCAAGCGCTGAAATGTACCTGGGACGACTGAACCCTGTGGTTCGAGCCAATGCACTCAGTGAGCAGTAGAACAGGATGGCGATCCAAAACGTCATTCTCACGTACCCGGAGCTTCGGTCATGTCCCGTAACCATGGTGTGTCTCAGTGGAGTGCAAGTGGGAGGCATGACCGCTTAGCTTTGGATGGCATCCCCAAGAATTACATACAGTGCCAGTTCTATCACAGCTGCCAGTATCGCGGCACCACCTACCGCATCCACATGGAACTGGACGTTCCGTCCTACTTCCCGACCGAGCAGCTGGCGCTTTTTATTCGTCCCGATGTCGGTAAGCCTCTGCCACTCGAAAATCAGGGATAGGTTCCAAAGTGTTCCCCATTCAGGGCTTGGTGAACCCCGATGGACGGATCATCTACCAGCCGATTGCGCAGATTGGACGCGGCGTGCAGTATCCAGACTCCCCTTCCCCGTAGATTACGATGATGCAGTTTATGCAATGGCTGGACCAGCTGTTCAACGAGACCTTCCCCGTGTGCAACGATCCCATCCCTGCGTACGCTTGTTTGCATCGCTTAAGGAGAGCCTAATCAACTCGTGCAAGAATCTGCTCTATCCTGACTTCATCTCGCTGTATGAGTCCGTGCACTGTGGTAGAAAGGGGTTTGAGTCATCCGTAGCAAAGGAGGAGGAGTTGAAGGCGAATTGCGTAATGCTACTTCGTCCTCGTCATTCCCTAGGAGTCGCTGAAGGAGACATCTGCTCTGCTGAAAGACGCCACGGAGCAGGCCAAGGGATCCATCACCCAGCTCACGGAGCAGAAGGAGACGTTGCAACGAAAAGTGGGCGTTTCACTGCGAACTCGATCGTAGCTGAAGGAGTTGGAGAGCGTGGCGTCGCTGCAGAGATCGGGAGGCAACACGCTGGAGAGCAACTACCGACTGGCCTTCTCGTTCTCTCCCGATGAGAAGCGACAGTGCGATTGAGACTGCGGAGTGAGACGTAGGCTTATGGAGCTGGAGGCGTCTGAAAAGGCGCACAAGGATCTGAACGACATTCTGTCTTCCATGCTCTCCAGAGAGAACATGGAGGAGGGAATTGACGTCACTCTACTCGATTCTGCTAACCCATAGTTGATCCGTACGAACGCGAAGGAGCTGTTCGAGGCGAAGTATCTGAAGGGAGTCGTGAAGGCCAAGCTGAGCTCGGCGGCAGCTCCCGCTCCCTATGTGTCTCGTTACTGATTGCATTTTTCGTTTCCGGTGTTTATTTGCCAAACTTCGATTTCTGCGTTTCTTCCGCGGTTATTCCTTTCTTCACCGATTCCGAGTCATTTCACGTACAGATTTCCAAGTAGTTATGATCATTGAATTCCGTATTCCTCTTCCGATTACCGTTTCCGATTTTCAGGTCGCGCAGCTGGCAATGGTAATCACCGCCCAGGAGAAGGTCACCGGTGGAGGCGAGGGTATTGTGGTCCTGAAGAACGAACCGTAAGGGTGCGGATGCGCACTCACCCACGTAGTTTTGACAACACGGACGGCCATATGGGCCTCAGCGAGATTAGCAAGACTCCCATCCCCAAGGTGAAGGGACAGTACACTCTGAAGAAGTGACGTTTCCGGTTTTGAAGTCACCGCTAGGTATGTCCTCTCTTCCATGTGCCCCAGAGTGCTGAAGGCCATGATGCCTTCGGGTAAGGGTTTCGTTTCCCTTTTGACATGCCAGATTCCCTGTTCCTGTGGGAGGAGGCGTGGAACGCCCATCCGTACTGCCTGACCGTGATGACGAACGGCTACTTCTCGATGGAGAAGTTCAAGATCGCCATCGAGTCCAAGTACCTTCAGGATAAGGGCACCACGGAGAATGCGCTCAACATGGATGCGCACGAGCTGAAGAAGCGCGAGGTGTACTTCATCGATGTCGCGAAGAAGGGAAGCAGCGAGACTCTTCCCGCGGACGAGGTAGGAGTGAAGTCGCGTGATTGAGCGCAGGATGTGACGAAGTACCACAGCGAGAAGCGCAACATCGGTCCTCTTGCCCCGGAGTGGTATAAGACTATGGGTAGGTGTGTGTCACCCGCATCATGCGTAGACCCCGTGATGTGCTGCTACAAGAAGGTGACAATTCAATATCCTATGCTGTTCCTTCAGTAATCCCTAACCGGCACCTTCAAGTACTTCGGTCTGCAGACCATCGTGGAGAACGTGGTCCGTTCTCAGGAGATCAAGGTGTTCACCCGCACCATGAGACAGTTGATCTGCCAGATGGACGCGTGGGACGGGCTCACCATGGAGGACATTCGCCGCATGGAGGACGAAGCCAAGAGCAAGCTCGACGAGATGATCAACCAGGGCGAGAAGAAGGATATGTGAGGATGGGAGTGCGTTGTGATGGGTAGCATGAGGGAGGCGAGCGCAGAAGTGAACAACTGAGGTGTTGTGTGTTTGTTGGATTCTTGTCAACGGTGCTTCGTACCCACGTCAGTTCATTTCGCATTCCCCATGAGCGGCGTGCTTGCCTCCGCCACCCTTTCCGTTAAGTACCTCCGCTTCATCCTTTTTCCCCCAGATATGTGGCTTCGGACAATTCACGCCATAAACGCAACTTCTGGATCGGCTTTTTCACGATCCTCATTGTGGTGTGCTTTGTATCGCTCATGCAAGTACAATCGCCCGTTTCTGTGAAGTGCAGTGTATCGCAAGAGGAAGCAACTATCTTATCCTTCGCATCGCAGAAAAGCAGGTCGGAGAGCAGGATATCACGCTTGTTCCCAAATCAACGGATGCAAGCACCGTTTTCCTAAACCAAGTTCATTTTTTTCACCCTCATAAGAGTATAGACACAGCTCGATATAGCCTTGGAAAAGAGCGCTTCGAGTCAGGGAACTCCGCGCTGGGTCGTTCCTGCATCCGCAAAACCTTCAGCAATGCTTCGAGCATCGAGTGTGAAAAAGTGCGCTCTGTCGCCTTCTTTTCTCTGTTTCGTGATTGCCATTGACGAGTATTCGCGCTTCCTCGTTCTTACGTAGTGAACGGGAATCTGCGATGAAGCTCGGACGGGCGTGGAACTACCCTCCACTGCAGGAGAGCGAGACCATCATCTCCTCCTCCCTCGCCAACGCACTTTCCTTATCTCCCGGAGACACCCTCCATCTTTCCGTCAACATCAGCCGCTATCTCGACATCATCGCCGACGATCAACTGCTCTCGTGAATCCTCCTCTCTCGGCTCACCCTCAGCCTCTTCCCGCCTCTCAACATCACCGGCAATGCTACCAATAATGCCACCAACAATGCCACCGGCAATGTCACCAACAATGCCACCAACAATGCCACCAGTAACACCACCAACAATGCCACCAACAATGCCACCGTGGACAGCATGTACCCTTTCTCTTTACTCTTTCCCTAGACTCCACTTCCTTCACGCCCGTCTCCTCCTCGAACGGGATTTCACCATTGTCGACACGGTGGCTTCGCCGCAGGTTCTCGTCCTCAGCCCGTCTCACCCGCAGGGCAAGTGGTCCGTGGCGTACGGCTCCGTGGCGGTGGTGTCGCTGACGATGCTGCGAGAAGAGACGAAACGCCTTCTCCGCGAGTGGTCCCAGCAATCCCTCACACCCCAAAGTTTCGACTCCTCGTTCAGCGTGGTGGACGAGCTGACTATGCAATACCTCATCCAGTCATCGCAGCACGCCTCCTTCTACACGCACACCAACATGGGCGAGTCCTCCTCCTCCTACTCTTTCATCTTCAGACGCTTCAACGCCTACGCCAGCGAAGTCACTTCTCTTCTGCCCTCCACCGCCACTGCCCAGTACCTGTTATACACCTCGCTCCAGTCGCTCGCCTCCGTCACGGTGCTGCTGGATCAGGTCTTCGTCATGATCGTGGTGATCATCACCCTCGTCGCGGCCTACGTCATCTACATCCTCCTCCTCAGCTCGCTCAAGGACAAGCTGTCTGCCCTCACCTCCTCTCTCACGCACAGCGTCGAACTCGCTCTGTTGCGTCTGGTCGGGCTCCGCAAAACAAGCGCTATTTCCATTCTTCTCACTCAGCTCCTCTTCTTCACGCTCCCGGGCATTCTGGCAGGTCTCCTTCTCAGCCTCGGCCTCTATCTCCTTATCGCCGTCCTCTTCAACAAGTCCCTCCTTCTCGACCTGCCTCTTTTCCCTCCTCTTTCCTCCTATCTCCTCTCCGCCTTCATCGGTCTCCTTTCGCCTCTTCTCGCACTTGCCGCGCCTGCTCTCTCCTTCCTCAAGCAGAAACTCATCGACGCCATCGACATTCAACACTCCGTGGGATCCCCCGAATTCGAACTCACGCGCAGGGTGTGAACGACACGCGCGTTGTGGTGAAGGACAGTCGCAAAACCCCGATCTCCCTCCATATGATTCTGTTCGGTGTGATTCTCTTGGCCATGGGCGTGCTGGTGTTTGTTTACGGCGTCGAAGCCTTTCTCAACAGCAACCTTCGCCGCTTCCTCACCCTTCTCAACATCATTCTCATCCTCTCCCTTCTCGGCATCACCATTCGTTCGCCTCCTCCTCTCTCTCCACTCTAGTCTCCTCCTATCTCTCCCAATGGCTCTCTCGTCTCGTCTCTCTCCTCTTCTCCCGCTGTGGCTCGCTCGCCCGCTGCTCGCTGTACGCCCACAACAACGCACGTCTCCATCGCCGCAGCAACTTCCGTCTGGGCCTCCTACAGACTGTCTCACAGACATTTCTCCTGTTCGCCGCCTGCCTCCTGCGTCTTCAGGCAGCCACGCTCTACGCCAACATTCGCCTCTCGATTCCAGCGGATATTTCCATCTCCTCCGCGGCTCTCCAGAAGGACGCGCTCGCCTCCTTTCTCAACCAGCCGCAGAACGCGGCGCTGTGTCAGGGCTTCGAGTTCGTCGCCGCGCCCGTGACGCAGGGCACGCTCACCAGCTTCGCGCAGCTCAGCGCCCTCAAGCCGACCGTGGCGTTCCTGACGCCTCACTATTTCGATTTGATGTGCGCGTGTGGGTGTGTCATTACAAGCAGAGATCGCAGCATGGTCGTCACGTCGGATACGGCTTCGCTGCAGGAGTTCTTCCGCTCTTCTCACGCCTACCAGCTGCCCTCACGCTTCCCTTCTCAGGACGTTCGCTCCGGTCGGTTCTTCTTCCTCCTCTCATTCCAGTGCCCACGCCCTCTGTCGATCTTGCCTCCGCCTACCAGACCTTCTTTCCCGCGCTCCTTCCCGCCTCCATTCACCGTGACTTGACCACCCACACCGCCCATCCTCTTCTTCTCCGTTCGCAAGTATCTCAGACTGCCCAGAAAACCTCCAAGCAAACCTCCCACCAAATCACGCAAGTTGCCACGGTGCAGAAACTGCCCGGGTTCTCTTTCAGCAAGTACAACTACCTCCAAACTGCGCCCACGCTGCTCGTGTCCGAACAAACGTTCACCTCCCTCTTCTCTGAAGACATTCACTACAGCCGACTCCTCATCAAGCTGAAGGATTCTCTCACAGAACAGCAATATGCCTACATGGTGGACTCCACACGCTCGCTGTTCCCTCCTCTCACCACTGTAACGCATAGCCTTCAGGACGACGCCACGGCTTCCTTCGCGGAGCGTCGCTCCCTCTTCCACTCCATCGACGATGCACAGCTGGCGCTGGACGTGTACTTCTACGTGGTGGCTGCGCTGTGCTGCGTGCTGCTGTTCTTTGCCACGTGGATCTCCATTCAGTACCACATCTGCGATCGTGTGACGTAGAACGGCTTCCCGAGACACTTCACACGAGATGGGCATTTTCAGAGCCATCGGAGGCTCTTCGCAGCAGTTGTACTGGGTAATCACGAAATCGGGGAATGAGCGGCAGATCTTCATCATCGAGGCCATTTCAAATACGGTGGGGTCCACGATCAGCGGGGTGGTGATTGGAATGGGAATCGCCTCGCTCGTGTCCATCCAGATGAATCTGCTCACCGAAGTGCCCTTCTCCATCTACGTTCCATACTGGCTTCTTCTGGGCGTGTTCGTGCTCACCGTGGCGCTGAACATCACCGCATCGGTTCTCTCCATCAACACCATTGTGAAGCAGCCCATTGCATTTATTGCCAAAGGAGGTTCTATTTCTCGTGTTTGTTTCACATTGTGTTTCCCATGATGCGGAATGGAGGGTATTGATTGTTTTCCTTCATTCATTGCACTCCCTTCACTTCCATTAATGGATGCTAAGGTCGGATTGACTTCCATTCTCTTAGCGGGAAAAGATGGCGGGGCGTTTCATCCGCTTGGAATCTCAAAATGTCCTACGTATTCCATTCGGTTGACCCCGGCACAACCCTCTATGACGTCTTCGGAGTGGAAAGTATGACTCCCGTCACCACTCCGAGAGTGATTCCGAAGAATGCGTCCTATCATCCGAACGGAGCAATCCCCTTGTATTCAAGCTCCTATCTGACCGCAAAGCAGAATGCAAGCTTTCTTTCCGCTCCCGCGCTCCATGATTCTTCTTTTCGCCGAGAAGCGGTGCAATTCAATCCGCAATATACGCAAATCAAGCGGTCTACTTCCGTAAAGGTAACGATGGGTATATTGCAATGAAAACATAGCGATCAGCCTATTCGGTCGAGCCTGCAGGGAATCAGATGCCGCTCAAGCGGTTCTCTTCCCGGGACGAAAAGAAGGTGTTTCGGTTCGTTCCTCTCGACGTTGCTTCCTCCAACATCATGCTGGACTATGGCTTCAGCCCCATTTTTGAAGTGGTGGAAATGGCATAGTGTGACGGTTAGTTGGTCGCCTGTGAAACGCGGAAAATGGCCTGTGTGTTCCGACATCTTCTGAAGAAGTGGAGATTGATCGCGGACCACTCGCATGAACTCTCTCTCCACGCCTGCCGCGTGGGCACGGAACCGGGCTCTTCCCTCTACGAGCACACCTGCGCCAGCACGACATTGCGAGAGTTCTGCGGCGCTGTGATGGGCGTGACCACTATCAAGTACAGCTGGGAGGACTACGTGAAGGACGCCAGTATATCCGACACGCTTTCTTCGCAGGAGATCTCGAGGGAGGACTCACGCGATGTCTCTGAGGCTTCTCGTTGCGCTCCTGAAGCCTCCCAAGACGCTTCCCGCAAGATCGATGACTCCAAACCCCTGTGGGAGAATGTGGACTTCTGCTCCATCCTGCAGTCCTTCGAGGTGGACGAGCCCATCAGCGACTGTTTGATTGTACCCTCGACTCTTTGTTGCACCAACTTGTAATTCTCCTTCCTCATCAAGCCCATCTTGTTCCATTCCTCACCACCTGATTTGCAACAAACACCCAAAACTACAAACACTTCTCTAAATAACCATCGAGCTCCCCCGCAGCCGCCAGCACCAGCCCTTCAA
>OIWT01001159.1_pt1 | contig 33225 bp, 53 predicted proteins | sample 1587701 | NCBI WGS metagenome assembly OIWT01 (sample SAMEA3888904, study PRJEB22519) | human gut metagenome | biome: human gut; feature: human-associated habitat; material: faeces | place: Denmark | collected 2009 | reverse complement strand
TAGTCTTGCTCACCTTTCCGGAGAGAGAGGCCGTGACTTTTGAGAACTTTGACACGGAGAAGGATGGAGGCGGAAGGGGCGAGCTTGGCTGCAGCGCGTCGTGCAGATGCACGTTCGTCGCCAGCTTGAACTCTTCCGTTCTGTCAATATACGACATGACTCTTTCCTTCCGTAGAAAATGCGGATCGAATGCGCTCCGTTAATCGGCGGGATTTTTGGAGCCCCCATCCGTATCGTCACTCCTATGTGTGGAACAAAGACGAACAGTAAAGAAACTACAGTCCAGTGCCGTAGACCGGAGGCGCGTAGTACATCTGCGGCTGGGCAGGCTGAGCAGGCTGGGCAGTGGGAATCTGAGGGCCCTGGTAAGGCTGGGCGATAGGCACGCTGCTTTGAGGGGGTGCATACACCGAGTTGTTCTGATAGGGCATCTGGACACTCGGAGCAGGCTGTGCAGGCTGTGCAGGCTGCGCAATAGGCACGGCCGTGGCGAGAGGAACGGAGGCGGGAGATTGCTTGCTGGTCATTCCCTTGATGCACTTGGCTCCTCCGATGATGATGGCGATCACGGCAACAACAATGATCACGGCTGCGATGAGGAAGCAGATACCGAGGACGATCTGCGTGGACTTCTTCATGCCGAAGCAGGAGTGTGAGGAGTCGCCGTAGGCGTAGAAGTCGCTGCAGCCCCGGGTGGTCTCAGAGGCAGAGATCACGGGGTCGGCGTAGTGGCGAATCTCCACACTGATAATGTCGGGGATCTTGTATTGGCGAGCGTACACGAAGGTCTTGTAATCTCCAGAGTAATAGCAGCCGTGATCAACCACGGAGAAGCGGGAAGAGCTAGGATTGAGAGGGGGAGGGAATGGCGAACTGTGCAGTATCCGGAACGAAGGTGTTGTTTGCTCCGTCCACACGGAGGCAGATACGCACAAGCGAGTACGCTATCTTGCATTCCTGGGTGTAATCGTCGTACTCACCGCCCCTGTTCACGCACTTGCGGTAGCAAGAGTTAGACTCGGAATCGTCTTCGTAGGGATCGCAATTCATCTCCGATCTCGAGTAAATCAAGTAGTAGCCAGTGACGCCGGTTTCCTGCCAGATCGGCACGCCATCAGCGCCTCGGATGTCCACCGACACCGAATCCTGACCGGTAAGGGTAAGGGACGAATGGTAGGAAATGGACTCGGCAGTCATGCAATGACCCTCATCAGAGTCCTTCACACAACTGTCGAACACGGGGAAGTACGGGCCGGTCACCTTGTTCACCAGGGCTGGAGCCGAGTTGATTTGGAAGGAGGCATTCATGAACGGCAATTTGAAGTCTCTCTCCCACTCCGTAGCATACTCATTGTACCTACGAGTGAATTGCAAAGCAAAGAGAAACTGCGCGATACGCTCGACTCTGTCATTCGAGGAGAAGATGAGGGCCAGGCCGGCGATGACGAAAGCAATAACACAAATGGGAATGGCAACGAGGCAGCAGCAAACAGGATTTCCGTGACTGCTGCTCGAGTAATGACGTCCTCTATGAGAATGAGGGCTGTGCGAGCGACGGTAGCCACCACCCATGCGAGGTGGGCGGTTCTGCGGCCTCGACCCTCCGGTGTTGTGTCTTGCAGCAACTCTAGGCATTTGAAATCAATAAGGAATAATGAGTGAACGTGGATTGTTCGTTCAATTTCGGTGCTCCAATCAGACAGCGCACAAGATTGCTGCAAAGCGTATTCTGTGCTGGATTTGCGATCTCCGTCCTGCTCTTTCCCTGAATTCAACTAGTATGGAAGGTGCGTTTACGATGGACAAAGACAACAACGAGAGTGGTCAGTTGCATTTATCAAACTCCGACAAGTCCATTTAATTATAACTCTCTAGAGCCGTACTGGATGAAAACGCTCAAGGATCTGACTCTCCGAGCATACCGGTTTATCAGACAAACGGAGGGCTCCTCATCCTTTCCGTGCTGCGTTAGCGATGTGCAGTCGATTGATGAATAGATCGGCTCCTCTGGAGTCGGCTCCCATCTCACAATGATAAGTGAAATCAATGCGTTTCTGGAAACGACGATTGTGCCCTTTTATCGCCGTTGTTATTGTTAGTTTCCCGGTTTGGACCGCATTCTTCAGAGTAAGGATACCAGTGCTTCTTTCAAGGCGTTGCTGTTTTGTCGGCAGTTCTCAACGCTGGGTAGGCGGTTGAAGGGAGTGGTAAGGTGTAGATGAGAGAGTGGCTCCCTATCAGCAAATCGTTCGTGGAGACATCATTCCCCACGTGCTCTCCTTTCTGGATACAGCCTATTCGTCGCCCTTCCAGTTCAATGCCGTGTGGCTCATCAACAACACTCTCTCTCAGTTGCAGTGACCATCCATGCTAAATGTCACAGATAGACAAAACCATTCGCCGTGTATTCAGGACAGCATCGTGCTCGTGGTGAAACTGCTGAATCTGTCAAAGGATCCAGCCATCCGTTGCATGTGTCTAACATGCATCGGGAATATCGTGAATATGGACGCTCGTTGGCTGGATCCGGTGATGGCCACGGGCATTGTCAAGGTGATCACCAGTTTCGAGGACGTTCGCTCTACATTCATGCCTGAAGCGTAGAAGGAGAAGGACCAGCTCTTCCTCCAGGCCGTCGTCCGCTTCCTGCAGGCGTGCCAGACCCACTTCCCCGTCGTGTCGCAGTCCTTCCAGTTTGCCACCGATCTGCTCGCCATTCACTCCTGGGTCTTCTCCATGCCCGACACCGTCGCCTCGCGCGAGGCCAAGCACGGCTGCCTCTTCTCCCTTCTCGCCATCTGCTCGCTTTTCTCCGAACCCTCGCAGGCCGAGGTTTCTTCACCACCGCCTCGTCACCCGTAGGCCATCCTTAAGCAGCCGGTCGTGGCGAAGCTGATCGCCGGCATGCTGAAGCTGCCGGGGGAGGACCTTCTCCTGTTCATCACCGTCCTGTGCTACCTCACTGCCGGCGGCGTGGCGGAGGAGAACCAGTCGCTGCTCACTCCCGTGGTGCCCGTCCTGATGCACATCGTGCGTCACTGCATGCGCGCCATTCTGAAGGCTGAGTCGAAGGGGAGCAGTAGTGCTGGCGTTGCTGGCGTGGTTGATAACATTGGTAACAACATTGGTAACAACACTGGCAACAACACTGGCAACAACACAAGCAACACAAGCAACACAACCAACGCCACACAAACCCTTATCACGGACTCTGCCAACCCCTACACACGCGACACGCTCTACAACGTGCTGTACGTGCTGGAGGGCATGTGCTTCTTCAACGACGTGATGGTGCCGGTAGATCCACCGTGTTGTCCTCACCCGTAGAGTTTCCTCTCCCACGGCGTGTACACCACCCTCGCGGCGTTCGTTTACCACCCCGTCTTCTCGAAGGACCGCACGGCCTTCTCCTACGCCGTCAACATCATCACCTACTCCGTGTTCCGAGCGCGCGAGAAGAATGTGCTTCTTCGCTCTCCGCCTCACGCCTAGCTGTACTACCTCGCGGAGGCAAGCGTGATCATCGTGCTGGCGCAGATGCTCACGACGGAGACGTCGGTGCTGCTGCGACGCATCCAGCCGCTGCTGGGCGGCCACACGTCGTTCCACGTGCGGCACTCGCTGTCGTTCTCGCAGAAGGTGCTGAATATGGCGCTGCTGTCCAAGGAGGAGGTCATGAAGAGCATCACCGATTCCGTCGTGCTGTCGATTGTGTCGCAGGTGGTGTCGGAGCACGAGCGGCGCAACGAGGTGGTGGAGAAGGCAGTGTCGGAAATGATCGACGTGTTCATCGACTCGAAGCAGGAGCACAAGGAGCGCTCGCTGCAGGATAAGCTGTTCGTGGAGGGCGTCGTGGGCGAGATCGTGGACGGCATCGTGGGCGTGTTGGCGCAGCCTCCGTCGGAGCTGCTGCTGCTGTTCAGCGAGAAGGAGGAGGACGACGAGGCGGTGAGCGAGGCGGTGGGCGTATGCGAGCTGGCGGTGCGCGCGATAGGTCGAGTGATCAGGGTGGGTGTGAGTGAGGCGTGTGAGGCGTAGAAGGGCGAGCGCATGGTGAAGTCGAAGTACGCGAACTACAACAAGTACCTGCGGCAGCTCGCCTCCTTCTCCGGCACGCAGCTGCTGCTGGAGCACTTCGTCGTGCCCACCTCCGTCGTCTTCATCTGGAACCGCATCTCCCTCCTGCTGAAGGGCGCGCCGTACGACTCGCTCGACTGGGACGGCGTCACGGGCTGCATCATGCGCACCGGCAACACCACGGTCCGCCGCGAGGACCTCAACCACCTCATCATCAGCGTCGCTGGCAGCAGCCAAATCGGCCGGTCCAGCAACATTAGCAACATCAGCGCCTTCAGTGCCTTCAGTGACACCACGAACCTGAGCAATGTCAGCAATGCCAGCAATGCCAGCATGGCCAACAGGATCAGCAAGGAAGGAGAGGAGGTGGAGAGCGAGGTGGTGGAGGGCACCTTCATTCGCGGCTACTCCATGCGGCCCAAGCCCGTCAACGAGTACTACATCATCTCCACGCCCGATGACAGCGACGGCGCACCGCCCATGGACATGCCCTCCTTCGGCGGCAAGATGACCGCCACACAGCCGAGCGTGGCGCACCTCACACCGCTCGTGGTTCCCACGGAGGAGGAGCTGGGCATCCGGCGGTCGGCCTTCTCGCCGTCGTCGCGCGTTGGCTCGCCGCTGACGAGCAGCTGGGTGGTGGCCTCACCCTCGAACCGCAGCCGAGCGATGGGCGGCGAGTCCTTTTCCCCGCAGGCGAGGCTGACGAAACGGTCGCACAATCCGCGATCTCCGTCGAGCCTGTCCAGCAAGGCTGCATCGCCTCGCAATCGTTCCCTTGTGTCTGCCGTGCAGAGTCCGTGATGGTTCCCTTGTGTCTGCTACGCAGAGTCCGTGATGGGTGTTTGTTGGAAACAGGGGAGAGTATAGAGTTAGTCCACACGGGGTCGGAGTTGGCCGGAGAGCTCCGCAAGAAGGCTGCGCTTGGGGAGGGAAGAGGGGTGGAGGATGCGAATGCCGTCAACGGTTTCTTCGTTCTTGCTAAGATACAGGGTGTCGAGGTTGCTCCGGATGAAGTTCTCCATCTGCTCGATCATCTGGCCGATGTTGGAGAGGTGCTCCTCGTCGTTCTTGAATGCCATGAGCTGCGAGCTCTAGCCGTGAGCAGCCTCGTACACCAACTACCTGGCGCGTCAGCGTGCCGTTCTGTCTGGCTTCTCCGACGGCAGCGGTCTTCACGGTGAGGAAAAGCTGAATGGAGGTGGTGAGACGGTATTCCGCCATGCCCTTCGCCTCGTCGGGGATCACCTCCACGATGTGCAGCGCGTGCCAGGAGCCCGTGATGCCGGAGGGCGATTCTGCCACTTCTACGGATGAGGACGAATAACGCACGAAAACCCTTCAGAATCAGGAAGCAGCCACACAGGTGGGTGTCGTTCTGCCACAGATAGACGGAGGACACGCCTCCCCCGTAATACCTACGCCTCACGCCCAACCGACGCGCCGAACATCTCCCTGTACTTGCCGAAGAGGAAGTTAGCGGTTTCCTCCAGACTCCGGACATGCGGCGAGGGGTAGAAGCCGTTGTCGATCGGGGGGAAGTAGTGATTTGTCCACGGAGAGCTAGCAATGAGAGCGGAGGGCTGGGCGTCACCGGTATGAATTATCGCAGTTGTTGAAGTCGCTTTGAATGAATGCCTTGTCCGCCTCCGCATCGTAGCCCGTCTTGAGAGGGAAATCGATGTGTTGAAGCAGGTTGTCTGCGAGATCCTCGCGAAGACGCGCTACGGAGTAGAACGTTTGCTCCACTTCCTCGGGCGGGAGTCTGCGGAACAAATTGAGGGCAGCAATGCTAGGATCCATTCAGATTTATGCGCGTTGAAAAAGCCGGGAAGAAAGTCCCGATTTTTGGAGCTCGCCTTCCTTTGGGCGCTTTCTTCAAATTGAGCCAGTGTTTTCTGTCCTGCTCTTTCCAAACCGTTGTGAATACTCAACCCAGTATGGACGCGGAGCAGAAACAGAGAGAACACCATGCCCCCAGAGCGGGCAGCAAGGCCAACAAGAAAAAGGCGACGAAGAACAAGAAGAACGGAGTGACTCCTCAGCCGAAGAGCACGCACCCCGGCGTAGTGGACGGCTGCGGCGTTTGACGAGTAGGCCTTCTCCGTCAACTCGGCCATCAGTGCCAAGCGCACAATCCAGCGCAACCTCGACCGCGGCTTCAAGAAGGTGCACGCGCCCCTTCCCAATCGTTCCGCCGGAACGAACCCCCCGATGGTGATCGTTGTGATGGGCCCTCCGAAGGTGGGAAAGACCACCCTGATCAAGGTGAGAGTGCGGAGCGGTGCTGAGGAGTAGTCGTTGATCAAGAAGTACACGAAGCAGACGCTGACCGACGTGCGCGGCCCCATCACGGTGGTGAGCGGCAAGAAGCGCCGTCTGACGTTCATCGAGTGTCCGAACGACATTTCCTCCATGATCGATCTGGGCAAGATCGCGGACCTGGTGCTGCTGCTGATCGACGGCAGCTTCGGTTTCGAGATGGAGACCTTCGAGTTCCTGAACGTCCTTCAGGTAATCATTCCGCGGTCCATTCACCCTAGACGCACGGCTTCCCGCGTGTCCTCGGCGTGGTGACGCACCTGGACGCGTTCAAGGAGAACAAGACGCTGCGTCACCGCAAGAAGGCGATCAAGCAGCGCTTCTGGACGGAGGTGTACCAGGGCGCGAAGGTGTTCAACATCCCGGGACTGAGCAACGGCAAGTATCCGAAGACGGAGGTGCAGAACATCTGCCTGTACATCAGCCGCATGAAGACGCGGCCGCTGACGTGGCGCAACACGCACCCGTTCCTGCTGGTGGACCGCATGGAGGACATCACGGACCCGAAGCGCATCGACGAGAACCCCAACTGCAAGCGCGAGCTGAGTCTGTACGGCTACGTGCAGGGATGCAACCTGAAGAACGGCCAGCCGATCCACCTTCTGGGCGTGGGCGACTACTCCATCAAGACGCTGAACCGCCTGCCGGACCCGTGTCCGCTGCCCGAGCGCGACCCTGAGAAGAAGGGGCGGCGCAAGCTGAGCGAGAAGGAGGTGTTGCTGTACGCGCCGATGAGCAATGTGGGCAAGGTGGGCGCGGTCGTGCGCGGTGAGGGGTAGATCATGTACGACAAGGACGCGATGTACATCAACCTGCCGCAGCTGCACTTCACCGACGAGCAGTCGGACATGGTGCAGAAGTACACGCTCGGCGGCAACAAGGAGGCGGCCGCGGCGCCCAGCGAGCCAAGTGGGCGAGGGTGTGGAGCGTGATGTGTAGTGACGGAGGGCGTGCAGATGGTGCGCGATTTGCAGAAGCTGCAGGATGACGTGGAGGAGAAGCTGTTCAACTCGGAGCTGTCGCTGTTCAAGGGGCAGTAGGCGTGGCGCGCGGGGCTGAGGCGTAGGAAGCCGGTGACGGGCGCGGAGGTGAAGGACTTGGACGCGTTCAACTCGTCGATGCCGTCGATGCCACACGAGGAGGTGGTGATGGACCACGGGCGGCAGCGGAGGAGGGCGGTGTTCGACGTGAGCGACGAGGAGCTGCTGAAGAAGAAGGAGGTGGCGGAGGAGAGCGAGGACGAAGTGAGCAATTGGAAGATGGGAGAAGGAGACGAGGTGGAGAGTGAGGAGGAGAGTGGAGATGAGAAGGAGATGGAGAGTGAAGAGGAGAGTGGGGAGGAAGAGGAGAGTGACGAAGAAGATGCAGAGAATGAAGAAAGCGAAGAGGAAGAAGAGAAGGAGAAGGAGAAGGAAAGTGACGAGGAAGATGAAGAGAATGAAGAAGGAGAAGAGAATGAGAAGGACGACGAGAACATGGAGGTGGAGAGCAACTCCGAAGAGGAGACAGACGAGGCGGTGCCCACGGACCTGCAGCACGAGTCCGACCTGCGCTGGAAGGAGAACCTGTTCTACCGCGGCGAGGCGGAGCTGACGCGCCGCCGCGTGTTCTCCTCGAACCTCATGCAGCTGGTGTACGGGTCGAACGAGCCGGTGGACGAGGAGACGGACGTGGCGAAGGAGGAGGAGGAGGAGAGCGACGATGACTTCTTCCACCCAAAGCAGGAGGCGGCGGCGGTGAAGGAGAGCCAGAAGCAGCAGCGCCTGCTGGAGGAGCTGGACTCCGAGAAGCTGGACATTCTGCCGGCGGTGAAGCACGTGGGCGCGGCGCGGGCACGTGAGGCGTAGGACTGGAACGACGAGGCGTTCATCGCGCAGTTCAAGAACCACTTCGTGACGGGCGTGTGGGGCGACAAGCTGCCGAGCGAGGAGGACAGCGACAGTGACAGCGAGGACTCCAACGACGCCATCGTGGATTTGGAGGAGGAGGAGGCCAACGCCAACGCCAATGGCAACGCCAATGCTAATAGCGACGACGACGACAATGATGAGGATGACAGCAATGACGATAGCAATGATGAGGAGATGGAGGAGGAGGATGGGGCGCTGCTGGGCGCGCGCGACGAGGTGATCGAGGACGAGGAGGACGCGGAGGAGCGCCACGAGACCTACGGCTCGCTGGAGGAGGAGCGCGCGGCGAACGCGGCGCGGAAGGCGGAGAAGATGACGAAGAAGAAGGAGGAGGAAGAGGAGGAGCAGGAGATCTCTTCTGACGACGAGAAGCGCGGGAAGAAGGAGAAGAAGGAGAAGGAGGAGGACTACTTCGACCTGCTGAAGAAGAAGCGTGCGGAGCAGGAGGCGGAGCGCGCCCAGGAGTTCAGCGACCTGACGCAGGAGGAGCAGGACATGCTGCTGGGCCTGCCCACGGGCGTGTATTGCCGCATCGTGGTGGAGGACGTGCCGCCCGCCTTCGTGCGGCTGGCGCGGCCCGAGATCCCGGTGATCGTGGGCGGGCTGCTGGAGAGCGAGACGACGCTGAACATGATCCGAGTGGGCGCTACACTATAGCGTGAGGCGTAGGTGCGCATCAAGAAACACCGCTGGCACCGCCGCATCCTGAAGAGCAACGACCCGCTGATCCTGTCGTACGGGTGGCGGCGCTTCCAGACGATGCCGGTATACGCGATGGAGGACAGCAACAAGCGGCTGCGCATGATCAAGTACACGCCCGAGTACATGCACTGCCAGGCCGTGTTCTGGGGGCCGGCCGTGCCGCCGAACACGGGACTGCTGGCGGTGCAGAAGCTGGCGTCGAACACGCCGGAGTTCCGCATCGCGGCGACGGGCACGGTGCTGGAGCAGAGCGAGGCGTTCCGCGTGGTGAAGAAGCTGAAGCTGGTGGGGTAGGCACGCGCGGGCGGCGTGAGGCGCAGACACCCGTTCAAGATCTTCAAGAACACGGCGTTCATCAAGGACATGTTCAACAGCAGCATCGAGGTGGCGCGCTTCGAGGGCGTGAAGATCCAGACCGTGTCGGGCATTCGCGGGCAGATCAAGCACAAGTGCCCCGGGCCGGAGGGCGCCTTCCGCGCGACCTTCGAGGACAAGATCGTGATGAGCGACATCGTGTTCTGCCGCACGTGGGCGCCGGTGCCCATCCAGAAGTTCTACAACCCCATGAACGACCGGCTGGTGGAGGACGTGAGCGTAGGCGCGGCGCCGCGGGCTGAGCCGTAGAAGTGGGTGCGCATGCGCACGACGCGCGAGCTGCGGCAGCAGGAGCACATCCCCGTGCCGGTGAACCCCGACTCGCTGTACAAGCCGATCGAGCGGCAGGAGCGCGTGATGCCCGCCATCCACATTCCCGCCAAGCTGCAGAAGGCGCTGCCCTTCGCGGACCAGCTGAAGACGATGGAGATGGTGGAGAAGAAGCGCGAGAAGCGCGAGAAGAAGAAGCGGCCGCGCCCGGACGAGATTCCGGAGAAGCTGGTGGTGGACCACCGCGAGCGGAAGAAGTGAGGCAGACGGTGCGGGCTGAGGGGTAGGAACTCGATGGTGCAGCGCCTGAAGATCATGCGCGACGCGATGTACAACAAGCGCCAGAAGATCATGCAGGAGAAGAAGGAGGAGCGGACCAAGAAGCTGGCGAGAGAGGAGCAGAAGCGCCAGGCGAACATGAAGCTGAAGAAGAAGCGCTCGTACGCCCTGAAGGGCGCTGCCGAGAAGCGGAGGAGCCAGTAGTTCCGGTGGCCGATCGTTTGTCGTGTTTTCTAGAAAAACGAAAATCGTTCCGTTTCGTGCCATTCTTCACTTTTGATCTTTGCAAACTGTGACTATTGGGTGGAATGAGATCGATGTTCAAGGTGCTCTTTGTTTCTGTGCTGCTTTGCGCTACTTGTGGCAACTTGTAGTTCCCATTATTTCTTAGTTGCGATGCTCTGTGGCGGTACGACTGAAGCTGTTGTTGACGAGAGAGTGAAGGAGGTGGCTATGAAGATGAAGGGAGAGGTGGAGAAGCAGGCGAACGAATCCTTCTCTACCTTCGAGCCCGTCGAGGCCATGACCCAGGTGGTAGGGGTGAGTGCGTTTCTGTGACCGTAGGTGGCTGGAACCAACTACTTCATCAAGGTCGATGTGGGCAACGGCAAGGCTGTGTTCATGAGAGTGTAAGCCCCTCGGTTCGGGTTTCATCGTAGGTGGGATCACTTCGGCGATCTGAGCCTGACCAGCATCCAGACTGGCAAGACGCTCGGCGACAAGCTGGAGTATTTCTAACTGTTCTATACGTGCTTTTCGGTGTTTCTTGCGACAAACAATGGACTCGCTATGGTACACTCAATTGTCGCTCACGTCGCTGCTGTCCACCCAGTCGCTCTCCGAGGAGCACTCCGGACTGGATTCACCGAATTCGGTGTGCTTGTGAAAGACGCAGCACTCTACGCAACATGGATGACGACGAACGCTACTCTTCGATTTGCGCTTGTTCATATGTTCGTTGTCGATCGTGTCTTCGGTCCAGTGCACGTGCGGCCGCAGCCTCAGTTCCCTTAGGCGACGTATTTGCCGATTCTTCGTCGTTGGGGTCGTTTCTTCGATTGACATCCCACCACAGACGGAACGCTTCGTGACGGACTGCGTTTTCTGAGACATGGAAAGTGCAATGCGTCCAATATACTCTGAGTACAATTCGGCTATCCCCTTTTGAGATTGCTGTGAAAACAAAGACCAACCGAAATCGGGCGGATTTTGTGAACGCAGCGAAAAGCGCAGGTTCTGCTTACTGAGAACAGTTGGGTTCGGAGTGGAGTGGCTCACGACGTAGAGAGGACGTGTAGAGACAATGCCAAAGCGATCTCCCAGAGGAAGACAGGGCTTGCGTTCGAGCAAAGGAGCAAGAACTCGCGGAACGAGCAAAGCCAACGAAGCGATTGACTGGAATATTTCCAGCGATGAGGCCAGCAATGACGATGAAATCGTGATGAACACGCCGTCCGAGCAGTCGGAGGAGGAGGCCGCTCCGGAGAATACCGAGACGGCCGAGGAGCGCAAACTACGCTTGGCAAAGGAGTACCTGGAGCGAATTCGGCTGGAGGAGAAGGAAAAGGAGGAGGGCGAGGAATCGGAGGAGGGTGAGACCGACGACGAGGGCGTGGAGCAGCGCGTGGAGCAGCGTCTGCAGAGAGAGGCGGAGGAGGTGAGATTGTACAAAGTGTGTGATGGATAGGCGCGCGGTCGCGTGTTCAAGGAAGTGGCGTCCCAGCTGAAGGACAAAACGCTTCCGGAGAGCCGCTTTTGCAAGGGGCACTTGGTAGCGGCCTCCATTCCTGCTCATGGCGTAGATGCCGGTGACATGCACAGATATTTCTGGAGACGAGCACTACATCGTGAGCGGAGGGAAGGATTGCAAGGCCTGTCTGTGGGACGTGGAAACGGGCAAGGTGATTCGCATATTCGAGGGCAAGCGAGAACGTCTGGACAGTCCGAAGCGCAAGGACCTGAATTGCCATCGGGGCGAGGTGCTGGCCGTGCAGATGAGCTACGACGGTCAGTACGTCGTCACGGCAGGCCGCGAGGGCCTGATCCGCATCTGGGACAGCCGATGCGGGAAGAATGTGGGCGAGGAGACGGTGGAGTCGGTGTCCGGACAGGAGACGGTGGTGAAGAGCGGCATCGACCACGTGACGGACTGCAAAGACATCCTGCGCGGCCATCGCGGTCTGATCACGTCTCTGCTGCTGCAGCGCGACAACATCGTAGCGCCGCTGGGAGACGGTGAGGCGTAGCTGTACAGCGGCGGCGTCGACAACACGCTGAAGTTGTGGAACATCGTGGACACGACATACATCGACACGCTGTGAGTGTCGTACTTTTTCTTCACAGACAGCTACGGTCACGAGTCGCTGATCACTTGCCTGTCGGGCCAGCGCCACACCGTCGCCTCCAACAACAACACGCGCATTCTGTCCTGCAGCACCGACAAGTCGCTGCGCCTGTGGAAGATCGAGGCCAACACGCAGATGGTGTACCGCGGGAAAAAGGCATCTCTGAGCATGGAGTGCTGCTCCATGGTTTCACTGCAGAACTTCGTCGTGGGCGACGCGGTGGGCAGTCTGAGCCTGTTCGCGGCGGCCAAGAAGAAGCCGGTGTTCGCCGTGCCGGTGAGTGTGTGGGGGAGAAGTGACGGTCAGAACGCGCACGGCGTAGCGGAGAACGGCGAGGGCAAGTGGGTGGTGAGCTGCGCGGCGCTGCCCTTCACGAACGTGCTGGCGAGCGGCAGCTACGACGACTGCATCCGGCTGTGGGATGTGAACCCGAGCAACCGCGAGAAGGACGGCGAGCTGCTCAAGAGCGTGAATGCGATTCCGGTGGTAGGTGGTGTGGCAGCGGGGATGCGCTCACGGTGGTGTAGAAGGGGTTCGTGAACTCCATATCGTTCGCGCCATCCGGACGGTTCATGGTCGCGGGAATCGGCCAGGAGCATCGCATGGGCCGGTGGTGGCGCTCGAAGGGCGTGAAGAACGGGATCCTCGTCCAGAAGCTGGATCTCGATTTATCTGTTTAAGCATTTTTAGAACAAACGGTTTGTTAGTCAAGCAGGTCGGGATGCTCCTCCCAGAACGGACTGTCGCGGATCACGTCGCAGTGCAGCACCACGGTCTCGTAGGAACCCTCCGAAAGGGCGGCCACCTGCTCCTTCGTGAGGGAGAGGGAAATGGTATCGGGCTTCTCCTCCATCCGTTTCAGGATCAAGTCCCGTTTCTCCCGGATGACCACACTTCCCTTCTTGAAGAACTCGGGTTCGTTGTTGTAGTTGATTCCAAATCGGGAAAAGAGGAGTTCGTTCTTGTCCTTGCTCAGGGTGCCCCGCAGAATAGCCTCTGCCGCCGTCTCCGTTTCGTTTCCCTTCAAGACGAGCGCCCAGAAGGCTGTGTTGTAGAGATTGTTGATGTGCGTGTCGGCCTGTCTCCAGGAGATGTAGTCGCGGATGTTCTACCTGTCAGTTGTAAAAGAGAAAGGCACCTGGTAGGAGGGGTAAATGACGATGCGTCCATCGAAGGACGGAGGGTACTGCATGGGGACGGGCATATACTCTGCCCAGTAGAACACGTACATTGCCGTGAACTGGGAGACGATCGTGGTGAGGATCTTGGTTTTGCGCCGATTGAACAGAGTCGTCTTCCTCTTGAACACGAAGGAGTACTCGTCGCTCTCGCCAATGGCCAGCACGCAGTCACCGTAGGACTTGAGTATTTCGGCCGCCACCTAGAAGTGAGTGCATTCGCCACAGTCAAAACGCGATTCATCAATTCCAAAGCGCGGATATCGTTCGGCTTTTCAAAATGATGCGCCTCTGCGAATCTACGCATCAGCGCGCATTTCAGAAAAACAATACTTGTGAAACCCCTTTCCATCGATTCGCACAACGAAATAGGTGTTGAGAAGGATCCTTTCGTCCTCTTCAAAATGCTTGACGTATCTACCCCTGAGCAACTGGCAGAATGACTACTGGTATTTCGTGTTCGCCATCAGGGAGGGAGGGTGGAAAAACACACAAATAGAGCCGCGTAAAGTGTGCACGACTCCGTGGCGTCACAGATACAGGCTTAATCCGGCGTTTCGTTCCGTTGATGGAGTACTTTCATCTATCGGATGAATCTAGGATAGAGGTAGACTCGTTCCGTCGATTCATCTTGGATAACGGTAGAACAGGAATTGGATGATTAAACAGAAGGCTACACACTGAACCTACCTGATGAGCTATTGTACCGCTATCTAGTGACCTCGAACCACCGAAAAGCGCCCGCTTGTCTTCTTTGCCTTTGTGGAGATCATGTATAGTGAGTAAGATTTTAAAAATGGTCAGCTGGAGGGCGAAGAATCGAATCGATTACCTCCTTCAGGACATTTACGCAAAGCAGGTCTGGATATTCATTCTCTATCACCTATAGCTCACAATTATCCTGTCTAGGAAGCTGCGGTTTATCGAGCACGGGACAGATCGTTTGAATCGGGTCGGGTTCGTTTCGACTGCTGACGCCTAGCCGCTGACGATCATCAACATTGGCGCATTTCGGCTCTGCTCCATACTGGAGGAGCACAGTATGGAGGACATCTTGCTCGTTTTCCACTACTACACGGAGCATATTGAGCAGAAGTGCCACAAGATCTCGAGGGAGTTGCACAGGGACTACACGGGCAATGTGACCATCATGGACATGAAGGGCCTTTCGCTCCGAAAGCACTTCGACCCGAAGGCCATCGACATTTTCAAGTCCATCGTCCTGATCAACACCTACTACTACCCCGAGTCGTGTCAGGCGGTCTACGTTGTCAATTCGCCGCCCATCTTTTCTTTTTTCTGGAACTGTTTGCGCTTTTGTCGTGTCCAACACGTAGTGATTTCCCCGCTGATGAACCAATCCCAGTACACAAAACTGAAGATCATTCGCGATGTGTCGGACCTGTCCTCCTCTCTCAGTCATAGACATGAGCTACTGGAGTTCTTTCCCGCGGCAAGCTTGCCTTGCCGATATGGAGGGAGTTGTCACTGTTCGCTGGAGGACATCTTGTTCAAGGAGAACACGGAGGAGGAGATGCCTCTTCTGGGCGGCGTGTTGCACGTGGTGGACTCGGAGGTGTCGAAGGTGGGTCTGAGCGATGCTTGTGAGGCGTAGCATGAGCAGAAGGTGGAGGAGGGCGATTTGGTTGATCTGTCGTTCTCGTCGCTGGGGAATGACGTGGAGTATTCTGTCTATCTGCTGAGTGAGCAAGGGAGAGTGGGTCTGGAAAACGGAAGTGACGCGTAGCACGACTACGTGAAGGAGAGGACGGCGGCGGTGGACTCCACCCTTGTGAACGTGTCTTGTATTATACTGAACACGGGCTCGCTCGTGCTTGAGTTTTCTGTAGCGAAGGGACGGGTGTGTGACATTGGTTTCGAGATTGTTATTCATTCGCGTGTTTGTAGCAAACCCAGCGCCTTTGCAAGGATACATAAAAGACTACTCTTCGTAACTCGACGCCGTTACGCTGTCTGAAGAAGGGCTGTTTATCGCTCGCCTTCTTCGGTAATAGGACTCCAGCTGGGCTGGCTTCGCAGGCTTCGCCGGCTTCACCATGCTCGCACGGTGCGTCATTGCCTGCGGCTTCTGCGGCTTGGGCGGAGGGTTGCGCACTGGCTTCGGCGGCAGCTCTGGAGGTTTCTTCCCTGTCTCGCTTTTGTTCTGTCTGCCGCTCTGCACCACCTCGCTGCGTCGCACCGGCTTGGGCAGCGCGGGCTTGGGCGGCTTGCTACGTACGCTCAACGAGGCGGCCGTCCGCCGCACCGTCGCTCCCCGTTGTAGCGTCTCTCTCGAGGAGGTGGTTCTGGGTGACGTGGAAGCTTGCGAGGTGGTTCGAGGTGACGTGGAGGCGTTCAGAGTGGTTCGGAGCGAGGCGGTGCGGCGACGCGGCGGCTCTGGAGGGTGGTCCGTCGAGCGAACGGCGGGCTGTGGCGGTACGGCGCACTCCCCGGGAACGGCGGGTGTCGTGGGCGCGGAGCGCGAGCAGAGCGGATGCGCGGGCGGGGAGGCGGGCAGCTCCGGCAGGGTGATGGAGTAGTCCTCGTCCGCGGGCGGCTCAACAGAGGGCAGGATCTCAACCGCGGGCGGAGACTCCACGATCGTGACGGACACGTCGTCACACACAGCCGGCTCCAACGAGAGCTCAGCAGAGGGCAGCACGGTGGGCTCAGCAGAGGGCTGGACAATACACTGTTCTGCCTGTGGTGCAACCACGTCAGGCACGACCACGTCAGGCACGACCACGTCAGGCACGACCACGTTCGACTCCGCATGACACTCCTGCATAGCATTCGCCTGCAGGTACAGCGGCTTGGCGGGCTTGGGCGGCTTGGCGGGCCTGGCGCCGTAGGCGGGTGCATCAGCGAGGCCAGCGGGCAGGTCGGCGTCGGGCTTGCGCACCATGCGAAGGTCGATGACGTAGCAGAGGAAAAACTCGCGACAGCCCTCGAGGAAAGCGGTGATCTCCTTGGGCGGGTCGGTGCTGCTGTGCTGGATGAGCATCGTCTTCTCGCCCTGGCGCAGCAGGCGCAGCTTGTGGTCGATGAGCTCCGTGATCACGCTGTTCTGTGCATCACACTGCATGACGGAAATCACGTCGTTTTTGCCCATCACGTGGTAGAGCGGATGGTTCGCAGTGTCGAAGAATTGGTACATGTACCCACGGATCGAGTTCCACAAATACATACTGATTTGCAGCATCACCACGTCACCCTCCTACGCCTCACGACCGCCCATCACTCGCACCGCAGGGTGGGGACCGTACGGCTCACTCACACGCAGGGGCTGCATGGTGATGTGGTTGATGTGCAGGTCCTCGCTGCACTGGAGCGACGGCAGCGAGAAGGGGATCACGCGCTCCAGTTGGGAGTAGTGCTAGGCGTGAGGCGGTGCGGGCGGACGAACCAGGTCCTTGCAGCCCTTGATCCACTCGATCTCACAGTAGCGCAGCGTGCTCCAGCCCTTCTTGCCGTTGCCCTCCAGCTGCAGGTTCTCTTCGTCGTCGCTGCGGGTGAGGAGAGAGAGGGAATGCAACATGTCGCAGAGAACGTACTCCTCGCCTTGTATCACCGATAGCCACTCGCGCCCGCCGAGCGATGTTCTGGAATCAGTGGAGTCAGTGGAGGCCCAGGAAGCACTGCAACTGCAGGAAGCCTCGTGCGGCGTGATGATGTTGGTGGTGTGGACGAGGACCTTCCAGTGGGGACACGGCGCAATACACGTCTAGGGCTTAGCACGCGGAGGAGGAGCCACCCTGGGAATGGGCTGTAGCCACTTGAGCACAACCGGAGTCACCATCTTATGGATCGAGAAGTACTGAGGATTAGCCACGAGGAGGACGCTTACAGCAAAATAGTCATGGATCAGGCACTTGTACACCTCGTGGGGTGCATCCTTCGCTGGCAAGCCAGGCACAGGCAAGAGAGGGAACTTGTCCCGAATGAGAAGGTCTAGATCAACGAAATCCTCGTGGAAGACTTGCGCGATAAAGTCACCATCTCCAGCGATAATATGGATAAGAACTCTATGCAATCACTTCGTGGAAGAGATCGCTACGACAGATGATTCTGCAGCTTGATATCATCGCTTTTTAAAAACTGAATCACGTCGAGATTGGAAATTCCCTTCTTTCCCAAGAACTCCGCAAATTCGGGCTCAGGAGGCAGCTCCTCGACGTAGTTATACGGAAACGTTCCGATTCGTCCGTCCGCAGATTCCCCCTCCCACCACAGGTTGCCAGGGAGTCTGCCGATAATTGTCACTATCTCTCCTTCCTTCATGGGTAAATCAGTCGTCACTGCCCCATCGAACGGGTACAGGGCTCTTGCACGGAGCATAGAGCAGTAACAAGGTTGTTCTGTGTTTTCGCGCGTGCGCACCAAATTGTTGGGATTTGGGGGATGACCCACTCCCTTCTTTCTGCGCCTTGGACAGGGATGCGCTTGATTGGACACTGGCTACGCAAAGAACCGAGAGTACTCGTGGAAATGGGTGGGTAACAAACACGCGAATAGAACAATCGCAGTTCCTCCCCGACGGGAGTCATGGTGGAGGTATCCATGAGCTGGTAGATTACAGTAGAGTCCGACGTGACGCGAATGTCCAGAAGCACGACAGACGCGACCTCCTCGTTTCGCAGCGAGGAGGGGATGAAAACAACGCCCTCCTTGATCCACGCGGCTTGGACGTGTCGATAGATGGCGATGGAGGCAGTGTCTTCGGAGGGAGGAATCCGGTAGTACTTGACGCAGTGCGTTGGCAGGCGCGTCCCAGACTTCAGATGGACGTCCATGCGCCCGTTCACGGAACAAGCCAGATCGATGTCCAGCGTGTTGCTCAACTCGCCGCTGGCCACGTGCCGAAGATAGGCAAGAGCAACACCCTCGACGGGGAGGCTCTGGGGACTCTCGGACACGTGCACGCGGTCCGGAAGGAGTCTGCTCAGGGAGTGCTGCAGGGTCTGGAGGTTGGACGACCCGCCCGCGAGCAGCACGTGCCTCACGTCCTTCACCCGCTTGCCGCACTTCTGGAGGAGGGCGAGCACGCTTTCCTCCACGCACTGCACGCAGCCGCGGATGACGCGGGCAAACGCGTCCGGCGCCAGCTGCAGCGCGTACTCCTCGTGGGACGGGCTCTCCAGACTGATCGAGAAGCCCTCGTGTTCCCGCACCCCCTCCTTCGCCTCCCTGCACCGGCGCAGCAGCTGCCCCAGGCGCCGGCGGTAAAACTTCGACGCTGGGTTCAGCAGCTCTTGGTTGTTGTCCTGGCGGAAGCGCGACTGCATGTACTCGCAGAGCACCTCGTCCACGGAGTCTCCGCCCAGCATGGAGCTCTCGCCCTGGCCGAGCACTGCGAAGTCGTTGCCTTTGCGATGCATCAGCGTCAGATCCAGCCCCGCACCGCCCCAGTCCACGACCAGGATGAGATCCTTGCTGGCGAGGATGCTGTGTTCCTCCTCTGCGATGCCGAAGCCCATTCCCACGGCCGTGGACTCTCTCACGAAGGAATCCACGGTTAGTCCAGCACGTTCTGCGCAGCTGCGCAACGCACTTCGACTCGCCTGGAAGGAGTAATTGGAGACGAGAAGCACACAGTGTGTAACCGGCTTCTTCAGGTGCATTTCCGCGACGGCCTTGCACTTCTTCAAAATCACGGTTACGGCGTCTTCAGGAGTCACACGTAGGGAAGATCCGCCGTTCATGCCGTAGGAAAGCACGAGCGTGGGATTCTGCATCGCGTCAAACTCCACCTTGCAGTTATGCACGGCATCGGTCCATCCTTCCGCCTCCAATTCTGGCTTCTTCTTCCCCAATAGACGTTTCACACTGAGCGCGTATCCATCTCTGGGGCACGCATACAGCGAATCAACGACCTGAAGCTCTCCGTTTTCAACACACACGACAGAGGGAATGCAGCATTGACGACAGGGATTCTCGACGATTCCGTTGCGGATTACCCGAATCTGCGTGTTGCACGTTCCAAAATCGACAAACAATGGGCAATCCTCCGATTGCATGCGTTTTCGCGGTGCTTTTCCCCAAAACAAATCGTTACGAAAAACCTCCCGATTTCTGCCACTCTGTGGGGTTTGAATGATTCAGAGCATTTCGTCCATGTTTCCTATGTAGTATCCACTCCGCGGTGCTGAGCGTTAGAGAAGGCAAGTACAGCGAGGATCTGCTTTCCATCGGGGAGCATGCCATCAAGGGGCAGAATCAGGTGGAGCAGCGCGCAGAAGTCCCGTACCAGTCCGACTTCGAGCCCTACGTGAACAAGGAGATTTCGTTCAACAAACAAGTCGGAGGCGGTGCGCATGGGTGATAGAGTAGTATAACACACTATACGAGATGCGTCTGAAGGAGATGCGGTCTCTGCTGGGCGATGTGGTGAAGCAGAAGTGGGGAGACGACGTCGAGGTTCTCAGTCGTTATTCCTTCACATGCTCATGGTGTAGAGGAGATCCGTCTGCTGCAGCCCAACACGGAGTGCGTTATCATCGGCACGACGTTTTCCTTTCGATTGAAGTGATGACACGTGTAGGTACAAGGAATTGTCGCTGTTCAAGAGCATTCTGAACGACGTGCGGCTCGTGGTGCGGAATGATCGCTAGAAGTCGTCCTCCGCGTTCAATCCGCAGCTGATTGGCGTTTCCGCCCCGCTCTTCGCTCACCCGTAGACGCAGTTCCTGCCGAAGAGCAGTCTCCAGGCAACCCTCTCCCAGGAGAACGATCCCGTGGTGCTCGAGGACTCCACGACGCGGGTTTTGCTGAAGGGACTGCAAGCGCCCATGGTAACGGGCGTTGTCGGTGCATTCCGCGGCATGGTGGCTGTTGCCCTCTTCCCTCACGCCCAGATGAATGCGAGCGGCGACTTTGAGGTTTCGGATACCTGCTTCCTCCACGACTCGGTGAAGCCGACTGCATGCGCATCGTCCGCCTCCTCCCCGAAGGCGCCGCGCCTCTGCTGCGTCTCGGGCCTGGGCATCGGCGAGACAATCCCGCTGCCGTGTCACCTGCTCTTCGAGTTCCTCGCGGCGCAGACGGGCTTCGTGGAGGACGCGAAGCTGAGCGCGCGCATCGTCCGCGTGGTGCTGGTGGGCAACAGCGTCGCCATGCCGCGTCTGCCCTTCCAGCGCATCCGCCAGGACAGCAAGGAGATCGCCCGCACGCTGCAGTGCGTGGAGAACCTCGACCTGCTCCTGGCGCGGCTGCTGCCCACCACGCCGCTCACCGTCGTGCCCGGCGCCTCCGACCCAACGCCCATCCTCGTGCCGCAGCAGCCGCTGCACGCGTCGCTGCTGCAGCGCAGCGTGGCATTCTCCTCGCTGGAGCGCGCGCCCAACCCCTACGCGGCGACGGTGGCGGGCAAGCGCGTGCTGATGACGGCGGGCCAGAACGTCCAGGACGTGCTGCGGCAGATCGCGCCCGCCGTGTCGGCCACCGAGGCGATGGCGCTGACACTGCAGTGGGGCACGCTGTTCCCTACGGACCCGAACACCTGCCGTAGGCGCGGGGCGCGGAATTGAGCGTAGCGGGCATTCCCTACGACACAACGGACCCGTTCATCGTGCGCCAGCTGCCCGACGTGTACGTCGTGGGCAACCAGGCGGCGCTGGAGGTGGAGCGACGCGTCATCGGCGGGAAGGAGGTGGTGCTGATTGCACTGCCGGCGTTCAGCGCGACGGGCGAGGCGGCGCTGGTGAACCTGGAGACGCTGGAGGTGGAGCCGATCCGGTTCGAGGTGGAGGGCGCGGAGAAGAAGGAGATGGAGGTGGAGGAGAAGGAGGAAGAGGAGGTGGTGATCGACGAGGACATTGCCAACGAGGACGCGGAGTGACTGTACAGTGGCGTGTTTGTACCAAACAGACATACTTCGGGGTAGAGTACAACGACATGAGGCCATCCACTTTGCGCAGCTCGCTGCTCAGCGCATAGTACATTCTTTCGGAGAGGACGAAGTCGCAACTCCTCCGCTGCTGTGTGTGAGCCGTGCAAGCCACGCCTACCCGTTCCGCCCCATCCTGGATTTCCAGCAGCGATGCAGACTGGATGTGGATGCTGACGCAGTTGTCGACGAGCTGCGAGTGAGGAGAGGGAGAAACGGCTGCTCGTCCATCATCATCGACGAAGGACTGGATATCCCAGTCAAACACCGGCTCGCGCGAGATCTGCATGTGAAAGGACGAAAAAAGCACTGCCATCACCATCTTGCTGGAGAGAACCCGCTGAAGCTCCAGCTTGTGGTCCGAGTAGGGCCTGCACACGGAGAGTTGGTAGGAGTAGGGCAATCCAAGGACCTGGAGATCCCCAGACAGCATCACTTCCGTCAGGTTGTATTTCACCGTCTGCTTTAGAATCGTGTGCAACGACCCCAGCACTGCCTTTGGATCACCTCTCTCGCGTGGAATCACCTTCACCTCGCCGATTTGCTCCCGACAGGAGACACACTGCTTGATCTATTCGTGAAGCGCACCGTGAAGGAACACCATGGAGTACTTCAGAGTGCCGGTGATCATCGAGTCGATAACGGCCTCTGTAAGCGCCTTTATGCTCTTCTCGGACTATGCATTACTATTCGAGTATAAGGAGACAAAACGCGACATGCGGATCACATTGGCGGCCAGCCACTGCGGCGCTTCTTGGTCGTTGTATATTTTCAATTTCTAAGGGTTACGCACGGAATGGGCATCGAACCATGATGGAAAGAGAAAGAGTGTTTCCGCTGTCCCACTCACAATCCGATCGTTGTTGCGTGCGTCTCATGCGCTGTTGCCTCCATTTGGTGCATGTGTGAGGAATGCTTGATTGTGTTCAAACAACGATTCTTTGCGTTCTGCCTCCTGAGAACAATCGCCGTGCTACCCTAAAGAGAAAGAACGGAGCATTTCCGTGATGAAGAACACGACTTCTTCAGGGCTCCAACAACAAGTGTAGCATGGGCCGCGTTCGTAGGAGTGGCAAAAACACAATTCTTCACGGTGGAAGGGAAGAGTTGTCCGACTCGTGAAGACGCGCGCGACGACATACACTCTTTCCTTCCACCGTTTAGTATTCTTTCGCTGAAGTGAGCCAGTCAATTCTCAATAAAGAACACCCTTCGTGCTATTATGTTTAATCTTCCCGCCCTGCCTGAAATTGGATTAGGTTTTGGCATTCTTCAAACGGTGATGGCGTAGATTCAAAAACGATATGCGATATTTGTATGCGCAAGAAGTCTTCTGAGTTCTACAGCTGTGGACTCCATAAGATGTGCAGCGATTGCCAAAAGCGCTTCTCGTCGCTCGGAAGCTGCCCGCTCTGTGGCAAGTGCAACCAGCGCTGTGTGGAGAAGGTTTTGGGCGGGTGTGCCTCCTCTGAGTTGTAGATGATGGGTCATGTCATCCCAGCTCCTATTACGTATGTCCCCCCTACCCAGCACGTGATTGAGGAGCCGGCGGCCCCATCTGTGATTGAAGAGCCTCCCATGAGCAAAGAGGAGGAATTCGGCCTGCAGCCGTGCAGTAGTGACAGTTCTTTATTGAATTCGATCTCCTCGATCGAAACTGTGAGTGATAGCGACGACACCGAGCTGTGTTGCCGGGATTCCTACTTTGATAACTGTGGCGAGGACCCCTTTGCTAGCCTGGACGCCGAGTTTAACAAGAACGAGAATCGGAATCAGAAATCGTGTAGTGGGCTGTACCGCTGCTGCTGTTCCGTGTATGACCCTTCCTTTAAGGAGCACTGCGATGCATCCACGGAGAAGAGAGTAGGTGGTGCGCTTGTGCTGTCAGCGTAGAAGACGCTGCAGAAGTCTAGACACATGACAAGCGAAGAGTTCCAGAAGATGATTGATGTCTGCAAGGACCTGTAAACCCTGTATTCTATGTACTATATGACGCCTAACGTAGTATCCCCTGTTTGTTGATTGATGCGAAGCGCTGTCAAAACGAAGATGGGCGAGCGATCATAGAATTGAATAAGGCAATGAGCGAAGCATTCTCCCTAGTGCGCTTCCGAGATGTTACCAAGACCATAGCGGCCATGTCGGAGCCCTACTCGCTGACGACCCTGTTGGAGATGTTCGACGAGATCACGAAGCTCTTCCGTGCGAAACCCCTTTTCGTTTCACTCGTAGACTGTCTTGGTCAGGCATTGTCCTTCGCCACGAGCGATGTGACCACGAAATTGGACCATATCACAAAGCGAACAAAGGAGATGATAGAGCAGGGACTGATCAAAGAGCCCTACGAGAAGGTGTCCTTGGAAGTGAGGACTCTTCCATCTATCCACTGTAGGATGTGCTCCACGCAGAGAAGGAGAAGAATTGGCACATGTCCGGTCCGGGTTGGGATGGGCAACGTTATTGAGGGGTAGAGGGAATCGACGGCAAGGGACGCGCTTACCAGAATGCCTCAAGAAGCTTCGTGCGGTTACTCTGGTTCCTGGACTTTGTGTATGAGATGGTGCACTATCTTCGGGAGCATCCAGACGTGCTGTTAGTCAGTTAGGATCACGGAATAGGACACGCTCCAGAAGGCGGTTCGAGAGGCGTACGCCTTGGTTCTGAGCGATCGACACAACATGTTGGTGCGGAACGCATTCCGCATCGCTGTGGTGGTGTGCCCATCGCGGGCCACCTTCATGACGAAGATTTCGGGGGATCTAACGCCGCAGCAAGTCGATGCGCTGTGGGTTGAATGCGAGAGCAACATGAAATCGATTTCGGACAAGCTGTGGGCGCTGTTGAAGACGGAGGGGATGGAGGAGCTGCCCTCTTCTGTTTGTAAGAAACACGAGACAACTCTTCCTTGTCGCTCTTCCCCGTGATCACGTCCATGACAGACCTCCCTTCCTTGTTCTTGATTGAAAAGTCGCACTTGGCCTCCTTGAACTCTTCGATGAGATTACGACAACTACGGATCACGAGTCAACGATAGCGCAACAAATCGCTATCTGCACAGCCATTCGGAAGATAGTGGAGCGGCGTGTTTCCGTTCAACGCCACCGCATTGGGATTCGCGCCAAGATGGAGCAGGGAGAGCGCGGATTTGTAGGCGTTGAGGAGAATCGCCAGGTGCAGCGGAGTCTCACCCTGCACATTCGGCTTGTCCAGCGTCGCGTGGTTCATCACCAAATAGGAAATGATGGTGTCCTACGGAATGATAGGACATAAAAAGGGCATGCGTTGTTCGAGTACGTTGACCAGTGCAGCGCCGTTTCCCCTTCGCTGTTCTCCGCATCGACTTCCACGCCGTTGTCCACCAAGAACTTCAGCACCGCGTACTGGTTTCCCTTCGCGGCCCAGTGCAGCGCGGTGTTGTTCCACTTGTCCACTGCATTGATGCTTCCTCCCTCGGAGACGTAGTCGCGGATGATTCGCAGCTGGCCTTCATAGGAGGCCTTGAAAATGGGATTGGACGGCGTGAACACACTAGGAGTGAACAGAGCGCAAGGCAAGTCACAGAGTGAGGGCAATGGCCAGTGCAAACACGGCAAAGAGGAAAAAACGGCAACAGCCCACGAGTCTTTGAATCACCCTCCCTTTTCGCCCCTACGCACTTGTGCACGTAGAGGACTTGCTTTCAGACATGGTTGCGGTGGAGTGAGATGGTTTTGCTGTCCTTGTGTTCCTGACGAAAAGAGACCCCATTTCGGCGAATCCTGATTCTTTGCATTTTCAAGTCGAAATGGGGCAGGGTGCATCGCTATTTAATCGCCACGAGTCACAGGAGGATGTGGACGTTGAGATGGGTAGCGATGAGGAGGATGACTACAACTCGCTGACGCCTACCCCTTACGAAGAAGAGGAATCGGGAGACGAGAATGGGACCTATATTGATTGCGTAATCGATGGATCCTTTCTTTCATTGACAGGAAGAGGAGGAGAGTGAAGAGGAAAAGCCATCACGGTCAAGTAGTCGTCATGGCTGTTTTCGCGGAAGTCATGACAATGATATAGAGTTGAAGGAGAGTGATGAAGGCAGGGATGTGGAGTATGGATTCATTGTGTAGAGGAGCAGTTGGAGGAGGAAGCAAAACGATTAATAAAGGAAGAAGAGGAAAGGAAAGCACATCCCACGGCGTTATCTCCAGTCGAGGAGAGTGACGGGTCGGTTTCGTCGCATGTTAGTCACAGCAACGATGAAAAAGAAGATTCGATTCCCAAACTGACGGATGGCGATGTGGTGCGTGTTCTCGAGGACTTGAAGAAGGGGGACTATGATCACAACATCATGGAGCTGTGGAAGACTGTTGATATGACGCAGTACGACGTGAAGAACCACAGCGTGGAGCTTTCCTCCGCCATTGATCCGTAGTACTGCTATCTGTTGCCGATTTATGTTTTATGCAAGATGATTTGTTTGTACTTCCTGAACGGAGTGCGCACCTGTTTTCCCTCTCACCCCTAGGAGACACGCTTCGATGCGATCTCTGCCTACTGCAACCTGCTACAGAGTTTCATTTCGGAGTGGATCAGCAGCTTGCAGCACGAGCGGACGCACTCCTTCCTGGCGGAGCACCCCGATCTGGTGCAGTACCTGTACCAACTCATCAAGGACATCGTCTATTTCCTCAAGTGACTTCGGAGGCGTCCTCTCACCCATAGCATGATCGAGGAGACGGACCGCGCCAGCCGGTTTTTCTGGGTGCTGGAGTATATCGACATTGACCGCATCGACCCCGTGTCGCGCATCCAGTCGCAGGTGTCCAGCGGCAGCTACCACAAGAAGCAGGGCTCCCGCTACGACAGCAACAACGGGGATTTGTCGCTCTTTGCTATGATCACGGAGCAGCCGGCTGCTGATGTGGCTCATTCTGTTGCTCATCCTTCTGAGAGTGCTGCTCATCCAGCTGAGAGTGCTGCTCATTCTGTTGCTCATCCTTCTGAGAGTGCTGCTCATCCAGCTGAGAGTGCGGCTCATCCAGCTGAGAGTGCTGCTCATCCAGCTGAGAGTGATGAGAGTGCTGCTCATTCTGCTGAGGGCGCGGCTGAATGTGCTTCACACACCCCCTCTCACACTGCTGAGCGGGGAGCATCGGGAGAGGAGGGGAGCGAGACGTGGCGCCGGCGCTGCGGGCTGGCGCGCCATCAGAGCATGGACAGCATCCGCAGTACACGCGCGTCGGGCAAGTTCTACGCGTCGCCGCCGCGTGAGGGCAGTCGCGGCAGCTTCGGGTTCAGCAACCGCAGCCGCAGCTTCCACTCCATTCGCCTGCAGGGCGCCGCCAACGGCCCGCGCAACACCCACCACAGCTCGCATGGCTCCTTTGGCTCCTATAACGGGAACCACAACTCCACTAACGGCTCCTATAACGGGAGCCACGGCGAGCGGGCGGGAAGCGGGTCGGCGACGCACCTGCGCGAGCTGCAGCGGTGGGAGGGCGAGGAGAGCGGGCTGACGCTGGAGGAGGAGGGCCGCGACGCGCCGTTCGACCAGTTCTCGGCGAACAAGGAGAAGTTCGGGATCGACGCGGTGTTCAACGAGGAGCTGTACAACGTGCCGATGAGCGCGTACGACGTGAAGGAGGAGGAGTGGCAGGAGGTGCTGAGCGCCGCACGGGAGATGGAGAAGGGACTCAGTGCCGACGACGGGAGAGAACGGCTCGCGGGAGAGATCGGAGACGGGGAGGAGGACGCCGCGCTGTACAGCGACGTGGGCCGTCACGGAAAGAAGAAATCCAGGGATGATGACGATGGCTTTGTGGACAGCGCCATTCGCAGGAAGAGGTGATTTTGAGTGTACTATGGTGTTCTATGGAGTGTGTTTGTTGTATTTGCGAGGTGATCGATGTTCGCGGTAAAAAATGCGCGGCGACGAGTGGGCGTTTGAAATAGGAGGGCAGATTGTAAGTCGATTCGGACAATGAGCGGCTCGCTGGAAAGTAGAATTGCGTCCAGTGCGATTGTAACCCACAGACTCCCAGACTAAGCCGTCCTTTTCATCCGCCATCAAGATGTCGATTCAGGGCAAACGAGCAGCGCCCACCATCCTGTTCCCATTGTACACTCTCGTTTATGTGCATAGCTCCGATTCCAATGTGGGCAGCCTTCTTTCGTCCAGACCCTCCATCCCCTCCGAGAAGCGTTCTCATTCGTCGCTTTCGGAAACTGTCTCCATCACGGACGCATCGCTGTCTTCGAAGTCGTGAGGCTCCGCGATGTTGCGTTGACGGCGTAGTGAGGACAAATCGACCATGCCGCTGCTTTCACGATCGTCGAACTCGATTCGCAAGGTGAGTCATGCGTACTTCCGCTCACCTGAAGATCCAATCGAGCCATTCCAGTGGAGCCCTCTTATTCAACTCGGGCCGTCGATTGTCGTAGGAATGGAATGGCGCGCCTTACCATTAGAACAAGGAAGAAGACTTCCACCATGGAAAAGGCGCGAGAGGCATTCTTTGTTTCATTGTGATGAACCCTAGATGACGAAGGTGCTGGAGGTGGACAACAGCATCAAAGGCAGCGTGCAGTTCCAATTCAATGAGAGCATCTCCTACACCGCGTTGAACATGATCATCATGGCCATTCGGAGGAGTCAGATCGGATACTACAGCCTGTTTTGCGATTCCGCCGCAACGAATCGGGGATTGGTCCTTCCCGCCATGTTGCAGTGTTTTGTGGAGGGCGTGCTGGATGTCTACCACTCCTATCTGTCCTGCCCCTGCAATATGCTGCAGGAGGAACCGTTCTTCTACCTACGAGGCATTTCCTTCATCGCGATGTTCACACACGACAAGAGCTTCGTAACAGTTGATAAATAGTGTTATGCATAGAAGAGGGTGTGTTACGCCTCTCTATCGGGAGAGATGCTGAGTGAGATTGCAAAGGAGGACGTTCGCTTCGTGAAGATGAAGGACGATGATGCCGATGACATTGCGGAGTGTGTGTTGGGAGAGAGCGTGATGCGTAGGGAGGATCTGCTGCTTTACCGAAGCAATTCGCGCCGTAGCTTTTGTTCTTGCTTCTGATGCATAGTGCTGTCGAGCAACAGCAACTTCACGCAGCCCGAGAGCAGCAATGTGGGGATTGTCATCCGCGACGCTCTGAGCCTCCACCGCTTCGTCAACTACCTGATCAACTACTCCATCCATCGTAGACATCAGCAGTCGATTTCACCCCGTAGTGCCCGACGGCAAGGACATGACGCAGGTGATTTCGTCCCTCTCCTTCGCGCACTCCACCTGGACGATGCTGAACCCGGTTCTCCACCGGAACGTGTTGGTGAAGGGAGTGCCCGCCACGACGATGGTGGTGAACGGGGTCGTCACGAAGACATCGCTGCAGAAGCTGGTCTCCGTCGTGAACACGGTGCTGGAGGTGGCGGTTGCAAGGGCGGGTGATGCGTAGAAGGCGAACGTGTCGGGCTCGTACGCCATCCACTGCTCGACCGACCGGTTCTCGCAGGTGCTGAATGTGAGGAACTCGTTATCCTCGCTCGAGGGCTGCGTTCTGCAGGACATCCAGTGTACAATAGCGGTGAAGCAACCGCCGCTCTTTTCCGTGTCGACGAAGGCCGTTAGTTTGTAACATAGCAGCTTGCTTGTTGAACAAACAGAAGGCATACACGAAGGGGACAAGAGGTTGAGTCGTTCTAGCAACTTGGAAGCCGCTTCAGGACATAACGAGGCGCGCCGTTTATACGGACGACCTCTCTCTTAAAGAAGAGGGGGTGATACTCTTCGGGGAGCTTCATGATGCTCCAGTTCTTGGACATTCTTCGTAAATCGTGGTGTCCCTGCGAATCATCCCCTCTCCGCTGGACTACCTGAATCCGAGCAAAAACGACCTCACACACTTTCTTACTATTAGTATTCGGCCAACAATGCAGGTGCATCTACGATAAAAGCCTTTGCGAAGAGCTACCGCCTTGTATAAAAGGATCAGGGACTGCGTGTCGGAAACAGAGACGTAACCAAAACCCAGATTGGACTTCGTGTGGACATCAACGGGCATGTAGACGAATTCGTAGGAGGCGGGGATGATGGACGTCAGAATGGAAAGCAGCGTCTTCTGACTGAAACTGTTGGGAATGTTGCGAAGCATGACGGTTTTGCGTCGTTCTTCGCCAGAAAGCAGCGCTTCGAGGGAGATGTGGTACTTGTTGTTGTTTGATCTCCCCTTCTCCCCATTCTGGCTGTCTTCTCTGCAGCGGGTAGGCATTACGGGAAACGGAGGACTATTCGCGGAAACAGACGGGTAGGCCATTTCGCTCCTCCAGTATGCATTGCGATGGATACTGGTGCGGACATAACGATGATCGACAGAATGAGGTGAGTAGCCTATCGGTCACGGGAATCGAGTGCAACATACTGGATGGAGAAAAAGACGGATAGGGTTGGGGATAAAGAGAGCGGCAGTTATCCACATGGATAATGCCCTCATCCTGTTTCATCGAAAAGATCCTACGCCATTATCGGAAGAGTGCGCCACTACAGGTCATGATTCGGCGCGTAATAGCCGTGCATCGAAGAGTCATGAAAAGAGGGACCTAACCATTACAAAGGGAGAGAGTACGGACCGTCGAAAAGCATGTCTTCGGAGAGAGAGTCCAAACTGTTTAGGGACACATCGTTGGAGTAGAGGGAGTTGAACCCCTCAAGACCATGGAGCCAACTCGCGTAGCACGGTTCTTCATTCAAAAAGGCGTTATGGAGAGACTAGAGTTTAGGGACGATGACAATTCGCACATTCATCGGGGTTAATGATTCTGTACAGTTTGTAGAAAACGGTGGACAACCAAAGGTTGAAGGGGTGCGAAAGAATTTGTGGAGTCTTGTCAAATCCTGTCAAAGTGAATGAAACTCCCTTTTATTCACACCCTAGTCATTGCTCGTGTTTTTGCGTGTTCTACATTTTATAGTGGATATGGAAATGAAAGGGATGATTCCCTCTGCATTGTTGTGGCCATTGCAATCATGATGTCAAGCGATTCCCTTCCTTTTTCTTCTATAGCATATCTATCTCATACACTTTCGTTTTCATCACAAGGAAGGGTGCCCCTTGTCAAACTCCATACTCTTCATGGAACCACTGAACGTGCACAGTGTAGTCAAGACAGGTCGCATTGGGTTGCTTTCTTGAAGTTCATTGCGGCTGAGACAGCACAGTGGAGGGACAGTGCTTGTTGCAGGAGGATGATGTCAGTTTCACAGCAAGGGCAACCATCACTCAGGAGTGGACGCGTCTTTGGTATTCCTTTTCAGGCACATCGATTTGCAAAAAACACACAATCCTTGATTGATGGACCCAATTCTCGCCATCCATCTGGGATCCACTCGTCACGTCCTTGTGGCGTCAGAACCGGACCGGCATCACCCCGAGCAGTATTGCCCCTCGATTGTCCTTACTCCAAAAGAAAACCGGTCCTATCCGTAATGCTCCTCCTCCTTATTCATTTCCAGGAATGCTATTGCGATCAAAGCAAATCGTTACTGCTTCTGCGACTCTTGCCCTCAAATGGTTGTTGCGATTGTTGTGCATGATTTATAGGTAAATGAAGCCTATCGGCTGAGTGTTTTCTACAGCCCCGATGCGATGCTCTTGACTGAGGGTGCTGAGGAAAAGACCTATACAAAGGGGAGAGTTTATTGTGATAATGGGAAAGCAGTTATCAGATTCAACAACAATACGTCTCTCAGTGTATCATCTGCGTTTGGCTTACAGCTTGTTTTTGAATACTACTGTTATTTGATGGGTGTTAGAGCTTGCATTGACCGTGTATTCCTCGATATCGAAGGCTTGTTGAGGGAAATGCGTATCACCCCTGTTTATGCCGTATTTCCCTTCTTGTTTCGTTATGCATAGATCCCGGATCACTACGGAGATAAGGAAGTGGAGTGTTTGAAAGCCATTCAAAAGGGCTGCGGTCTTCCAGAAGCGTGCTACATCAGCGAGTCTTTGGCTGTTGCAGTGAACTGTGCGTACCCCCTATGCAGGGATAGGCAAGAATATTGTGGAGAGATTGCGATTCTTGACATTGGCTATTCCAAAGCGAGTTTGTCGTTGGTTGCCTTTGATCGAGTTGCTGTCATGAGAGGACTTGACGGGTAGCATTCCATCAACGTCAAGTGCATGAAGACAACCAATCTTGTGAATGGGAGGATCATTGAGGAAGCCTTGCTTGATGAGGTGAAGGACAGGCACGATCCGTTTGAGGACCCCAGCATGAATCTCCAGCTGCTGTGGGAGATCCGGAACAATCTGAAAACGCTCTACTCCCCGGATTGCGAGGGAGTGTCGTTCAGCATTGAGAACATCGCCTACCCCGAAGACGATGTTGACTTTGACTTGACGCGCAGTCGTTTCATCGAATTATTGGAAAAGAAGGATGTATTCAAGGAGCTTCGAGAGTTTACAAAGTCATTTAAGGTAGCATTAATGCCTGTTGTGTTCTCGTAGAGTGATTTGGGTGAGGACGTACTCATTGAATCTCTCTATGCTGTGGGGAAGGTGACTCTCATTCCAGAGTTGGTTGAGGTGGTGCGAGAAGAGCTCTCCGGTGATGGCAATACGGTGCAGTGCAACTACTCGGCGGACCGTTTGGAGTGTGCTGCAGAAGGGGCGTGGAGGTCGATGTACGAAATCGAGAAGGAACGCCTTTTCTTCAGCACGTCAAAGGGCATTTGGTTGACGAAAGAAATGGAGAGGCGTATGAAGCAAAACAAGGAAAGGGAGATTCCTTTATCGCGGTTGAGTGATTGCATTGCTGTTCGCATGGACGATTGTGAGAAGAATCGTGATCCTGAAGTAAATGATCCAGAGAAACCGCAATACAATACCGCTGTTGAAGAGAATCACAATGAACAGGCCTATGAGATGAATCTCAAAGAGATTGACGAGGACATGGAGAAGACCGTGGAAAGAATGAAAGAACTGCAACGAAAATACCTCATGTGAAAAGGACTGTTTGATGAAAACACAATCACATGCCCAGTTTCCGCATCTCCTCCTCCATTTCCTTCAACTTCTTCTGTTTGACCGACTCGAAGTCGTACATGACGGCGGTGAGCCGCTCTGTCAATGCGCACTTCTCATCTCCCAGTTTTGACACGGCATCGATGGCTTCCAAAAGCTCCGCTTCTTTCTGCTTCCTGTACTTTGTCGCCCTCGTCAGTTCTCTTTCCACATTCTCCAGCTTGGCACGAAGCGTCGCAATCTCCTTGTTGATGGGAACATCAAGATGCTGCAGCTCCTTGTTCAGCTTTTCGAGGTTCTCGTTTTGCCTTTGTAGCTCCTTCCTTTTCTGATCTAATGTCGTCATGATGGACTTTTGCTTTTGTTCGGTATCCGCTTTGATCGCCTTGGGCTCTTTTGAAAGGCCCTTTACATTCTACGCGTTAGAATCCGTCTATGACAGGAACTCTTCCCCCTAATCGTTACGAATGCGAACGCACTGCCTACCCGCAGACGCGTCTCTTGACGAGAGTGGACAAATCAATCAAATCGCGTTCTGCTCGAAGCGAATCGATCTTTGCACTCTCCATCGGATTTGCTCGAGTGGACACACCCGCAGGGTATCTGCTTTGAAGAGAAACGGGTGGCTTTGGTTTGCTTGCCTCTGACTACTCCTGACAGCTCTTTCACTTCTCATACGCCCAAGGGAGCAAAAACAGAGGGATCTGTATTACTCATGAATCACTGTCACACGAAATGGATCTGAACAGTGACCAGAATGCGATAAAACGAGGAAAACACAGCTGCAACGAGGCAGAGACAGACTCGTTCAACGGGAGATGAGAAATGCGTTTACCTGTTCGTGGGAATATATGCCCCATAAGCCGATT
>OIWT01001156.1_pt1 | contig 33284 bp, 55 predicted proteins | sample 1587701 | NCBI WGS metagenome assembly OIWT01 (sample SAMEA3888904, study PRJEB22519) | human gut metagenome | biome: human gut; feature: human-associated habitat; material: faeces | place: Denmark | collected 2009 | reverse complement strand
GACGAGGAGGAGTTCGCGAAGCTGCCGCACCTGCCGGACCACGAGCTGAAGAATTAGAGAAACGTAATCATCCATTTATATTGCGTTGTTTTCACCAAGAAACAGGAGCATAAATGACGATGAGAACAAATATCCACGACAGCCGTCTGCATGTGGTGGATTTCGCGGAGATGGTGCTCCACCTCCTCTTTCACATGCATCACGTCCTCCAGACGCATGTCCTTCTCGATCTCCAGCTCGACGACGGAGTGAAGGTGCGGTCCAGCCTTTCTCGCCATCACATTCGCCACTTTCACCGCATCGGCGAACTCGGGGTCGATGGCCTTTCCGCACACATCCCGAATGGAGGCCAGCGTCTTCTCGTCCACGGACAGCTAGGCGTGACTCCCGTCGTCAACTCCGACATCCACAAGCTCGCCAAGGGATTTCCACCCCACCTCGCAGCCCGTCTTCAGCACGACCGCGCCTACGGCAATTCCGGCAACAGGGTCCATCCACGGCACTCCGATGAACTACGATTTACAATCGCCTTGGATTGATACGCGTCCGGACAGGCCCACCAGCGCGACGACCGCGGAAAGCGCATCTACTCGGTGGTGCCAGGCGTTCGCCTTCAGCACGCTGCTGTCCGTCTTGGTCGCGATCTTCATCGTCTGGCGGTACAGCCACTCCTTCATGCCGACGGAGAGCACGAGTACGCCCACGCCCAAGCTGTCGAGGAGGGTGTTGTTCGCCAGCAGCAACTCCATGCCGTGGGAGTGCGCGGATGCGGCTTCTGCCGCCACGTGCACGGCCTCGGGATGGGACATGTACAGGGAGGAAAGAATCTCATAGGCGTTGCGTTAAGGGGCGCATTTCAAGGAGGGAATGGATATGTGCGAGAAGACAGCGCCCGACGTGACAATGAGAATGCCGGACACGAAGAGGCTGGACACCTAGACTCACAGGGGAAGGACAGCCATACGGTCTCCAGCTTTCCGTAGCCATAGATCCACTTCTTATTCGGGGCACGTCGACTGTAGCTCACCGTTCCCAGCGTGACAAAGTCGCTGATCATGTCGGAGAGGGAGTGAACGGCCTGCGGATGAGAAACATGAGAAACCCAAACATCGGCGATGACGGACGAGGAGTTCATCAGCACGCCCAGCACGGCTTTGGTGCCGGTGAGCACGACGTTCATTCCAAGTCCCCAGTACGTCACCTTCTTCATTTCCTTTGTCTGCATGACGGGATCGTCGATGTCGGCCCCGTGATCACCGTGAAACCGCTTCGGAACCTGAATCCTCACGTAGAATACTCAACGTTTACGCTGCAGTATCTCGACGAAAGTACGTTGGTGTAGTAATTCCGCCGTTGAGGGAAACAAAGACACCCAGCCATTTGCGAAGCTCCTCCCCGTACAACGCAATAGAGTAAGCGCGAGGAGTTTGCAAGAGATTCGCTTCCAGTTCGTGCAATGCGTAGCATTATTTGTTGACATGAGCGTGCTCCAAAAAGAGAGCCGATTTCTGTTGGGAGAAAAGCCAAATTGAGCGAGTGTCAGCGGAATGTCCCAGGCCTTCGGACATGCTTTCCTTCGCGTGGACGGCCGAACGCTGAGTGTTGCAGCGTATTCGTTGTTTTGAGTGTAGGTTGATGCAGCGGCACTCTCCTGCATGCGGCGCTGCGTGAGTCCGACCAACAAAGCGTTTACGATATGCATTTTGGGAAATGCGCCGGACGTGTATTCCTTCCTCGACGGTTTGTGCAGCGACGATTGCCAGTGCGTACTATCGAATTGCCTTTTCCGTTTAGCCACTTTCACTCCAAGGGAAGCGACTCCATTGATCTGTACCCGTTCCCTTTTCTGATGAACAGAACGGACTTGCTCGCATTCGATATGACTTCTCTCCATACTGCGAATCTGTATGCCCTTGGATGTGTCAAAGTCGGGAATGACGAAGTAGGACTTGGCAAATCGATTCTGTTCGGCCGTATGCAACTGTATCGTGCTGTTTGTACCCTATTCTTCGGAGCCTTCTTCCTATGATGAGTGCTTCCGTGCCTTTTTGCCCCCAATCCGTTGTGCTCGACTCTTTCCATTATGCGCAGATGGTCTTCATGAGAAGTCCCTCCTGGTATTGCACTCCGATGTTCCTCCGAGTCAATGCGACTGGACATTTGAGAAGACGACGCAGCGCTTCTTCTCGCATCTCTCTCCCTCTTCGTCGTCTTTGCTACAGAGCTTCCACTCCGTCTGCGTCGTGGATATCCCCTGCCACAAGCGGAAGCCCGTCACACCCGTTTCCTCCCCCACGCCCCGGCGCGTGCTCCTGTCGCAGAAGGCGCTTGCCACGCCTGTGATGGATGAGGAGGGTAATGAGTGTGTGGAGGATGCAGAAGAGAAGAGTGAGAAGGAAACAGAAGAGAAGATTGCGAAGGAAGCAGAAGAGAGAAATGAAAAGGAAGAAGAAACACACACAACCCTCCAGCCAACAGAAAACGTGTTTCTGCACCAGTCCGTGCTGGCGCTGCGCAGCCTCATGGCCGCGCCGCCCACGCCGTTGCCCTCCTCCCTCCAGCTGCTCCTCCAGCTGCCCTTCATCGCCGCGCAACTCACCGCCTCACCCCTCTACTCGCCCGACGCCGTGAAGAGCGCGCTGCTCGCCTCCCTCGCCATCCCCTCCGACTCTATCCACACCTTCCTCGCCACGCTCTGGCGCGCCATCGCGCCGCCGCCCGTCATCTCCTTCTCCCACCCCGTCTTCCGCGACGACTTCTACCTCCGCTTCTACAACCGCCTGCGCCTCGCCGAGAGTCTCTTCGTCCGCTTCGTCACCGCGCTCTATCGCCGCTCCGCCTTCCGCGCCCTCCGCCCGGCGGCACTGCGCGCAACGCTGCGCAACGCGCATAAGGTGATGAAGCGGGAGCTGGAGGGCTGCTTCCCCTGCACCGCCTCGCTGGAGGTGTGGCTGGACAGCGGGAACAGCGGCATCGCGCGCGTGTTCGACCGCAGCGCCTACCGCAACGAGCCGCAGTCGCAGCCGTGGCGTTGAGTGGGACGCATGACGCGTAGCGTGTGGGTGCCGTGCGTGCGGCCGCAGAACCAGCACGACTGCCACGAGTCGGCATACGTGGCGGACTACACGTGGGCATCGAATGCTGCATTGAGCGTAGGACGTGGCTGGTGAAGCACCACGACCACTACACCTGGAGCGGCAAGTACCAGCGCCCGGGCGTGAGCGTGATGGATGAGGAGGAGTTTCGCCAGCGCGTGCGGGAGGAGGTGGAGATGACGGAGGAAGCGTTTGCGGCGCAGCTGAGTGTGTTGGCGCGCGAGGGCACAACGGCTCGCCAGCGCGTGGCGTGCTGCGAGGAGATGGAAGTGGATGCGATTCACAATGTGAACCGCTTCGCGCTTTTCGTCCCGTTCTGCCGTGTGTGCTGGAAGCAGCTGGACAGTGTGCCGCAGCGCAGCGAGAAGGACGCGATGCGCGGATGCGAGGAGGACGCGGCAACCTTCAGCCGGATGGAGGGCGAGTGGTTCCAAGAAACCGTGTTCCTGGTGCGGTGCGCGCAGTGTGGGCGTGATGAGGCATCTGCGCATCGGACGCACTTCAGGGCGCTGCCGACAGCCTTCGCACTGGACGGCGTACCGTCGCTGTACTTGTCGTCTCTGGAGAAGGAGCAGCTGTGCCCATTGTGTTTATGCCTGCTGCACTACTGCGGCACGAGAAAACGGGCCGATAAATCGCCGAATCCGGAGTGGAGCATTCAGATCCCTGTGGGCGAGAGAGACAGAGTCATGTCGCACATTCGCGACGTCATCCATGACATGGACCAACAGGTACTCGATTCTGTGCGATCTGATTCCATAGCTGGAGAGGATATTCTACGCTAATGATAAATGAAACTGAATCGTTTTTAACTGTTTGTTCAATAATTAGGGCCCATGTTTAAACGACCGGCCCATTCAAAGAAAGTGTCACAAATGAATGAACTGAGTACCCGTACCGAGATTGCTCTGCATCTAGCTTACAATTTGGCTTGCGCTAATCATATGCAGGAACTCTTTACCCCATTCGTGTCGTTCGTGTGTCAGTATGAGAAGGGATTTGAAGCAGATTACGAAAGTGCAAGTCATTTAATAAGGCATTCAACGGGACGTCTTGAAAAGAAACTGGTAACCATGCTAATCGAAATGTCTTCATATCAATGTACCACTGCTAACTGCCAAACAGCATCAACTGTGATGGTGTTGCTGGGCTATGAATCGTATCAGTTGAAGCCCAATCGTTTTAGACAGAAAGTCGAGAATTATCTCCGGCAGATGCGAAGGGACGGTGGCCAGGTTCCTCCATCCACGAGGAGTATGGCGCCGACGAGAGGCATGTCAGTGAAAACTACCACCGTCATGCAGCGATCGCAAACGGCCAGTGATATGGAGTACTCGAAGGAGTCTTTTGATACTGAAAACGACGAAAGCAAGAATACTGAGGATATGACGAGTAAGAAGGCCTTGGTATACAGCTCAGATTCTGTTGCAGCCGTAACGAATACTTCATTATAATGCAAATCCATCTGATTCTATCATTCTCTGTGTATGTATCGATTCACCATTAGTCCATACGATTGTACCCTATTGTTCTACGCAGCTTTTTATCTCTGCTGGAAATGCTCTTTGTTCCATCATATCCATGTCTGAATCGATCAGACACGTAAGCTCCAACAAACAACCCATATTACAGCAGTAAAAGAGGAAAGGACGCTCTTCACAACATCACTTCTCGTCTCCGTCTTCGTGTCTACGCATAATCACTCCATCCTTCCCCCACCTTCCGCACATAACAGACGAAGCTGGCTGGCGATTACGGGCACGAGCGTGCTGCACATAAGCCACCACCAGGACGCCCACTCAATGTGTCTGGGCAGAACAAAGGTCTTCCCGTCCAGCAGCGCCGACAGGCAAACGGTGTGGATCAGGTAGGAGAGGGAGTTCTTCGGGGAGAAGGCGGCGACGGAGTCGTGCTGCCGCGTGGCCACGACGATGTCCGCGATGCGCTGCTTCATCTCGAGGCTGATGAACACCCGCGATGCGTTCAGCTTGATCTCCTTTAGCTCGTCCACGCTCAGGCGATAGTACATGTTTCTAGCAGTTATTTATATTGCAGAGCAGCACCGCTTCAGCTCCTCCTCGATCTTCTCACACGATAAACCGTTGTGGAGATCCTCCGTCAGCTTCGCCTGGTTCTCCACGAGGCCGAGGAGGTTCCAGATGAAAAACTTGCTCCGGTCCGTGATCATCAGCGGAACGGTGATGTGAAAGGCGTTGAGGTAGATCGGGTCGAGGGCCACGGGGAAGGACAGTGCCATCTTCCGCTCGGCGCAGCTGGGGTGAGTAGCACAAAGAAGGCAAACGGGTACTGGAGAACGGTGTATCGGACGGCAACGATGCAGCAGAACAGCCGGTCGTGAGGCATCAGGAGAATGTTCTAGGATCATATTATATTCACGCGAAAAACGTCAAAGAAGAAGGATTGGATGCTCTGCTGCGCCAAATCGAGATTGTACGCCACGAGGATGGAGCACTTGCCGTGACTGATCTGACTACGCGTGATTCGCACCGAACAGAGAGACTCGACGACGGTCTTCACGTCCTCGACCGTGGTATCCTGCGTGAAGCACAGCGACTTGATCAGAGACCCCTTTATCACTGCGTTCACGGCGCGCTCGAGTACCTTTGTGATCTGACGGGAATACTCCGTGCTGCCACAACCGTCCGACGACATGCCCTCCGGGAAGTGCATTTCCAGTAGCAGATGCTTCTCGAACACGAGGCATTGGACCAGACTCCACTGGAAGTAGCAGCGCTCGTAGAGGTTCCCATTCTCAAGGTAATCCTGCAAATCGCCTTGAAACAAGTCCTCTTCCATTCTGTGCGATGAAATGAGGCATAATAGAGTGGATGAAACGCCCTCCCGTTTTGCAAACACGGCTCTTCCATGATCGGTTGTTTGGCTCTTGTTTCTCATGGACTGCAGCGAAGAGTTTGCGCGCTCGCCCTCTCGGGAAGAGTCGCTGTTCGCGCCGTATGCCGCTCTTCCACGCTTCTTTTGTAGTTTTCTGCAAATGTAGACCACATAAAGCAGTACGACACGAAGGTGTGCACGCCCATCTACTATGTCAACGGAGAGCCCCATATCGGTCATATGTAATGGCATTCAGTGACCGAATGAAGGGTAGTTACAGCTCTGCACTCGCAGATGCAGTGGCGCGATGGGACCGGATTCAGGGCAAGAGCGCGTTCATGACGACGGGGACGGATGAGCACGGGCAGAAGGTGCAGAAGGAGGCGGAGAAGAGAAGGATGGATGTGAAGCAATACTGCGACACGATTGCCTCCTCGTTTCAGGACGAGCTGTCGCACTACTCGCTGGCCATCGACCGGTTCATTCGCACGACGGATGATGATCACGTGGCTGTGGGCGCTGCGAAGAAACTAACACCTCTAGCTGGTGAAGAGGGTGTGGGAGCAGCTGATGGCGAACGGGGACCTCTACGAGGCGGACTACACGGGCTACTACTGCCGCTCCGACGAGGCGTTCCTCACGGCGAAGCAGGTCTACGAGAAGGACGGGCAGATTCGGAGCAGGGAGAACGACAACCCGGTGGAGCTGGTGAAGGAGAGGAACTGGATGTTCCGGTAGGGGCAGGCGCTGGTGCTCACCCGCAGGCTGCAGAAGTACAAGCCGCAGCTGCTCGCCTTCCTCCGCAGCCACCCCTCGTGGGTAGGGGTGCGCGGCGGCGTTGAGCGTAGATCACGCCGCGCGCCTTCCAGCAGGACGTGGTGCGCATGGTGGAGGAGAGCACGCAGGACCTGAGCGTCAGCCGGCCGCTGGCGCGCGTGCCGTGGTCGATCCCGGTGGACGCGGCGACGGGCGTGTACGTATGGCTGGACGCGCTGACGAACTACCTGACGACGAGCGAGGGCCGCGCCTTCGGGCGGGTGGTGAACGTGTTCGGGAAGGACATCCTGAAGTTCCACGGGTACTTCTACCCGTGCCTGCTGATGGCGCTGCGTGGGGGCAGGGGACGCGAGTGAGCGGTAGAGCAGCCGCTGCCGTCGGCGATGGTGTGCCACAACCACTGGACGGTGAACGGCGCGAAGATCAGCAAGAGCAAGGGCAACTACATCCCGCTGCGCAGGCTGCGGCAGTTCGTGCCCGGCGAGCTGGTCCGCGCGTACCTGCTGACGGAGGACACGCTGCAGCGCGACGGCGACTTCGCCACGGAGCACCTCCTCCGCATGACGAGGGACCTCGCGGACCTGTACGGCAACTTGCTCATGCGCTCGCTCGGCAAGGCCATTGCCACACCCGTGCTGCAAGCGGGGAACGACGGGACGACTGTGACGGAGGAGACGACACAGCGCCTGCAGCGGCTGGTGGCGGGAGTGAAGGAGCGCTACGACGCTTTCGCATTCTGCGACGGCTATCGGCTGGTGCTGGAGGAGCTGAAGGCGGTGGGGGTGTGATGCGCCGGTGATTCGCAGATGAACCTGTTCTTCAACGAGCAGCACCCGTGGACACTGGCGAAGGATCCGAAGGATCCGAACGACAAACAGCACCTGTGTTCTGTGCTGTAGGACAGGGATGCTGGATGAGAGGTAGAATGGAGGTGTGGGAGTCGCTGCGCGTGTGCTCCGTGCTGCTGCAGCCGATCATCCCGTCCTGTTTGACTGCATCCCCTGGTTGAGCGTAGATGCCGCGAAGGCGCTTCACCTCCTGTACCCACCCTACTCGGCGACGCAGATGACCCCGCTGTCCGCGCTGCAAGATGGGCCACTGAATGTGCGCGAGATGGCATGCTGCTCGGACCGTCTCTTTACAAAGCTGTCGAAGGCGGAGGAAGCCCGCGTTTTAAAGCTGTGACGCTGTCGATCCTGTTTGTTGCAGATGCAACCCCTCCCCTTGGCACGCAAAAATGCAATACAACAAAGAGGACACTCTGGAAGACTCATCAACAGAGGATTCCTCCAAAACAGTCTCGTGTAGGGGGTAATTGCAGTGTACTGCACGGCAACACAGACATTGCCAGATGGCGGATTGCGTGTTCTGCTAACAAGGGAGCGGTTTTTTCTTCTGCGGGAGCCAGGAGGAGGAGGAGGGGGATTCGGAAAGGGCAGACAGTCTGGACGCTAAGAAATGGAATTGTTGGGAGGAACTCTAATCGCGGGAATATCGTCAATGTGGCGCGCGTCTTATGATCTCGGATTGTGCTTTCTCCATCATTATTCTGAGCTATTGGAGTCAATGATATTTCATTTGATCGCTCTTTCATTGTTACTGGCGACGGGTACAGGCGCGGCGACGGAATGTGAGCCGTAGGATCGTCTCTGTTCTGTCCCTCGAGCCAGACGTTGGTGAAGATCCACCGCGTCTACAGCAGCAACGCGGAGAAGGAGACGCTGGAAGTGTGGAGAGATAACTCCATCAACGGCCAAAAGGTGTTTACCGGCACTGGAGCGGGCCGTGCCTACCAGAGAGTCGTTTCAGAATTCTGCTGGGACCAGAGAGTTTACGCCTTCAAGCTTTCCTCCACGTGGATTGCTCTTCCCGCTCTCTGAGGCGTAGCGACTCGAACGGCTGGTCGGAGGGCTCCTACTTCTACGTCGTCGCTGGCGGAGTGGAGCTGTTGCGCGGCACGCTGCGCGGCGTGGCCATGAAGGAGATGACGTTGTCCCGTGAGTCGCTGATGGCACGGATTACACGTAGTGCAGTTCCTTGTACCGGCGCTGTGGCAGTGGAGATACTCGGAGCAGGATCCCGGCAACAAGGGATGGACGCAGTCTCTCCCCTACTGGACGTCGTACACGACTGGCGGCTTCCCCTCCGTCAGCTCCACTCGCTACTACGCTACGCTCGTGACCGTGACCGAACAGTACAAGACGATGCCGATTTGGGAAGTGGATGTTTTCAGCAAGGGCGGCTTCATCCTCTACATCAACGGCCAGGAGGTCAATCGCGTGAACCTCCCTGCGTAGCGTTTTTATCTCTCTCTCATCGTAGGACGCAAGTGACCCACTCCACGCGCTGCGTTGTCGCGCCCGCCGCGGCCTCGTGGCACCGCGTGACGCTCTTCGGCGCGCAGTACGCCTCGCTGTCCTCTCTCCTGGTCGCCGTGGAGATGCACCCCTGCACCGACCAGCCCGACGCCGATGAGTTCGAGGCCGTCGTGATTCCTTCGATGGAGCGTGCGTGCGTGGGAGCGCGCTGAGGACTAGATGGCATCAACCGCCTGTCGGGCGTGACCGTCACCGCCGAGGTGGACGGCCAGGCGGTGGGCGAGCCGTCCTCCGTGGTGGACGGACTGTCCTCGACGTACTTCTCCGCGACGGCGGCCGCCGACAAGGAGGTGGTGCTGACCTTCGACCTGAACGGCAACCGCCACTGGTTCAACCGCTACTCGATCCAGTCCGCGCCGAGCAACCAGGCGGCGGACGTGACGTCGTGGCAGCTGCTGGGCAGTGTGGACGGCGTGGACTGGAAGCAGCTGGACTACCGCACCGACGAGGTGTTCAGCGAGCGCCGCCAGGTGCGCGAGTTCTCGCTGGACGGTCTGCGCGCGTCGTTCGCCTACGTGCGTCTGGTGCTGAGTGCGCGCCGTGAGAGCGAGTGAGGCGTAGAGAAGCGCCTGGACGACGACTCGGCCACCATCCAGACCGGCGACGTGCAGGTGTACGCGAAGGAGGAACAGGGCACGAAGCAGCTGACCTACGGCGGGTACATGACATACTACGTGGACTTTGCGGAGACGCTGAAGCTGGAGCCGCAGTACGCCGGCTACACGAGCTTTGCGATCTCCCCCGCGCTGCCCGAGGGCATCACGCTGGACACGGTCAACGGCGTGATCAGCGGCCAGCTCACCAGCGCCATGGTGGGCGAGCAGGAGTACCGCGTGAACGCGACCAACGTGATGGAGCAGAAGGTGGAGGAGACGAGCTTCACGTTGTCCATCCGAAGTGGGCGTTCCCCGTCGCCGTAACCCGTAGCCTGCGACCTGGCGACGAGCGCGATGGTGGAGGTGCGCAAGTACAACGTGAGGGGAAGCAACAACGAGTACCTGGGCTTCCGGAAGGGCGAGATCGAGGCCCGTACCATCCAGGGTGAGGACGCGGAGAACATTCGCGTGTACCGCTACTGCCTGGAGCGCACGCCCTACACCGTGTACCTGGCGAGCAACAACGAGGACGGCTGGAACGTGGGTGCGGCGGTGGAGTTCTACGTGTTCTACGACAAGAAGAACTCGGTGCTGGTGGGCCGCAAGACGCTGCGCGGCAGCAGCCGCGAGTCCTTCGAGTTCAACCCCACGTTCGACCTGCCGAGCGCGTCGCAGCCCTTCATGGTGTTCACGGGCGCGGGCGAGCCGCCGAGCGACTGGAAGAACGGCATGGCCGCGGGCGAGAGCTGGACGAGCTACACGCTGGAGAACGGCGTGGGTCCCGCGGTGGACCGCCCGGTGTGGTTCATCAAGCAGCAGGTGACGGCGAACAGCGTGGCGACGGCGACGTCGTACGAGCTGGGCGTGTACTGCCGCGCGGGCGTGGTGCTGTACGTGAACGGGAAGGAGGTGTACCGCTCGTACGTGGGCGAGGGCGAGGTGAGCAGCAACAGCACGATCACGGGCGGCAAGCGCGCGCCGTTCTGGCACCGCGTGGTGGGCCTGCAGAAGAACTTCATCACCGGCGTGAACACCATCGCCATGGCGATCGTGAACACGCCCGCGAACCGCAACATCACCATCGACGCGAACCTGCGCCTGTACTTCAGCCAGTCGCCGCTGCCCATCCCCGTGAGCGTGAGCGCCGAGGCTAGCGACAGCACCACGGGCTTCCCCGCTGCCAACCTGTTCGACGGCAACTACGCGACGCGCGCGATGATGCCGCGCGCGAGCAACGACACGGTGACGGGCCCGCAGTACTGGGGCTTCAGCTTCGACGACGAGTCGGCAGTGGCGGTGAGCCGCTACTGCTTCGTGAGCAACGACGCGGCGGGCCGCTTCGACCCGACGCGCTGGGAGCTGTACGCCTCGGCGACGGGCAAGGGCGACACGCTGACGCAGTGGACGGCGCTGGGCGCGTGGGAGGGCCTGGAGTGGAACTCGCGCAACGAGCGCATGTGCTTCACGATCCCGACGATCGAGTTCCCGTACCGCTACTACCGCTTCGTGCTGCGCGAGAACGCGGGCCAGACGCCGGACAACTTCTACGGCCTGGCGGAGATCGAGCTGTTCACGGTGAACGTGGAGTCGTACCCCGACGCGGACCTGACCTACAACCCGAGCAGCGTGATCGTGTACTACGGCATCGCCATGTCCTCCATGCAGCCGTCCGCCGCGGGCTTCTCGCAGTTCAGCATCACGCCCGAGCTGCCCTACGGCCTGAGCATCGACGCCTACACCGGCGTGATCAGCGGCACGCCCGTGGGCGCGATGGAGATGACCTCCTACTCGGTGACCTGCAAGAACCAGCGCGGCTCCACGCGCACGGCGACCATCGCCATCACCATCCAGTCCTGCATACTGCCGAACCGCCTGTTCAGCGTGAGCGTGCCCGAGGTGGGCGAGCAGGGCAGCAACATGGTGCTGCAGGTGGCTGCGGGCCAGTCGACCAACTTCGACGGCCTGCGCGACTACGCCTCGCACACGGTGACGCTGTGTACCGCGCCGACGCTGGCGTCGCTGACGTTCAAGAGCAAGGACAGCTACGGCCTGGGGTCCAAGACGGCGGTGGTGCGTCTGGCGGACAACCGCGAGCTGCTGCGCACGGGCGCGACGGCGAACGCGGTGCAGTTCTACCCGTTCTACGCGGTGGACGAGTCGAGCGTCTGGAAGTACAACTACGGCGCGATGCCGCAGGAGGGCTGGCAGGTGAACAACGGCACGGCGGAGTGGCCGGCGACGGAGGCGGGCAAGTTCCCCGCGACGGAGAGCGTCGCGCAGTACTATACGACGACCTTCTCGCTGACGGACGTGAGCCGCTTCGTGGCGCTGGACCTGCAGGTGCGCATCCAGGCGGGCATGCGCGTGTGGCTGAACGACAGGCTGGTCGCCTGGGCGAACCTGCCGTTCACGGAGATCACCAACACGACGCTGGCGTCGACGCAGTACGCCATTCCGCAGATCCGCAAGAGCTCGATGCGCAACGCGGCGCTGCTGCAGGAGACGAACACGCTGGCGGTGGAGATCCACCGCGGCAGCAACATCCCCGCCTCCAACACCTTCATGCTGAAGCTGCTGCCGCTGGTGAGCGGGCAGACGCGCATGGTGGAGGGCGCGGGCAGCGCGTCAGTGCCGGGCATTGAGGGCCACGAGGCGAGCAAGGCCTTCGACCTGAACGAGAACACCTTCTACATGCACGAGGGCGTGTGCGAGGGCTCCACGCTGCAGTGGGAGTACAGCGCCGCCAGCCAGCACTACCTCAACCAGTACTCGATCGTGTCGGGCGGCGGCTGCCAGAACCTGTACCCGCAGTCGTGGAAGCTGGAGGGCTCGCGCGACGGCCAGCGCTGGACGCTGTTGGACATGCGCTCGTCGGAAACCTTCGGCTTCACCGCCGAGAAGAAGAGCTACTTGTTCTACAACGACGACTCCTTCTCCGCCTTCCGCCTCACCGTGCTGCGCTGCCAGACGAGCAGCAGTGTCAGCGGCTGCGCGGAGCACGGTCTGCACATCCGCGACCTGAGCTTCGAGGTGCTCAGCGTGGGCGACAAGCCCGTCTGCCCCGCGGCGGACGGCTTCCCCGCCACCGTGAGCGACAGCTACGCGTACGTGGACTGCGAGATGAACTACTCGGGCTACAAGCGCAGACTGTGCCTGAACGGCGTGTACCAGAACGTGGAGCGCTTCTGCACAGTGGCGGCGCCCTCGTCCTTCAGCTACCCGCAGGAGAGCTACGAGCTGGTCGCAGCGGCGCCCGTGTCGCCCCCGCTGACGCCGACGATCGTCTGCAACGGCTGCGGCTTCACGGTGGAGCCGGAGCTGCCCGAGGGCCTGGCGCTGGACGCGGCGACGGGCGCGATCAGCGGCACGCCGGCGAACATCACGGAGAACGCGCACTACACGATCGTGGCGTCCAACGTGGCGGGCTCGGCGACGGTGGTGCTGGACCTGCTGGCGACGAACGAGACGGTGCACTGCTACATGGACATGATGAACGGCTGGGAGGCGACGCTGGCGAACACGACGGCGGTCAAGGGCTGCCCGAACCTGGTGGACTACGAGGGCAACGTGACGCGCTTCTGCAACTACGGCTCGCCCGCGTTCTGGAGCGCGGAGGAGAACCACTGCGAGCTGCTGCTGCCGAACATCACGCTGACGGAGACGACCTTCTCCTTCGTGAAGAACGAGATGATCGCGCCCATCGTGCCGCTCATCTCCGGCTCGGGCATCACCTCGCGCTCCATCTCGCCGAGACTGCCGTCCGGTCTGTACTTCAACCCCGCGACGGCCACCATCACCGGCAAGCCCACGCAGAAGGTGGCGCAGACCATTTACACCATCACGGTGCAGAACAAGAACGGCGCGTCCACCGCGATGCTGACCATCACGGTCACCTCCACGACCTGCCCCGCGAACGACGGCTGGGCGGAGACGGACTCGGGCGACACGGCGTACAAGGTGTGCGAGGCGAACAAGGAGGGCAACTGGTACCGCGTGTGCTCAGCGGCGAACCCGCCCATGTGGCAGAACGCCGTCAACGAGTGCCACTACATCAAGCCCATCGTGACGTACTCGTCCGCGACCTTCGCGCTGCAGCGCGGCCAGCAGGTGAGCCTGGTGCCGCAGACGCAGTTCTACATCACCACCTGGACGCTCTCCGGCACGCTGCCCGTGGGCCTGACCTTCTCCAACACCAACGGCGCGATCACGGGCACGCCGACGACCATCACGCAGCTGTCCTCCGTGACCATCTCCGCGTCCAACCCCGACAAGGTGACGCAGGTCACGCTGACCTTCTCCGTGAACGTGTACAAGTGCAACGCCGACGGCGTGTGGCCCGAGACGGAGGTCGGGCAGACCTTCACGCTGGCCTGCGACAACCCCACGCTGATGGAGGGCGACCGCAAGCGCACCTGCAACTTCGTGAGCGGCAGCGTGACCTGGGGCGAGGTGGCGGACACCTGCAAGTACATGGCGCCCATCCTGACCTACCAGTCCACGACCATCACCGTGCGCAAGGGCGAGTCGCTCTCGGTCACGCCGACCACCGGCAACCAGATCGACTCCATCACCATCACGCCCGCGCTGCCCGCGGGTCTGGCCTTCCACGCCGGCTCCGGTGCGATCAGCGGCACGCCCACGGGCGACGCCAGCAACCACGCCTACACGGTGGTGGCGTCCAACCGCGACGCGCGCACGGAGGTGGTGCTGCAGATCATCGTGAGCGTGGCGGCCTGCGCCGGCGAGGGCGTGTGGCGCCAGACGGAGCGCGGAGAGACGGCGTACGCGTGGTGCGAGAGTGGCGCGGGCGTGCAGAGCCGCGTGTGCGGGTCGGCGACGGACGTGAACCCGCAGTGGAAGGAGATCGACAACTCCGGCTGCGTGGCCAGCCCTGAGAAGCAGAAGCCCACCGAGGGCCGCTCCTTCGTGCGCTTCACGCTGCAGCTGGCGGGTGTGACGGCCTCCGCCTTCGACGCGCGCGCCTACGCGGCGCTGCGTGAGGTGCTGGTGAGCGGACTGGCGGCGCAGAGCGTGACGGCGGCGGACGTGCTGATCGAGAGCCACAACGCGGGCTCCTTCTCGGTGCTGGCGGAGGGCACGGTGCTGGGCGTGCGCATCGCGACGGGCCTGGAGAACGGCGAGCAGCTGAAGGCGGCGGTGGTGACGCTGGGCCAGACGACGCTGACGTCGCTGGTGCGCAACTCGGGCGTGGCGGCGCTGGGCTCGGCGACGGCGACGGTGGTGGAGTCGTCGTTCTCGATCACGAAGTACTCGCTGTTCAACTCGCTGGCGACGGTGCTGATCGTGCTGGTGATCGTGCTGGGCGTGATCCTGCTGCTGATCGGCGTTTTCCTGTTCCTGACGCGCAGAAAGAGCAGCGGCAAGAAGAGCAATCACAACAGACTGGGCAGCTCGAGCGGCAAGTCGGGTCAGAGAACGAAGCACGCGGACGTGAAGGGCTCGAAGCACCGCTACGAGGAGGAGGAGGAGAAGCCGAGAAAGAAGGCGAAGAAGGCCTCGCGCTACGAGGACGAGGAAGAGGAGGAGAGACCCAAGCGCAAGTCCCGTAAGTACGAGGACGAGGAGGAAGAGGAGAGACCCAAGAGAAAGTCCCGCAAGTACGAGGAGGAAGAGGAGAAGCCGAAGCGAAAGTCCCGCAAGTACGAGGACGAGGAGGAGGAAGAGAGACCCAAGAAGAAGTCGAAGAAGTCCCGCAAGTACGAGGATAGCGACTAAGCTTTTTTCTTCTGCGACTGGCCATTATCTGTTGCGATTTGCCCTGTTTGTTGCAGTCTCATTCATTTTGCGATTCGGCATGGACGCGTTCGGCTTCCCTTACTCCGACGACGAGGAGGAGGAATACACGCCTCCGAAGGAAGAGGCCGAGGCCGACAAGGAGAATGACAACTACGTGTGATCTGCCTTTCTATGTTGACCCGTAGATTCTGGAGCTAGAACCGGAGATTATCCCTCTGCCGGAGAACATTTTCAACGTGGTGAATCTCGAGCACAGTCCGTTTTCCCTCCCGACTGCTCATTCATAGGCCCCATTGCAGAGCGAACCAGAGCCCGAGGGAACCAGAACGTGATATTTGAACCCGAGATTCCCTTCGACTCGGTGTTCGGAAACAAAGCGGCAATGGACCAGGAGTTGAAGGAGAAGGAAGAGTGTTCGTTGGTTTGTGTCTGAAGTGTAGGTATCGCAAGTTCGTCGAGGGCGTCTTCTTCGACGATCACGACCAAGCGACGAGCACAGCCGATGGCGAGGACAACGACGACGAGGACTACGTTCCTCCCAAGAATGACATCAAGCGCGTTTGCCCTGTGCTGTGACTCAACCCCAGAAGGCGGCGCCCATCATCCCTGAAGAGCCTGCACTCCCCTACCAGGCGGGCCGGCCCGCCGCTCACGCACCGCGCCAAATCAAGCCCAAGACGCGCTCCATGACCATCGTTCCCAACATTGATCCGCAGCCCATTGTGGTGCCACCCGTAGGCCTCCGCCCCCTCCTTCACTCTAGATGCAGCTCCCTATTCTGCAATCGCAGTACATGTGCTTCACCCAGCTCGTCATCGAGCTTTATCTCCTCTGCTGGCGACAAGAGTGGTGTTCCTATTAGTAGTTAATGCCTAGACAGACCAAGCCCCTACTCGCACGTCTCCGCGCCATGGTCGAACGCCTCAAAGAGGCCTCCCGCGCCACGGCCGCCACTCCCGCGGGAATGGCGCCCTCCTCGTCCTCGCTGCTGCAGTCGCTGCAGGGCCTCCGCCTGTTCGAGTCGTCGCAGCCGCGCAGCGCGTCGCCGCATCCCGCACGGTGCGTGAACTACGACGCCATTCTGACCACGCTGACGACGATCGACGCGATGTACGAGGCGAGCGGCCTGCCGCCGCTGGTGCTGCAGAAGCCCTCCTCCAAGTCCAAAGTGGTGATGTGCGTGTGATAACCTCAACTCACGCCAAGCGACATGATGAAGGACCCCGTGTTTGTGAGCGTGATGACCGCCTTCGACGCCGCCTTCGACACGGACCTCAAGCCCGTCGTGCACGCCACCAACCTCGGCGGCGGTCACGGCGCCACGGGCCGCCTGCAGTTCACGGCACACGAGGACAAGCTGCTGGCGCTGGGCCTGTGATAGAAAACGCGGCGCGTGAGGCGTAGCACACTGCTGGGCGACGACTACGAGCGGATCGAACGGGAGCTGCTGCCGACGAAGACGGCGCAGCAGCTGCGCAACCGGTGCAAGAACCAGCGCAACAACCACAGGCAGAACGTGATCCGGCAGTTCTACGCGATGTACTCGGAGTTCGTGCGATGGGAGCCGGGCGTGTACACGCAGATCTGCAACGCGGTGGTGACGCACGCCGTGACGTGGCAGACGCTGCAGCGGCTGTACTTCTACTTCTACAACGACACCACGCTGCGGTACTACTGGCTGTACAGCTACTTCCAGCTGGTGAGGAAGATGCGAGAGAGCAGGGAGCGCAATCCCGTGCCGCTGTTCCTGACCATGCCGCACGCCGAGACGATGGAAGTGCCCATGGTGCAGAGTGTGCCGGTGGAGCGGATGCGTGCGGGTTCGCGGGGGCTATGAGGATTAGGCCATCTTCACCGGATACGCGCCAACCCGGACCCGTCGAACCAGGTGTACGAGAAGGACGTCATCCTCGGCGACGACGTGGACGTGCGGAGAGATCAGAGAGAGGGGGAGAGCTTCAAGGACAAGAGGGTGCGTGTGAACCAGATCGAGCGGGAGGAGTTGTCGGAGGAGGAAGTGTAATATCGCGTGTTTGTTGCACATCTTTCTTTGCGTTGTACCGCCTCTCCACTCTCCTCACGCGTAGATGCTGCGGATCGCGGGGAGACGCTTTTCCACCATTTCCGCCGCGTATGCGAATGCCGTGAGCAAGCAGCTGATCAAGGAGGACGCCTGTCAGCTGAACGTCGTTCGCTACCTGGACCGGTTCCAGCGTGTGATCGAGTCCTATCATCGCGGTCCCATCCCAAATGTGGGTTGTTTGCTTCGAAGTTTAATGTTCAGTATGAAATCGTGAAACTCGTCGACGGACGGCCGCTGTCGTGTGGCGTATATGACGAGGAGGAAGAGGCGAAGCAAGATCTGCTCTACTTCGGCAAGAACGACCCGAAGTCGTCTGAATACTACATAAAGCCCTATTTGGAGCCGACCACCTTGTCCAGTTCCGTGCAGAAGCGGAAGGTGGTGACTTCCTCCATCAACCACTTTCCGCGCCTTCCCACGGAGGTGAGTCGCTACCGCACCTACAGCCAGTTCAACCACACCTGGAAGCAGCCGAAAGCGGAGAGTCAGCCGGCAACTCCCTCTTCCGCCGAGGAGTCCTTGCCCCAGAGCAGCCACCTCTCGTACAAGAAGCTGCTGGAGCTGACGAAGTCCAGCCCGCTCCCGGACCGCAGAGGCGTGATGAGTCCCATTCCGCGCGTCCCGCGAGGAATCTACCTGTATGGCGACGTGGGGACGGGCAAGAGCTACCTGATGGACCTGTTTTACGCCACGTGCTCCGTGAATGGAGGGAAGTGTCGCGTGCATTTCCACGAGTTCATGCAGGACTTCCACCGCCAGATCCACGACTACAAGGAGAACCAGATCGAGCACGGCGGGCGGGAGAGCCACCTCCACCTCACCAGCGAGAAGGACGCGATCGTGCAGGTGGCGAAGCGAATCGCGCTGAAAAACACGCTGATTTGCTTCGACGAGTTCCACGTCGACTAAAGTAAAACGCCACTCACGTCTAGGTGACGGACATTGCCGACGCGCTGATCCTCTCCCACATCTTCGAGACCTTCTTCAAAGCGGGCAGCGTCGTCTTCACCACCAGCAACCACGCGCCCGAGAACCTGTACCAGAACGGTCTCAACCGCTTCTTCTTCCTCCCGTTCATCTCGCTCATCAAGTCGCACTCGCGCGTGATCGACATCGCCTCCGCCGTCGACTACCGCCGCTCCCTCGCCCATCGTGTCGACGATGTCGTGTTGACGCCTTGCGGACCTGCCGCCGACGCCGTGTTGTGTTCGTGTCACCGCGGGAAATGAGGGGTAGACGGCATGTTCCCACAGCTGCGTCCGGGCATGGGCAAGCCGTTTGATTTGGCGCTGTCGGCCACGCGGCACATCGAAATCCCCGCAGCGGTGGACGGCGTGTGCCGCATTCCCTTCTCGATGATCTGCGAGGACGTGCGCGCCGGCGGCGGGCGTGAGGCGTAGGACCGCGGCACGGACGACTACGAGCAGATCGCGAAGGCGTTCCACACGGTGGTGATCACGGACGTGGGGAGAAGAGGCGAGAGTGACGCGCAGATTCCGCAGTTCGACGTGAGCCAGCCGAACATCCTGAGTCGGTTCGTGAAGATGATCGACCAGTTCTACGACCACCGCACGCGCGTGATCGTTACGGCGCAGACGGACGTCGACCACCTCTTCGACCGCGTCTTCGACAAGGAGCGGGCGATCCAGAAGGAGTTGGCGGACGTGGGGGTGGGCGTGGGCAATGAGGCGTAGAAGGAGACGGACCTGATGCAGCAGGGGCGGCTGGCGGCCATCTCCTCGCTGGTGTTTTCGTGCAAGCGGACGCAGTCGCGACTGCTGGAGATGACGGGCAAGGAGTACTTGGACCGGCACGCGGAGGAGCACGACGGGTGGCGTGTTTGTTCACAAACAGGACAATCACACTGTACTAGAACAACAATAACACTATCAAACGGAATGTGGTTCTACGGTGAAGCGGGGAGAGAAGGCGTACCGCAATGAAGGGGGTGTTGCGATTCAGCTCACGCCCCAGGTAAAACAGCCGAATGTTCGTCACGCAAATCTTCCCCTTCACCTCCGGGAACTACGCATCAGCCATCTCCGCCTCCCCCACGTTCTCGATGGTGCTCAGCATCTTGTCGTGGACCTGCTTCTCCGTAATCGTGCTCAGGTCGTCCTGGAAGTGGTACGTGTGGAAGTACAGGTGATTCTCCGGGCTGTGCTCCTTCGGCACCACATCCGAGTCCTCCTTTGCGTCTCCCTTGTCGAATATGTATATGACCTCGCGCTCCTCGTCCAGGAACGACTACGCTCACAGATCCCCCTCATCGCAAACGGCGCCCACTCGGAAGCGGAACTTGTTGTTCTCCGTTTCGTTGGCTACGTGTGAGGCGGGATCCAAGGAACGACTGGCAACACTCTCCTCCGTCGCGGCACTCTTCATGTTGCGGGGCGTGGAGTAGCAGTACTTTTCAATTCTGTACACGTTTCCGGTGCGGTCCCTCACCAGCGACAAGTCTCCAGACACAACCGTAATCCCGTGCTTCTGTAAAAGGGCGTTCGCGCTATCAAGCTTGCCTAGAATGAACGAAGAACGAATCATCAACCCTCCAAAACGTCGTTGCAGCACGTGTGAAGGGAATCCCACACCGTGGCGTCTCCCTGCGCGTTGTTCTGCCAAAAATCCTACCCATAAGACATGAAAGACGCTTCTACGTTGCGGATCTTCTTCAGCTCCTCCTCATCAATCGCAACCGTCTTTCCTTCCACGACGTAGTCCCAGGGCTCGATCGCTCCCAGTTGGCTTTCAGCCTTGCTAACAGTGCACCCCATCTATCTGCGTTGAGGATTCGACGAAGGCGGGTGGGCCCTCAGATTCGAGTCGACCCTTCGAGAACCACGAATAGAAATCGATTACCCACTTCCTCGAACATGTCTATTTTGCCCGGATACGCTGCCGACGACGGTTACAAGGCCCCTGCCGAATGGGATCTCCATGAGCAGACCTGGATGGGTTTCCCTCAGGTGGGAGCCGCGGGAGCGTGTCACGCGTAGAGACCCGACATCTGGAGAGAGAATGCTGCTCCTGCGCAGAAGGTCTACGCCGACGTGGCCAACGCCATTGCCCGCTTCGAGCCCGTGACCGTGTGCGCCCCCAAGGAGCTGTACACCACGGCCCGCAGCCTGCTGGACAAGAACGTGCGCGTTGTGGAGATGTCCATGGACGACTCCTGGTTCCGCGACACCGCCGCCATCTTCGTCAAGGACGCCGAGGGCCACGTGCGCGGCACCCACTGGACCTTCAACTCCTGGGGCGGTCTGAATGGCGGTTGCTACGACAACTGGGACAACGACCTGCTGGTCGCCGGCAAGATCTGCGACATCGAGCGCGTGCAGCGCTACAAGTACCGCATGATTCTGGAGGGCGGCTCCATTTCCTTCGATGGTGAGGGCACCCTGATCACCACGGAGGAGTGCCTGCTGAACCCGAACCGCAACCCCGACATGACCAAGGAGCAGATCGAGGCGGAGCTGAAGCGCGGTCTCGGCGTGGAGAAGGTGATCTGGCTGCCCAGAGGCCTCTTCGGCGACGTGGACACCAATGGCCACACCGACAACTTCTGCGTGTTTGCGCGCGCCGGCGAGGTGCTGCTGTCCTGGACGGACGACGTGAACGACCCGCAGTACCCGATCAGCCAGGAGGCGTACGCCATTCTGGAGAAGGCCACGGACGCCAAGGGCCGCCACCTGAAGATCCACAAGCTGATGATCCCCTCGGACATGTTCCGCACGGCTGTGGGCGCGGCGGGCGAGAGTGAGGCGTAGGAGGAGTTCGGCGGTCTGGTGCAGGAGGAGGGCACGATCGAGCGCGAGTCGAACCAGCGCCTGCCCGCGTCCTACGTGAACTTCTACTTCGCGAACGGCGCCATCATCTCGCCCTGCTTCGGCGTGAAGGAGGACGCCCTGGCGAAGAAGGTCTTCCAGGAGGTGTTCCCCGAGCGCGAGATTGTCATGGTTCCCACCAGAGAGGTCATTTTAGGCGGAGGCAACATCCACTGCATCACGCAGCAGCAGCCTAAGGGAATTAAGGCGTAAGCAATGTCCTGTGCTGTGTGTTCGACAAACAGGCGATAAAGGACTACTCTCTCCTCGGGGAAACTGAAAAATGGAACATGGCGGACTTGTCCGCCTCATCGTAAATCACGCGCACGGGAGCGTTCACCCCCACCACCACCGGGATCTGCCCCGCGGTCGTCCGATAACCGGCGTACGTCCTCTTCAGCGACACGGGACCCAGGATCTCCTCCAACCGCTGCAGATCGGTGATCGTCCGCTCCTCGTACAACGGCATCGACTATTGCTTAGAGAAGGCGAAGTGATATCGACCCCAGACTCCTTCTTCTTGCTCTCCTCGGCAAATTGCTGATTGTACTTCCGCTTAATGTCCAGCAGTTTCTCGTCAAACTCCTACCCATGAGTGATTTCAAATGCAGCCACCTTCTTCTCCGCCTCGGTGAGCAGGTTCCATTTCCCCTCCAACACCGCTTTCTTGACGGGCCGATGCTGCGTCATTTGCTTACAGAAGAGGTCAAATGCTAGGCGTCACGATAGCCAACACCAACAACCATCGTCGACGGGCATGGACAGATGCGTCAGATCCCTTCGCTTCCCCAGACTCCCGAACACCTTCAGATACTGGTCCTTCTCCAGCGTCATGCTCAAGGAAACCCTCTTCCTTGGGACACTCGCGGAAGACAGCTTGGTTGGGTTAAAGCTACGCTTCACTTTGTCTTAGGAGACAAACGGCGGAATGTTGTCAAAGAACAGGGAAGCGATCTCCAAACGCGTCCGCTTGGTGTCCGCCCCCATGGCAAGATTGACCTTCTCCTCGCTGCACGCCTCCCCGTCCAGTCCGTCGTGCCTAGGCATGAAAAACAAGAAAGGAAACCAACTCCCCAGAGCCCTGCTTGTTGGAGAGGATACCATTGCGTCTGTGCTTCTTAGGGCTATTTATCAGCATTCGCATCAGTGTCCACCTAAACAACGCTTTTCGCGCATCACCGATGATTACCGTAGACATGTCCGTGTGGATGCGCTTCTTGGTCGGTGCAAAGGTCACGTCCCAGTCTTTCGCGTTGCGAGAGGGATCATACGGAGGAGAGCTAGTGGATGCGCTAGACTCTTGCGTTGCGTCCATCTTTGCTTGTCAACCACTCCCACGAATTAAAGCTGCGTGTAATAAACAGGCAAAAAGGATGTGTCCGTTTGTCCGTTCGATTCGATTACTCTATGGGGGTGTAGGGCGTGCGCAACTCGTCCACCTCCTTTCCCCGAAACACGCATATCCGTCGAATTCCGTCAGCGATGGATACGGTCTAGAATAGGAAGGAAGAGTATAGTTAGGAACACTGAGAACCATCCATGCCAGCAGAATGTAGAAATGCAGCGTGTAGGGGTGAGAGAGAACGGAGGAACAGTTTAGCGCCTACATTCCAACCATAGAACGGAATATACAAGTAGCGAGAGAACGGACAGGAAACACGAACTAATCCAGCTATCGATTGAGATCCCTCTCAACTCCAACATATAACCCAGTTTTGCATTGTGCAGCGCGACGGCTTCAATTCCCACGATGCTGGGGAAGAGGAAGAGAAAGGGATTGAGTTTCAAGGGTTCGAGACACAGCGAGAGGAGGAGCGAAGAAAAGAGAAGAATCCGCGATGTGTAGTGAAGGAGAAGCATTGTTTGCGCCAGGGATGGGACACGACAATCAGACAACAAACAGAACACGCCTCGTCAATCGTCCCGTCCTCGAAATCGGATCCCATGTCGTACTGAATGAGTGTCATTGGCTGGTAGTCCACTTCCTTGTATGTGCCCTTCTTCATCGCGTCCTTCACGTACTCCTTCAGCAGGTTGTGGAAAAGAGGGATAGAGTTCAGTCGCTGCCTACGATGAAGAGAATGACCCATCCTCACAGCTCCAGGTCCTCCTTACGTTCCTTTATTCTCGTTCTCTCTTCTTCCATCTTCTGCATAATCTCCTTGACATTCTTCTATGCATCACTCAGGAATGCTTCAGCTACCTCGTGGAGAGACAGCTCGGCCTCCATCACAGGGCTCTTGTCTATCTCATCACATTCCACATCCAAGAGAACTCGTTTCCAACTGCTTCTTCAGATCCGCGATCTGCTTCTGCTCCGCGTCCAGCTCCTTCTTGTATTGCGACATGAAGCTCTCGTGAACAATCAGCACCGCCACATTGTTCGTGTTCGGGTTGTCTCTACTCATCAGCCGATAACTCCATTCCCACGTCACGATTTCCTGAATGCGGTTCTGCAGCGTGTGGAGAAGCACCTCCCTGTATTCTTCCTCCGTGTCAAAGCTATCTACGCATGAAGCACGCGCAGAGCCATCACCGAGAACCACCGGTCCCTTCAGCAGTCCGTCTGCGCATCACTCCAGCCATCGACACTCACCCATTTGATAAAGCACCTTCATAAAGGGAATGAAGGCGCAGTAGTGGTTATTCTACGCGTCAATGCATTCACCACCACCATACTTCCTTGGGACCATCTAGCATATCGATCGAGATGGGGTGGTGCATGTCGTAGTTGTTGTTGATCTCCATCAGGTCTTGCTGCTGTGCAATCGACTCTCCCCGAATATCACTCGTCACTCCCTCAAAAAAGTCCTTGTAGCCGGCAATCCGGGAACCGACGATGGCGCTGTCGTTGATGTTGAGCAGGACATGCAGAATTGCCATCATACCGCACGAATTGTCCTTCACCTGCGCCGTAAAAACGAAGCAAAAAGCAAACCTGAGGAACGAACGTCAATCCAGGGATCGACGAAGGGTCCATTTGGAACAGTTCGATACTGCGTTCCTGAGACTCCTTCGTGTACGGAAAGAGCAAAATCGCTCCGTAGATCTTCTTATACTGATCCAAGAAGGACTTGTCCATCACTTCCAGACAAGAAACCTATCGTGAATGGATATAGAAAACTCCAACCTGGACATTCTTCGCTCCCAACTTCTCAATAATGTCAGTGAAGACGGCTAATCATCACCTCCCCGCGCCATTCGCACCTTCGTCAGACTCCAGTTGAATGTAATGATCCATGAGACTCAATCTCTCTCTGCTGCAGTTTTCTGTCACTCTTTCCTGTTTTGCAAAAGCGAAATTCCCATCCCAGTTTGTTGCTTCCGATTTGACTCACTTTCCAGTTCATTCTCACTGTTGACGATGGAGGGAGACTTTGATGCGTTGAGTGCTTCCGATTCCTCTGGCGTTATGACTAGTCAATGCACTGTCCGGCTTTGGCGTCCCCACAACGGCTGCCAAAACGTTCGCTTCTTTCCAACAGGTTGTGACTGTCCGGAGAACTGATGGGGTAGGTGGCGGAGCAAGGAGTGAAGAACGACGAAAGCAGCGAAAACGTGGACATGTCCCACCTAGACGCAACCTCCTTCGATATGTCGGCGCTCATTGACGCCTGCAAGGAGATCTCGACCAACCACGAGGTGGAGGAAAAGGTGAAGAAGACCAACCTGTTCATGAAGCACATTTTGAATGCGTATGACGAGATTGTGGAAGAAGGCGCCGATGGAAAGGAGCACATCTCCGAGACCTTTTTGAAGAAGCTGAAGAAGTCGAAGAAGCGAGAGCCCTCTTTCAAGCAGAACCGGAGACAGATGCAAAGCAAGGACAAGCACGACAACTACAACGACAAGATGAATCAGAAGCTCCTGAAGAAGAAGCGAAACATGCGGTCGAAGGGCCGCATGAGCATTTACTGAGTTCCCTTTAGACATCGGTTTGTTGAACAAAGGGGAGGTAATAGTATATCAAAATTACTTTATTCCTTCTTCTCCTCCGCCTCAGGCTTCTTGTTCCAGCAGGCCATGAACTTCTTCTGCGTTTTGCGGCAATCCTCCAGACGCGTGTTGTGCACGTCCAGGCACTTCGTGAAGGCGCTGAACTCCACAGGGCACTTTTCCTTCACCAGGGTGAAGCTGCGGGTAACGAGAATAGGAACGACACTCACGTATCCATCACGCAGTCCTGAACGGCATGGGCCTGGGACAGGCACTCCTTGGGATGCTCGCACTTCGTCTTGCACTCCATGAAGGCGATGTTCTGCTTCGAGCACTGCTCCTCGATGATAGGCGCGAAAGCGAAGAGATCAGCCGCTGTAGGGATGGACCGAAGATCAACCTTTTCCTCACTCATGCTTCTTTCTACAAAAGTGGAGATGAAAAAGCCTCGATCCTTCCCGCGGTTATTCCTTCGTTCTCAACAAACAGCGGATTTCAAACGATTCTGATTACGATGTGGGTTTCTCGTCGTTGTGAATCCATCCGACCTCGTATCCGTTCTCCATGTAGGGTTCCACAAATCCACGGAAGAAACCACTTGTCAAGTCCCACCGGCATCCAAACCCAGACTCCACTCGAATTTCCAGTACAATCACCTCGTGGGGAAGAAGATGGATGTTCATCCAAGTGCAGTGCTCCAGAATCCGCAGTAGCGTGGAGCGAGCCACCTCGTTCTGGTGCATTTCCGGCCCTTTCATCCTATTCCTCATCACGCAACCCCATTCTCACTCGCCCCACTGCGCCTTACAGCGTATGCAGTGCTTTGACAGCGCTCTCGCCCCCACTGTCAGTTTCGATTTGGGGTTATTCGGCCGCTCGAAGCACTCCAGCAGGAAATCACGAGAAGGGTACAGCATGTCAACGGATCCAACGGTATGACGGAATCCGAGAAGGTGCTGGATGCCGTGGAGAGACAAAAGAGAAAGGCACTCCCTCACAAGAATCGCATCGGAATCCACAGTTGTTTCCGTTAACTGCATGGATTGCAACCGTTCTTGGATCTGTGGTAATCGATCAGTGAGTAGCGAGCACGGCACTTGCTTATCTCCATAGCCATTCATCGTACCCCTATCTTGGGGTAGCCTATGGAATGTCCGAATGAAGTACAATCTTCTAGCTATTTCAAAGTGCGGCGAAAAGCGAAAGTAGGAGAACTGAGTCGATGCGTCCACTGTCATCTCGTCACATTGACGAAGAAACTGCAACTCGGATTCTGTCTTTGGGTGAGGTAACAGGAGAAGAATGAACGAGGTTGCTCATGAATGCACGAAGGGACATTCTACACACATCACTACTATTGGCTATGACTACATATCATGGGGTGAATATGTATCTCCCCAAAAGTGCCAATACCGAGATGACGCGTTATCCTCCGCTTCTGTACACTTCTCCTCAATGAGCGCAGTGTACAAAGCATAGCAGAGGTATTCGCACATGTTGATGAAATGAGACTAACAAGTGTGAAATGATTGTGATTAGGTGGTGCAAGGAAGCGATACAGAAATCACTCCTATGTAATGACCAAAGCACACAATCATGCTCACATCAACGCGTTTTCTCGTTGCGTTCCTTCCGTTTTTGTTCATCGCCTGTACCATCCAATTCATATCGTCGAGGGCGCGAACACCGGCGAATTCGAGTATTGTCTACTATATGCGAAACGATCTGCCTGAAGACTTTGTGGATGAGAAGCAACAGAAGGGTGAGTGGAATGTTGTTGAATTCTCACGCTGTAGAGGAATACCAGTATGCGCCTGTCCTTGGAGGATTTATGGAATAGGAAACTGCTGGACGAAGCGAACCGAGATGAGACCCCTTTTTACAAGATTGATGGGTTGGACGACCTGAAACTTCGCTACCTGCGTTTGGTCGGCCGACCTTTCCGCTTCCGCAAGTCGCGACTTCCCACGTACCCCACCATTCCGTATGGAATGCCTGTTTCTGTTCTGCAGGAACCGTCTTTCGAGGGCATGCCAAATGTTACCTTTCTGACCCTGATGCTGAGTCGCTCCTGTGATTTCAAGATCCGGAGTATCGTCCGCAACCAGACGAAGGGCAGGCAGCATGATCACGATTACCACATCGTTTTTGTGTTGGCTACATCGGCCACTCCGTGTAATGAGGAGATTGCGTTGGAGAATGAGAAGAATGGGGACATTCTCCAGTTCAATCACATGGACACCTACAACAACATCACTCTCTCCGTTCTCTTCGCGCTCCACTACGTGAGCAGGCAAAACCTCCCAGTGAAGTACGTTTTTAAAACCGATTCCGACTGCGTCGTGAATTACCCTCTTCTGAAGCAATATATTGCCAAGCTGCCCAAAGACAACCAGGAGAAGCTGTACATGGGTCGCTGCGACATGGGGAGCGGCTACAACTACTACCTGGCCACGCGCAAGAACTTCATTCCTCGCTCGCTGATTCTGAACGAGCTGTTCATTCCCTACTACGTCACGGGCGGCGGCTACGTGATCTCCTACTCCGTTCTGCCGCGGCTGCTGCTGGGCATTCGCCACCTCCCCTTCATCGGACATAACGAGGATGTGAACGTTGGGAGGGGAATGAAGATGATGGGCATTCCGTGCGTGAACATCAAGGACAAGTGGATCTCGCGCTATGGCTGCGACAGCAAGGAGGTCTGCTCCGAGTATGTCGTGCTGCATCCTTACGCCTACGACGAGGAGATTATCCGCTTTTACTCCTATGTACAATGGCTTGTTTGTTGAGGAAACAGGAATAGTCGGAATCGCTCTTATCAGTCTTTTCTTCTGTGTTGTTCTCCTTATTTGTGTCACTTTCACCGCTCATATCCACATCATTCACATCACTCGCCTCATTTACATCATCCATATCACTCGCCTCATTTACATCATCCACATCACTCGCATTATCCACATCACTCTCCTCACTCTCCTCCTCCGCAAACATCTTCACCTCCTCCTCACTCGTAAACAACACAGCATTCAACTGCTGCCGCAGGTACACGCGGTGCAACTGCTGGCGCGACTCGCTGTCGAACACGCGCATGATGCGGTCCAAACCCACCGTCGCAAGGCGCGGCAGCGTGGGGTGGATCGCGATGTCGCGCACGCTTCCCGTGTTGCCCTTGTACGTGCCGCTCAGCCGTAGCGTGCGCAGGTCCACGCGACTCACACGACCCGTCGTGTCGCCCGTGTACAGCACCGAGTCGTCGCGCGCCACGCGGCAACACGTAAAGGGACGGTCTCCGATCTCTGCTCCTCACGCCCTCACGCCACACCCACCCACGGACTGCACGGGACGGCGCTGCGCACGCGTGTCGTAGAGGCGGATTTGGTGGTGGCCCGTCACAACCGCCAGCTTGTGCGTCGAGCCGTCGGAGGAGAGGAACTACGCGTCAGGAATAGTGGATGAAGCGACCTGCATGTCGGCCACCCAGATGGGCACGCGCAGGTTCAAAAAGTCGTTGGGGACGTTGCGGCCGCGGAAGATGGCGTCCTTCTGCTCGATGTCGTACAAAGCGATGTCATTCTCCCTTCCTCCCACGGCAAACACTACGGGAAGAGAAGAACATAAGAGAATACCCTTGTTGTTGTAGGGACAGAGACGCATCTTGCTCACGGGACCATTCACGTCGAACTAGTCATCAACTCCATGTATAATGTAGGACGCTGTCGATCGCCTCTTCCTCATCCCATTTGAAGAGATACACGCTTCCCTCCGTGGTGCACGAAACGATGTGTCTCATTCTACATTGTGATGCGTATATGAAAAAGAAAAACTCCTGATTGCGCAGAATTCCCATCCCACAGGCAGTTCCCTCAATGCCCCTGTATTCCTTCACAATTTCCGTCTGGTCCACGTCCCACACTTGAACATGCCCATTTCTAGTCCCGTTACAACAATCCACTCACGCGTACCTCAAAACGACGCCCAGCTCGTTTTCCTCGTTTCCTTCCTCGCCAGCCCACGCCATGCACTCCACTCCGTTCTCTCGACTCTGCGTTCCCCACCGCTGCTACGCATCACTCCTCTCGCCGAAAATGCCACAATTCTCTTGTTTTCGATGAGAATTTGCTTGATCAATCCCGTGTCATCGCCCGTGATGATTCTCATGGTGGAGGATGTGATTCAACTGAGAGTATTCTCTGTTGAGTGCTGATTGCACCACATCACAGAGAGAAAAGGGATGAGAGATATTGGCTTGACTTAGCTCATGATTCCAACTCGCGATTACTCCCTCTCCTCCTATTCCTAAACGAATGTAGACCCCATTCCTCACACAATGGATGGGATTACCACATCCCACACACCCCCCGTTTTCCCAACCCCGTTTTCCACCCCCGATTTCCCCAAAAGAACAGTAATGGCGGACAAGATCATCGACGGAAAGAAGGTGGCGGAGGATATCCACGCGGAATGCCTGGCGGAAACCAAGAAGATGCTGGAGGAGACGGGAAAGGCTCCCGGCCTGGCTGTCATTCTCGTGGGTGAGCGCAAGGATTCCCAAACCTACGTGCGCAGCAAGAAGAGAATGTGCGTGAAGGATGGAATCACTCCCTTCGATTACACCTTCCCCGAGGATATTTCCGAAGTCCCCTCTCTCCATGCTATATAACGAGTAGGAAGAGCTGCTGAAGACCGTGGTGGAGCTCAATGCCAATCCCGACGTTCACGGCATCCTGGTGCAGCTGCCCCTGCCGAAGCACATCAACGAGGAGCGCATCCTGAGCGCCATCTCCATCGAGAAGGACGTGGATGGCTTCCACCCCATGAACATCGGCAAGCTGGCGATGAAGGGCCGCGAGCCGCTGTTCGTGCCCTGCACGCCGAAGGGCTGCATCGAGCTGCTGAACCGCTACCACGTGGAGATTTCCGGCAAGAACGCGGTGGTGATCGGTCGCAGCAACATCGTGGGCATCCCTGTGGCGATGCTGCTGCTGAACCGCAACGCGACGGTGACCATCTGCCACTCCCGCACGGCGGACCTGAAGGAGCACCTGCAGAAGGCGGACATCATCGTGGCGGCTGTGGGCGTGGCGAACCTGGTGAAGGGCGACATGATCAAGGAGGGCTGCGTGATCATCGACGTGGGCATGAACGCCGTGGACGACCCCAACGACAAGCGCGGCTATCATCTGTGCGGTGATGTGGATTATGAGTCTGTCGGGATTGGGAGGTGGCATGATGGGTAGTGCTTCGAGAAGTGCCGTCTGATCACTCCGGTGCCTGGCGGCGTGGGTCCCATGACCATTGCGATGCTGATGAAGGTTTGGGAGGCGTTGGCGAGTGATGCGTAGAACACGGTGGAGAGCGGGAAGAGAGCGATTTACAAGCACTAAGTGCAGTTCATGCGCTGTTTGTTCGCCTCACCCGTTGACGGAAATCGGCTCGATGTTCACGAAACACAAAGACAACACCGCGATTGTTCCATTCTGTAGCGCTTTGAACGGAGAGAATGGAGTCCATCAAGTGGAAGAGAAGGGGCGATGATTTGGAGATCACTGTGCGCCTGAAAACGGAACGGCTATCGCTCGCGGGATACAAATATGCGGGAGAAGAGCAATACCCCATCTTGTTGGTAGGTGAGAAGGGCGTGATTGATGAGCAGGGTGGATCTAGGAGCACATTTCACGTGGATGCGAGTGTAAAAGCGTTGAGTAAAAGCGGATTTCATACGGATTCATTTGAAATGGAGGTGGCGGGCGAACTCGTTCATGCACACGCAGATGGAGAGGATCTTGAGACATTGTATCGCGAAGAAGTCACCATTCCATGTGAGAGTATCATTTACGGCGTGTCGGTGAGGAGTGTGTTTTTCTCAGTAACGAGCAGGAGTTTTCGTGTATTATTCCATGTGTAAAGGCGCCTGTGGATTCGTACGAGGGAATTGCATCGTCGATCCAGTATTCGCTCCGCGTCCTCATAAACGGGAAACGAGCGTTTTCCATCCCGTACTACGTCCGTCACTGCATGCCAGTTTGGATATGTGCTTGGATTGACGGTAGCTGCCAATTCCGCTGTCCATCACGACAACGCTGAATCTGTTCGAGATGCTATGTTTCAGGGTTCATCTGAACAGTACCACGTGATGGATTTTGACGGGTATGATCGCAAGATTCACCGTGAACGACATCATCACCGGTTGGGTGGAGATTGTGAGCGCGAGGCAACGAATGGAGTCAATGACGCTGAGTCTCGTTCGCGAGGAGCTGTACTTCTTTTATGGTGGGAGTGGGACGGGAGGGTGATGAACAGACTCGAATGGCAGGCGGCAGTGTGAGAAGAGCAGTGACCGGTTGCTGAAGCTGGAGATTATGGACACCATCATGAAGACAGGAGGTGATGCTCCGAAGGAGACGGCGCCTGTGCAGCAGGACATTGAGATGGAGGGCCGATATGAGGAACGTGTTCTGGAGCCGACCGTGAGTCGAATTCCGTTCCGGATGTACATCAACGAGATGATGGGCGTGACGCCGAGTTACAGCTTGCTGGGTAACCGCATTACGGTGGATGTGGAGATGGAGTGGAGTGGTAATGCGTAGTGGAAGCTGCGCTTTGCCGTGGTGTCTGGAGGGGCGATGGAGTATGTGCGGGATGTGGATGTGGACATTGTTCGTGGTACCATGATGTTAGAATATGTGTGTTTGTTTGTGTGGTTGCTGCACTCATTTTGATTCAATCAAACGATTACGCTTTTCCTGAACAGAAAGAAACATCCACAGTCAATCAATCACTCCACTTGTTCCATACACTCTTAACAGCACGGAAAGCACATCCCAAGACATCCCACATATTCTCAACTCCCGTCAATTCAAATTCTGGGGCGACAACACCCCCTTCAGGAAAGGCACTATCTCACGGTTTGTGGGCATAATAATGAGTTCACGAGTACGAAATTCACGTGAAGGGTGTGATGGACTAGGCAGTGATTCGGAGAATCCCTGGACTGCTGAAGAAGGCAACAGCGCTGTCGAACCGCCGCTATTTTGCAAACGAAGCAGCGGGCGTGGAATCGGCGGGCGTGAAGGCTGGTGCAGCCACGGCGACGCCAAATACCACCACTCCTGCGAATGCCGTTAAGAACTCCAGCGGAAAGCGAAACAGAAACGGAAAGAAGAGGCAGAACCGACAGTTCAAACCCAAAGTGGAGATGGGAAGGAATAACGCCGCTGCGGCAGCCGCGGTGACTGCGGATAAGGGAACCGCTCCCTCAAAGGAGGCGACGCCCAACAAGGACAGCAATATGGAGACAGTGATGACGCGTCTGAATGATAACCATCCGCTGACGATGGAGGACCGCGACCCGCGTTATTACCTGCAGCACCTGGGAGAGGACCAGCTGGACGAGATGTACCCCCTGTTCGCGGAGGACCGCGAGGAAATGCCGGAGGAGTACCCCACCACCAAGCGTAGCGTGGTGAAGGACGCGTACGGCCACAGCGTGGAGGTGGTGACACACAATCCCAGCCAGAAGGAGAGGGACCTTGCCGATTCGGGCGTGTTCTTCCCGAAGGACTACATGTACGGCTACACGAGCGACACGCCGCTGGTGGTCACCACCAAGGACGCGCTGGTGGACTACGACGACAAGGACGACCTCGCCGCGGGCATCATCACCAACAAGGATGGCGAGGTGATCGGGAACAAGAGTGGTACTCCTGCTGGCAGCAATGGTGCTTCCGACGTGAAGGAGTCTGCGGAGACCAAGCCGGTGGAGACGGAGGCAGAGCAGGCGGAGGAGGACGACCTGCGAGCGATGAACGAGGACGGCGACTACCTGGCGACCACGCCGCTGGTGGCGGGCGGAGCGGTGCAGGCGGAGCTGGACCTGGCGCGCGGCGTGCAGCAGGCCTACGCGCGGCGCCTGCGGCAGGAGCACCGGCGCATGGTGCTGGGCTACGACGCGCGACAGTTCGCCAACGCGGAGCCGTGGGTGGACA
>OIWT01001154.1_pt1 | contig 33299 bp, 43 predicted proteins | sample 1587701 | NCBI WGS metagenome assembly OIWT01 (sample SAMEA3888904, study PRJEB22519) | human gut metagenome | biome: human gut; feature: human-associated habitat; material: faeces | place: Denmark | collected 2009 | reverse complement strand
CCTTTTCTGTGTTTACTAGTAAATTAAAGTAATGCCTAGAGCGACTATTCCATCCGGAACTCCTTCAACAAGTATCATTCGTCCGAGTCGTCCTCCAACCCCTTGGAGAAGGTCGCCTTCCGCGTTGCCCAGGAGATGATTCAGTCGCCCAAGTTCCGGTCTGTTGTGTCCCTCTATCTCGTTGTCATTCATTTTCTCCTTCTGATTGCAATTCTTCGTTATATGTGATGAACCAGTGCGTTTTGAAAAGCAGGGCTGTTTGTTCTTTCACCTGTGCGCAGATCACGGGACTGGGCGCGGATCCACTTTTCGCGAATGAACCGAAACACCATCTCCCTGGCCCAAATCAGTGGCATGCAATTGGGGCCAAATGACATGTCATATGACAGCAAACACGTGTGAAGACAATGTGTCATTCTTTCTTTTAATGTCGAATCTTCGATCGAGTTCTGATTCCTCTTGTGATGCATTTGATAGTAATACTCCCGGCATGCGGAGAGTGTGGGGGAAGGGCAATCCGGATTATGACGGAACCCTGTCCATTGTCGTCGTCGGCGCATCGGGCAACCTCGCTATGCTGAAGGTGTGGGTTGCACAGTGGGAATAACGACTAGACCTACCCCGCGCTGTTTTCGCTCTTCACTCACTCTCTTCTCCCGATGTACACAACCATTGTCGGCTATGCGAGAACGAAAATGGATACGGCGGCCTTCCGCGAGAAGCTGCGAAAGGCTCTGCCTAAGGACGCGCGCTGCGTGGACTGCTTCCTCAAGATTTGCTACTACCACTCGGGCCAGTACGATTCCAACGAGGATTTCTCCAAATTGAGCGCGGAGCTGGATGAGCACGAGAACACGCAGTGCCAGCTGTACACCGAAGGGGGCGTGCAGAAGTGGGTGTGCAACAAGAACCGTTTGTTCTACTTCGCCATTCCGCCCAGTCAATTCCCTCCCGTTTCCAAGTGCATCCACGGTACCCCCAACATCAGCGCACTAACGCAAAGACACCTGCATCAACAACAGCGGATTCCACCGCCTGGTGGTGGAGAAGCCCTTCGGTCGCGACTATGACACGAGCAAGGAGCTGAACAACTACATCAAGGAGCTTTTCTCCGAAGACGATATTTACGTGACCATGAGTTGGAGATGTCACGCATAGCGAATTGACCACTACCTGGGAAAGGAAATGGTGCAGAATCTGCTCGTCACGCGCTTCTCCAACATGATCATCAGCGCGCTGTGGAGTCGGACCTTCATCAGCAATGTGCAGATCGTCTTCAAGGAGACGCTGGGCGTGAACGGCCGTGGCGGCTACTTCGACAACTACGGCATCATCCGCGACGTGATGCAGAACCACCTGCTCCAGATGGTGTGTCTGCTTGCCATGGAACAGCCCTTGTCACTGCACAGCGCCGATATCCGCGATGAGAAGGCGAGACTGCTGAAGGCGATCGAGCCCATGACGCTCGAGAACACCGTGGTGGGGCAGTACGTGGCCAGCGCGACGGAGCCGGGGTATCTGGACGACCCCACGGTGCCGAAGGACAGTCTGACGGCGACGTTCGCGGCGACGGTGCTGTGAGGGCAAGACGAGCGTGTGAGGTTTAGGAAGGTGAATACGCCGCGGTGGGCGGGCGTGCCGTTCTACCTGAAGTGCGGCAAGGCGCTGGACGAGTCGAAGGCTGAGATTCGCATTCAGTTCCGGGACATGGCGTGCCCGTTGTTCCCGCAGTCGAATCGCAACGAGCTGGTGCTGCGCGTGCAGCCCGACACGGCGATCTACATGAAGACGAACGTGAAGACACCGGGTTTGGAAACGCAGCCGATCATGACGGAATTGGACATGACGTACAAGGAGAAGTACGATTTCGTGCTGCCCGAGGCGTATGAGCGGCTGATCCTGGATATTATTCGCGGGGATCATAGGTAGTGGAAAGGGAGGGGAGTGAAGCGTAGCAACTTCGTGCGCAGCGATGAATTGGAATTGTCGTGGAAGATCTTCACGCCGGTGCTGCACGAGCTGGAGGAGAAGAAGATCAAGCCGCTGCCGTATGTGCGCGGCACGCGCGGTCCCGAGGAGGCGGATGTGCTGCGCGATCGATTTGGTTATGTTCGGACAGTGGATTATGAGTGGACGGAGCCGCAACTGGTTCCGCGCGTGTAAACTAGTCATTGCGGCCTGTTTGTTTGAATTGCGTTGGTAATTGAAGGGAACAGCCCGTTTGCTCCAATTGCATTGATGATTGTGGTATGCATGTTGTAACAAACTGTACACATCAGGACATATCACGAAACAAGGGGTGCTTTAGCAAATCTGTCGCTGTTGCTCGCGTTGCATCATTCTATCGATAACTCACATTCTCCATCCCCACGTAATCGAAGCACTTGTTGAAGAAGTCGTGCATTTCTTGACTGACCCCATTCCAAATCTTCTCACCCACTTTCGGACCAGCGCGCATTTTCGCCACGGTAAACATCACGCTTTCGCGCGTTGTGCTGTTCTCCTTGATTTCCTTCCACGGCAGCTCCCCCGTCAGCATCTCGTACAAACAACAGCCCAGACTCCAAATATCGGATCGCCCGCGCTGCATGCCGCGGCCACACTCTGGTGCAATAAACACGTCCGTCCCGCGGTACGATCCATCATCAACAATTGTGTTCCGCGATTCCTTCTACGGATGACGAAAGGGAATCGAAGGTACATCGAGAAGCACACTGGAGCCGAAGTCGCACATCTTGTACGAACCCTCCTTCACGATTAAGATGTTCGCGGTCTTGATGTCGCGGTGAACGATGCGGGACTCGGCGAGGTATGCGAGAACCTGCAGCATTTGGAATAAGACCTTCTTTATCTCCGCTTCCTGCATCGGGCCATTCTTCACGATGAAGTCGTGCAGATTGCCTCTGGGGCAGTATTCCATTACATAGCCGAGAAGCCCGTTGCCGCTGATCTCGTCGTAGTACATCACGATGTTGCTGTGGAACAAGTTGCTGACAATCGAGATCTCTCGACGCAGATCGTCGTACACGGAATCTGGGTAACAGGAAAGGCTTCCGGACTCCTGCGAATTGACGGTGGAGTTGTCCGTGGCGAAGAAGGAAGGATCGATGAACAACTTCACCATCACCTCGTTTTCAATGCCGTCCATTTTACCCGTGAAGAACTAGAGGTAAGAAGACATAAGGGGACTACGTATAGGTTGGCTTGGCGGAAGAGCAGCTTGAGATTGACCACTCCGTTCTTTTGCGCGGTAAGAATCCCGTCGGGGAATACTACTCGTAATGAGCACTGACAAGACGCACGGGGCTCTTCTGAATACGAACTGTACACGGTCTTTGCATCTTCCTTATTGCCTTCCTTCTCTTTCTACACGGTCAGTAGAATCAACTAGGGAGTTACAGCGTCGTAGTACTCCAATTGTTCGATTAGCGCCTCCTTTTCATTCAGTTTCTTCTGTAGCACTGTAGATTCCTCGATCTCAGACTTTAGTGCATTCCATTTTGTCAGTTCCTCATTCCTTTCTTTTCTCTTCTCTTCGCATAGATCTTGAAGCTGCTTCTAATTGATAACTGCATATCCACTGAACCGTACACAAAGGGCCTGCATTCTGCTGATTTCTTCGGTCTCTAGTCGTCAGTTCACGCCCACTGCAGATTCCTACTCTCCTTATCACTCAGTGCAGCGAACGCGTCGCGTGATATCAGCTTCTCCAGGTTTCTAGGCAATAAAGCGCCCATACCAAAACGACAGTCCCACGATCTCCTCGACGGTTTTCTCTGCCATTCCAACAACAAAGATCCAACCGTAACGATTTGAAGGAAGAAGAGCAGTGTGTTGTAACAAAAATGAGTATTCCTTGTTCTTCAGCATTCCTTCCTGCATTTGGCAATTTGCGCTTCAATGAAGTCATGTGTAGCAGGGCTCTTGTCCAAAACTTGCTCCTTGACACTCTCCAGAAACTGAATGTAGTTACGCATGTTCCAAGAGAAGAGGGATGACACCAGGTGCAACTCGTCGGATAAGGTGATAGCGAAAATGAAGGGATCGTCCGTGTTTATCGAGTACTGCAGATCATCAGGCAATTGACTAAGGACAGGATGTTGATGCAGATTCGTGAGTCCAAGCGTCATCAGATTTGAGGTGGGGCACACTTCAATGGCAATTCCATCGCGTCGACACTGCTCCAGATCCTCCCTCGTCTACAGTCAAATCGACACGTGATGCCTACAAAGAACAATCCATGGCCAATCCGATTCGGACGGTAAGCGATGATGTCTCTGCAATCCTGAATTGGAGTAAATACACTCTTGCAACAGCACGAAGTCGTTAAGACCAAGCGATCAGGGACTTCTCCTCCGTGGATTACGGTGGGCACGTTGTGTTGGCGGAGAATGGCGAAGGCTTCCGAAAAGAAGGAGAAGGGAGCCGTCTAAGCATCAAAGATCGGATTTCGCATCCACCGTTGGATTGCCAGAGAAGTCCACACCCACGAACTCCGGAATCCCCTTTGAAATGTAATCCACTGCCATGTGTGCGATGCGCATTGCCTTTTCTCTAACTTATGAACAGTGTTAAGAATGCCCACAGACTCTCACTGCGGTTAATGCTGACGAGGAGGCGAACGCGAATTTGATGTTCATATTTCTCGTTTAGAGTACGTAGCATATTCAGAATAATATCGATTCCCTCCTTTTCGCCAATCTCCTCGCCACAAGTGTATTGCCGAGGAGTGGTTCTCAATTCTGCATACACCACATGCTGGTCAACAAGATCCTCAACCACTTCACGCACAATTCTTTCCAAACTGTCCCTCGAATCGATGATTTCGTGGATAATGTCAAACAACCGAAAGCAGCTATGCCGTTACGCTTTGCTCTTGTCATTACTCCTTCAGAGAACGCTTTCCATTCAAAAGGCAATTCAACTCGTCCATTCTCTCCTTTCCGTATTTGCGTGACGCGAGCTCCAAGAAAGTTCCATTTCGAATGCTGCCCTGTAAGTGTTGGTGCAATTCCTATGCCTCAACACAAACCCATCAGAACACGATTTTCGGCAATTCTGTTACATCCATGACCGTGTTTCTATTGAATTCCTCTGATTCCGTGAATTCTCCAGGGGTAACAATGCATCACTCCCCATTCTATTGTTTGCTGTTCTGTTAAGCGCTGCTTATCTTTGTTCTCTCTGTATACTAATTCAAAATGAAGTTGCCTAGCCTTTTATTGTTTGTATTTCTTGTTCTCTATGGATACATTAATCTGATTTACAACGCTGACTCATTTACTGCTACGTCCTTCTACGAATACGTAGACCCGTCAGAGGGGCAATCATCGGTTGCTTCTTTCGTGTCTATTTCCAGCACTTTAACCGTAAAGGGTTTTCATCTTCTGGCTGAGCGTAATGGAGTAGATGCATTTGCAAGTGTTGTTGCTGCACAGAACACGACTACCCCCTCTCCTACTGAATCTCTGGAAGACGCATCAAAGACGGAAAAAGAAGGCGACGTGCAGCCAACTGCCTCTGAAATGCCGCTTCCAAAGAGAGAGGTAGTCAATACTCCGAAACCAACGCCGTCCATCCCCACTGTTGGGGTACATACTGCTACGCAGGCTCCTAACACGACTGGAAGAGTTGTGAACAAGGAACCGGCCAAAGCGGAGCAGGCTCCGAAGAAGGAAGTCAAGAAGGAGCTGCTCTTCGTCCCTCCTCGTCTTATCAACAGAACGCGATTCGAGAGGGAGGTGTGGCGTCTTCCTCCCGAATTGAAGCACATCGGCAATACAGTCGAGATCTTCAATCGCACGCTTTTGTGGGAAGACAAGTCCATCGCTCCGGGAGACGTCATTTCCACGAAGCCCATCACGAGCTGGTTCTCCAGCTGGAAATCGCGTCTCCGCGTGAACTGCAAGGACTCCCGCGATTTCGCCGTCTGCCAGGTTCACGTCGTCGTTTCGTGGGACTCCGACTCGCGCGCCTTCCGTGCCTACCAAGTCCAGCCCTGTACCGAAATCGGCCCGATTTCTGATGCCTAGACAGAGATGTGAATTCGACGCGAGACGTCGATTTCACATACTGCATGGTCAGCTCGTAAACCACAATAGGGTCAGTTATGCGTAGAGTGGACCGTCTCTCCTATATGCCCTTTCTGGCAGAGCGTTGGAAGGGTCCGTTTTCGCTTGCTATTATTGCTTCGGAATACGAGCTGCCCAAAGTCGACGCCTTTTTGGCGCAGCACGCATCCTTGCCCCGCTTCCGTGTGACGGTGTATGTCGCCTTCACCGTGTCGCCGTGGAATTACGTGGTGTACATGCGAGAGCGTTCGCACATGCGAATGACTACACGACGCATCTTCCCCATCAACTTGTTGCGTGATTACGCGCTGAACAACGTGGTGACGAGCCATGTGATGTTACTGGATATGGACTTATGGCCCTCACGTTGGAATCCTGCCGTGGTGTGACGTGTAGCGACGCTGTACGAGGACCTGAAGGCGATCGACTTCGCGGTGCTGCAGGAGAAGCGAGCAGCGGTGATGCTGCCGACGTTCAGCTTCTCCATGTGGACCACAGAGCAGATCACATCGGCACAGCGGAACATCTCGGAGTGACGGTTGGCAGGAAAGGTGAGGCGTAGGGTCAATGAGATGATCCCGAGGAATAAGACGGCGCTGAAGAGTTGTGTGGAGCAGAAGAAGTGCAATTTGTTCAAGAACGCAAAGGCGCACGTGGGGGATCCCAACTTTTTTGATCGGTAGAGGATTGTGAGCCTTGATTCGTACTTCGATGGTGGCGATACGCTGTACAAGGTGCCGTGTATGAACTACACGGAGATGGAGCCGTACATGGTGCTGAGACGTTATGATGTGATGCCGATTTACCATCCGTACTTTGTGGACTATGGGAAGAATAAAATGGAGTTCACGCTCCGCTTACGATTTGAAAGCTATTCATTTTATGTGTTAGTGTCTGATTTTGGGTTTGATTACCCGCATCCCAAGTTCGTGTGGGCGGAGGTAGTTCACGTGTAGGTCGCTTGTTTCTGAAGAATATGGGAGCATGCGACGCCATGGAGCCGCTTTGCCAGCAGTGGATTTGTTTGGTGTGATTCAACGCTATGTCACATCGAGTGCGAAAGCAGAATGGACATTCCCGGTGTGTCCGAAGAAGAGAAAGTAATCCCTGTTCCCTGTTTGTACCCCACACCTAGCAATTCAAATGCACTGCGAACAAACACGACGCACATCATGAAACAAAACGCTTTGCAGATATATACCATTTGGGAGCCGCAATTGACATGATCGTGATCAAACGACTAAAAGAACTCGATGACGTCAACAACGCTGATCTCGACTGGCACAGCAAAAACAAATCCACGTACGATCGAATCAACGATTTGTTGTCGACAAACTGCGTTCGGGAATGGCCGCGGTAGAAGACATTGCTGGATTCAATGCGGTACGGGTGAAGGGCCACGCTCAAGTTTCCAGCAGCCATCGTTGAGTCCGTAGACAAAAACAGATACAGTTCATCGCGAGGAATGGGAGATGCCTTAATCAGCCTCCGCACCTGGTCCGGCACCTTCTTCAACCGGTCGGGCGACACCATCCACGTCTGCTCGTTGCTGTCCGCCAAGTTGCCGCCACACCGCACGTGGATGCCCAGCTGGTTTTGCGCCGGACCGATTCGCAGACGCTCAGACTGAATGAGGGATTGGATGTCCGGCGTCGGGTTCAGCAGCAGGCGAAGCAGGTGCTGGCAGAAGGAGCCCCACCACTCGTTCGGCTTCATCACGCCCAGAGCTTTGAGTTTCTTTACGACCTTGGGAGTGCCCAGACGGTAGAGATCCACGCGGTAGTCAACCATCAGCAGATTTGCTCTGCGCAACGTCCACACGTTGTTGTACACCATGCACCGGTGCCTCTTGTCACACAGAGCGAATTGATTCACGGCTAGCGGTTAAACAGCAAAGTTTGACTCACGTCCGTCGTAGCGAAGAACACGCAAGCAAGAATTGAAGGTTGTCCAGAAGATAGCGGGCATGGAAACTACAATTCAGCACGCACTCAAAGCAGCACTTCGGTAGGTTCGGTGCAGCAGCAACGCATAGATCAAGCTCTCAACCATCGAATAGTACTTGTGACCCAATCCTCCTCCCGCCCCGGAATTCACAATTGTCAGATTGTTATCTGGAGAGTTCACGACGGATAGGATCCGTTGGCAAAAGCCATCGTAGTCTACTCCTTCATTCAAAACAAGAAGCACGAACCATAGCCATCATTCCAAGGAAAATATACGTCCTTCTGGTTTGAGGACTCAGAATGAGAAGAAGCGGTGTGGATGGGAGGATTGGAATCAACAGGAGGAATCGTAGTCGGAATCTGTCTCGGAGCAACGCTCTTACGCGAAATGCACGGGATATGCGGAGAAACAGGAGAGGTGTTCCCGTTCGTCACTTGTATGGCCAAAAGCGATAGACTGTACACAAGAATGAAGTGGGCCGCGATCATGGATCCAAAGGGAAGCACGATAACGAAAGAAATGCCACTCAGCGCGTCGTAAGAAGCATTCCAGAAAGCAGGCCGATTTCGGTTGCCCCTTTCCTTCCAGTTTTCTCGTTGAGTAGTCAGCCATGGATATTCATCGATGCAAATTCTCAGAATGGATGCCGTCAGCAGCGTGTGCTACCGTCTTCCACCCCGAACTGCCCTACCTAGCAGTGGGTAGAGAAAATGGCGACATTGAGCTGTGGAACGTGGAGGAGAAGTGGTTCTGCGAAATTGTGCGCTGTCGCGGCGCTGTCTGAGACGTAGCGAATTCCTGGTCACGAAAACCTCTCGATTCGGTCGCTCGTGTGGGTTCAGAGCGATCAGATCGTTGACAGCGAGTTCTTTAAGTATCGCCTGTTCGGTTCCGGCCTACAGGGACAGATCTTCGAAGTGAACCTTCACACGATGTGCGTGGAGAACCAGAGCGACTCCTACGGCGGTCCCGTGTGGATGATGGACAAGAATTCCAACAACAGCACTGTGGCGTGCGCATGTGAGGACGGTTCGATCCGCCTATTCGACCTTTCGAGTGAGCGTATTGTCTACCTGCGTTCCATTCAAATGTTGCGCGCGGCGGAGAGTCTTCACCCTGTAGGTGCAAAACGCGCCTTCTCTGCTGTGCGTGGTCCGAAGACGGGTCCATGATTGCCTGCGGAAGCAGCGAGGACCACGTGTACATATACAACATGGACACCGGAGCCACGAGCTCATTGCTCCTGAATCAGTACAAGGGCGAATCCACCATCATTTGGTGCATCCGCTTCATTGCCTCCACAAGGCACGCTTCGCTCGTTCGCTCTGACGCCTAGAATCGTTACAGGCGACAGCCGCGGTAATGTCGAGATCTGGGATGTGGAGAAGCGAGTGATGGAGGAGAGCTTCATCGCGCACGAGCACGACGTCCTCACGCTCTCCGTGTTCTCGTACCTGGACTGCATGGACCGCAACACCGATTGCATGCCGATCACACTCATCGTATCCGGCGGCGTGGACGCGAAGGTAGTGTGAGCGCGCGCCTGATAACCAGCAGCTGTGCATGTTCGCCAATCTCGTCTCGCCGGACAAATGGGTCAAAACCTCAGCGCTGCGCCTCCACACACACGACGTTCTGTGTTCCGCCGTGACGGTCCTGAAGAACAACCGCACGGCGCTCTGTAACGTCATGTCCGTGAAGCAGGTCTCCCGCCTCCTGCAGGCCGCCCAGCAGCCCGCTGCCACGTCCGCCGTGGACACGGCTCCTCCCGCCAAGAAGCAGAAGGTGGAAACACCGTCACAGCAGGGTCAGGAGGGTCAGACACCGTCACAGACACCGTCACAGACACCGTCACAGACACCGTCACAGCAGACACAGCAGACACAACAGGGTCAGGCGGCGGAGGAGGGTTTGGAGTACCCGGCGGTGCGGCCGCTGGGGCGCGAGCGGTGTAACATGATCGCGGTGGTGAGCGGCGCGGTGGACGGGTCGCTGGCGGTGGCGAGCACGCTGTCGCGCGACGAGCACAGCGCGATGAAGTGCTTCGACTACCCCGGGTTCTTCACGCCGGCGGCGGCGTGCTGCGAGGGCTACTGCGTGCTGAAGGTAGGGGCGGTGGTGGCGTGTGAGTGTAGTACGACCACGAGCTGATGCTGTATAAGCTGGGCGCGGCGCAGGAGGGTCAGGTCGTGAAGAAGGAGGAGGAGGATTCGGTGGAGGAAGAGGAGGAGATGGAAGAGATAAAGGTGGAGGCGGAGAAGGAGGAGGAGATGGAAGAGAAGAAGAGAAGGGAGAAGAGGGAGAGAAGAAGGGAGAAGAAGAAGCAAGAGGAGGAGGAGAAGGTGAAGACAGTGCCGGTGGGTCTGTCCAGCAGTTTCCAGCTCCTGCTGCGTGGGCGAGAGAGGAGGAAGTGACAAATAGGCTTGAAGCTGGAGGGCGGGCGAAACGTACAGTCATCGGCGGTGCTTCGTAATCAAGAATCACTGTACATTCTGGCGCAGGACATGAGCCAGCTCAAGTGCTTCATGTTCGATGAAACCACGCTCACTGTAACGCCCGCACGTTGGAATCATCCGTAGTGCAAACTGCTGACGCTGCCTCCGGCGCTGCAGAATCATCACTTTATGTGTTCCACTCTCTTCGAGATGGACGGAATCGTGGCGATTTTGGGAGTCGAGTCCACGGGGAGTTTCATGTTATATCCGTTGGAGGGAGAAGTTGTGCAGGGCTTCCTGTTCACGGGTGTGGACGAGGCGTACCGTCACCCCATCAATGCCATTCTGGTGTACGACGTGGATGCCAAAAACAAGGCGTTTTCTGTCGTCTTCTCGACGCTGTGTAAGGGCGTGTATCAGGCGCGTGTGGCGTTCGAGAGCGGTTCTGTGGTCACGACGCTTCTTCCTTCGCCGCCCTATGCGATCACAGCCATGAGTTTGATGAAGAGCGACGATGCATTGCATCTGACGGAATCGGTCCTGAAGCAGAGTCTGCCCTGCACGGAGACGCTGATCGCCACCCTCGCGGATAATTCGGTGTTGGCGTAAGGGAAAGTGGCTCCGCTGACGTGTAGCTACGATCTGACGAAATGCACGATTAACCGCGAGTACTCGATTCTCACGTGGCTGATGCCTGCCGAGTGCGCCTCCACGCCCTACGTGTTCTCGAGCGTCGCGTGCTTCCCGTCGAAGCGTCTGGCGCTGTTTGCCAACCGCAACGACGTGCTGGTATGTGAGATGGCGACGGGCAAAGCCACGACGAGCCTGTCGAAGACGAAGCAGCGACGCATTCTGAACGTGGGGAAGATGCTGCTGGAGCAATTGGTGGCGTGGGCGTGAGCGGGATGCGTGAGGAGTAGGAAGAAGTCGACGAAGAAGGAGAAAGTGGCGGTGGAGGAGTGGGCGGACGTGCGGATGAGGAAGCTGAAGAAGTGCGCGTCGGTGCTGTGCTGCGAGAAGGTGGGCGAGACGGAGGCGATGGTGATCGAGCGCACGATGCTGGAGATTGCGGCGAACCTGCCCGCCGTGCAGTACAGAAAGAGATATGGTATTTAGTCGGAGTGTTTGTTCCAAAGCGGTGGTGTTTAGTGATGTGATAGGAGGTGGTTTGTGTCTACGATGAGAAGAGGTGATTGTCAGTATCTGCAATGAGAAGAAGTGATTGTTACTCCTGTAAAAGGGAAAAAGAGACTGTGAAACAAACACGCACACAGCTCACTGCAGTGACAACAACAGCCATTCACCGGACACTCGTCATGCGAGGCAAACCACTGCGTGATGTGGGCGTAGTGCCCGCCGTGGTGGCAGGAGCTGCACCACACCAGCCAGTCCGACGACTCCTGGCGCACTACGCGTCACCTCCTCCTCCTTCTCCCACCCGGAAGCGAACACAGCGAGCACGTGAACAGCTCCCGCTGGCACGTGACGCAGACGGGCGTCTTCAGACTCTGCGCCTTCCACGACGACGTGTTGGTGTTCAGAGGCAGAATCTTCGTGTTGCAGTTCGGACACACGATCACGCTACTCCTCAGTCGCCGCCAAAACCCGAACCCCGGAATGAACCGCTCGGAGTGCTCGCCCTGATTGGTTATGATCTCTCCATACTGCGCGTAGATCCGGCTCTCGAGGGCACAGCGTTCGCAGAACAGACTGGCTTGACTCAGCAGGTCGAGATAACTATGCCTCACGCACGACAGAAATCGGCACTTCTTTATCCACAGCTCACTCTCCTTGTACACGTTATAGTTGTACAGCGCCAGCACCGACACCGTTTGCACGTCGCTCGTCCGGTTCACGAAGTGCTACGCTCTCACTCGCCACACGACGCTACTTGCAACAACTGCTGAATCGACGACGAGCCCATGCCCTTCAGCACCAGACCCACCAGATAGCCCTCGCACACGCACTTCCTTCCCAGCTCCTTTACTAGTCATCAACCCACCAGCCCAGAACGACGGTATTCCATCATGGTAGCGAAGGAGAGATAGCGAAGCACCACCAACAGGTCCTCGAACGCCATAAAACAGCCCGTGTTTGTCACTTCGAGGTATTCGATGATGGCGTGATCGTTCTGCTCCCGAATTCGGGTATAATTTATGTCTGCGTTGTATCGGATGTACATGAGCAAAAAATGGAGGATTTTGAACATGATCGGCGTGACTTCCTTGCTACTCGTGAACTCAAAAACAGGGGGCCACATGTAATAGTTCAGCTGGAACATGATGTTGCTCTCGATCAGTTTCAAATCCCCCTTGGAAGAAATGCTCGTGAGAATGTTGCAAATCACCAACAACCGGTCGATCTCGCTCGTGGCTTTGGGGTCCCTCACTTCGGGGGTCATCGAGGAAGCCACTTTGTTGATGAACATGATCGCCTCCTCAAACTTGCACTGCACGACCAGAATCAACACATGGCGGAAATCGGGACTATTTCCGCCATGCTGACCGTCCATCATTTTCTCCCTCATTTCAGCAAAGTCGTTGTACGCCTCCAGCATCTTCTTCACCAGTCGCTCCTTCTTTTCCTGCATGTACACGCGAATGCGCCCACACTTCTCTTCTACCCCTGATTTTCGCACTCCAAAAATACCCCTGTTTCCGGTGGAACAGGTGCCGAGCACTTCGATGATGCCCTTCTGAATCCATGGGCTTTCTCTCGCCACGCGTCGCAGCGTGTGGAGTTGGGACCCCATGGAGGCAACTGTGGGAATGGCGTTCTCCTCGTCCTCCAGCTGGCTGAGGAGGAGGAACGCTCGCCAGAAGAAGAAGAGATCGGTGTGGGTGTTGGTGCGCGAGGCGAAAAACTCCTCCGCGCACACCTGCACGGTGGTGGCAACCTTTGGGTGAAACGCCCCCCTTTCTCTCACGTCTCTTCCATAGGACTGACCGGAGCGCTTCAGCACCACGTCAAACACGTCGTCGCCCACCAGCGCGCGAGTGTCTTCCCAGTCAAACGACGTCGTGTCCTTCGAGACGCTACGCCTCACACGCCCACGCACCCACCACCACAACAGATGATTGTTCGCGAAGTTCATGCAACGGTACAACACCGGCACGATCGTGTCCCAAAACAGGGACTTATTCTCCATGTACACGATGACGCGTGTGATGATTGGATGCTCCAGTTTGTCGATCGCGCACTGAATCACGCGCGAATCATGATTGGGGAACACATAGCGCAACACCTCGCCCGTCCACGTGTTCACGATGACGTAACCGCGGGAATCCGCGATAAACAGCTCTTGCTTCGAGAACCAACTCAACTACGATTCAGAGAACAACGCTTCGAGAACCTTCAGAATTGAGGACATCGTGTGGAGAAACGACAGTTTCATTTCGAGTTTCCCCGAATAGTCGATGTCGTACACAAACGCGTTCTTGCCAAAACTAGGGGCCCCCACCTCCTTGGCTTTCGCAGCGCTGCTGTCATTCTCCTTCTTCTTGGACATGAACGAGGCGTCGCGGAAGTCGAAGGACACCCCGCGTGGAGATTTGGGAGGAGGAAGAAAGGGCGTTTCGTACTCAATGTCGACATGTTGGCGAGTGGCGGAGTCGGGGATGAACGAGGGGGAGAGCGACTTGTACTCGCACACCACAGCGAGCTGTGAGTTGATCGTCGCCAGTCGGCAGTAGGGCATCGCAACGGAGTAGAGAATCTGATGCGAAGACGACCTGGGTGATAAGAGAAGAAGAGAGCACGTACTGGATGGCCATCACTTGAATGTAGTTTTCATAGCCCACGAGGAGCAGATCCGGCGTATCCTCGATTCGCTCCTTTGACCCACCCAATACCATGTAGTTGTAGTGCTTGGATTGCGTGCGAGAAGGAGCTGCATTTCTGTCGCGGTCCTTCGCCGATTTCCTCTCCACCCAGTGAAGCGTGATGATAACACGCGAGCAGGCAATCGTACTAACTGTAAACGATGGGAAGAAGGGAAACGGAATCACGAGAGAGTGGTTGCTCACGTCGTGGATGTCGATGCAGTAGTTGTTCTCGTCCTTCACATAACCGACGGCAACCTACACGTGAACACCGGAAAGAGACATGACGTGGTTCTGGACGGCTCTCCAGCTCAAGCAGATACAACTCTGGGATTGCGAGTCGTGTATCTTCTTGTACACCTCCTCCTTGAAAATGCCACCCTTGCACAACCGCACAATCACGTCCCCTACACATAAACAACGCGGAAGAGACAAACCGTTTGCGAAACCGAGTGCCAAGCAGTTTTCGCACTTGTTGTAACCCCAATCCATGCAGGCAATCGCGTCATTGAAGTACTGGACGGAGCCGTGCTCTCGATTCGGATCCATCTCATAAAACTTTCCAGGCGTCGTCAGGAGCGAAGAGTCGTACAAGCTAGCGCCCTGAAACCACCATGTCGCCGATTACAACACCAGCGTGGGATACTCCGCATAGACAATGGAGATAATCCCCGGGAAGGAGTTCGACCATTTGATCTTCGAGACCTTCGGCGCCATTTTGTGCCCCTGTGCGTGTTGTCAGGTCATCATCATATAGCGATTAACCGACAACAATCTGAGTCAGTTTGGCCGAGTGGTCTAAGGCGTCAGACTTGAAATCTGATGGGGTCTCCCCGCGCAGGTTCAAACCCTGCAGCTGACGCATTTTTGCTTTTTGAACAGACAGGGCAGAATACAATGGGGAAAAGAGTGCTCGAGCCGTTTGCGTGAAGCCAGTCGCCGTGCTGCCTAATGGGCTTCCGGCAGAGAGGGCAGGTGGAATTCATCTCTAGCCACGAAGAGATGCAGTTGTCGCAGAATACGTGCTTACAGGGCAGGACAACGGGAGTGTGAATGGTGTCCATGCAAATCGAGCACTGCGCATTTCCCTCGCTCATCGCCTCCTCTTCGGAAATGACCCTTCCAACCATCTATGCATTAGAGTGAGTAAAAATACCGACACTCTGGGAGGCACGGAGATGACGAATCACTCTCACCAGAGAGTTCAGATGCAGGCACAGAATGAGCAGCTAGAAGGAATACTCTTCTATCACTCCTACCTTCGTGACCACATAGAGGAAAGACAGAACGACTCGCAGAATCGACGGCAGAGTCTACACTATCAGACACTCCCATGCCCTACTCGGAGGTAGGCAATCCACAGGAACGTGTTGAATGTGTATCGAGTCATCACACTCACCTTCTCCATCACGGCAATCCACTGCCTCTTGGCATTACCCTCACATCCCACTCTCACCTTCTTCTCTACTTCAGTATGACAGTAAAAAGACAACAGCTGCGCGCATAACAGAAACACACTCTTGCAGATTCCGGTAATCAACACCTCATAGGAATCTATGACTGAATCAACGGGAAGAATCCGACCATAGATGAATTGGCACGAAATGGCCACCAGCAAGGAGGAAATCACCTTGGGTGGGTGGAGATAGTAATTCACCGCATACTCCTCTGGTGTGCAAAAACACAACGTGCCAATCGACACGATGGACAACACAAGATGCAGGAAAAGATAGCGATACGGCTTATCCGTCTAGGATCACACACACACTCAATCACACACCAGATTAGCAACAGCGAACTTCAGCAGCCTGTTCAGTCCGTATGTAGCGAAGCAAATAGAACTGATACAGAATAGCCCTACAACTCATACGTCACGACAAACACGACAGCGAAGATTATTGATGAAAAAAGCTACGCTAACGATCACGAAAAACGGAATCGATTCGCCAATGAAGCAGCTCAGCTCCAAATCTACTCGTAATCATCTCCACCAATACCAACTTCTCGGGTTTTGGAGGAATGTATCAATCTCTCTATCCAAGTCTATCATCTACACATAACGAAAAGCAGTAGCCTTAACTGAATCCGGGTCTTGGTACTCCGGATTCGCAACTCTCTGCTGCTGCGCCTCTTCCAGCTCGTGAATGAGCGATTCAAGAAGGTTGAGGAGTTCTCTTTGCGCTCTCTGTCTTCTCGCGGGATCGTTCCGTCTCCTATTCTGGAATGTATTGCGTCGTCTCTCCGTTCGTTCCAGCGTAGTTTCCAGAAGGGGAACTTCTTCCATCTCAGAATCGTCGTCAGACACGAATGTCATCTCCCCGTCACTGTCTTCGAATGCCTCATATGCAAGGGGCTCTCGAACGGTGCTGTTCCTCGATGCACCGCAATGAACGCAATACCGTGCTCCACTCCCGTTTCGCTGGTTGCACGTATTGCATATCCACACTCTCTCCATTCTCGTTCCAATCCACACACCCACGAAACCAATTGTGAAACAAACACACACTTCGCAACGCACTTAGTGCTGAGCCTTCTTGTACTCGAGCATCATGTGGTTGTCCGGCTGGAGACCGATGCAGGCTCTGAAGATGTTGATGATGCACTCTCTCTGCTTGGACAGCGCGTTCACCACGGGCGTGCCCTTGGGCACCTCGGGAGCCTTCAGCAGGTAGCTCAGGATGGAGAGCACGGAGTCGAAGTGCTCGAAGCCCTTGCTGCCCTCGTAGGACATGGTGATACGCTCGCAGATCTCGGACAGCACCACCAGATCGATCATCAGCGGCGCCGCCAGCAGCGAGTCCTCGCACGTGTTGTGCATCGAGATGGTGTTCAGACCGCCGTTGAAGATCTCCGACGTGTACTCGTCCAGCGCGCGCTTGCTGTCGCCCACGAACGGGATGTACTTGATCACGATCAGGTGGTCGGGGTGCGAGTGGTTCGGGTACAGGATGCCGTTGGACGCCACCATGTCGTCCACCACGCCCGACTTCGAGATCTCCTTCGAGCGGAACTGCTGCGGCGACGACAGGTTCTTGCCGTCGTTGTTGCCCAGGTGGTTGTAGGACGCGATGGACGCGGGCTTGATGCCGGCGCTCACCAGGTAGTCCACCAGCACTGACTTGATCTTGGTCTGACCGCTCTTGAAGTCGTCACCCGCGATGAACGTGTGGTGCTGCTCCGCCAGCTCGAACACGCCCGGCACGAAGGTGTTCTGGGGCGAGCCGTTGATGTACGTGTTGCCCTCCAGAATGGCGGCCACCGCGAAGATGGTCGAAGGCGCCACCTCGCTCTCGCTGTTCTTGATGGCCTTCAGCAGGTTCTCGGCCGTGTCGTTCACGCCGGGGATGATCGACGAGTAGCGCTCCGTGTTCGCCGTCCACAGCACGATCACCTTGTCCAGGTGGTTCTCCTCCTTGAAGCGGCGCATGTCGGCGCGGATGTGCTCCAGGTGCGCCTGCTTGTCCGTTCCGGGGATCACGTTGTCCGCGCGGTCGCTCTGGTTGGCGGCAATGTAGTCGGGGTAGTAGATGGAGGGCAGCGGGTGGAAGTCCTTCATGTACGGGTACATCACCTGCTGGAAGTCGTAGTCGTAGACGGCGGCGCGCTTCATCGCGTCACCCAGGTTCATCGCGCTGATATCCCAGCCGCCAATCACCAGATCGACGGGGTTCACCAGAGGAAGCAAATTCTTGAAGGGCACGTAGAGGTCGCCTCCGGGCACCGTTCCCACCTTCACCGTGGAGCTCTGGGAGATGGAGCCGTAGAAGTTGGGGTGCATCTCGCCCTTCTTCGTGTGCCAGGTGATCTTGTGCTTGTTGGCAAGAATACCGGCAGTGACGGTCGTTCCGTTGTTGCCACCCCAGCCAATCAGCATCATACCCACCTTGGGGATACGTCTGTCGGTCTTGAAGGTGTACTTCTCGTCCTGAGGAGTGATAATCACCTTGCCGTCCTCGATCTTCGCACTGCTCGTGTGGTAGACGTAGTCCGAGGTAATGGTGTCGTCCGTGTAGGTGACGTTGGGAGCATTAACAATAATAGGAGAATCGGTATACTGGTAAGCAGAGTTCATTACAAGTCGTGGTTTTGGCAGCCTGTTTCAAAGAGATGACCGTGAGCAAATTTCGTTCTCCTTCTGAGAGGCGACGAGAAATTAAGCATAAATCTGAAAGACACTCAGCATTTGCCGCTTCCCTGTTTCCACTATTCATGCCGTATTCTCGAAGCCTGCCCAGAATCTGGACACTTCGCCCCTTATCCGATTCGTTTCGCTCTGTGATTGGACGCACCACCTCTCGTGCTCAATCCGTCTGCTGCTCGACACACGCGAAAAGAAGGGATGAACCGCGGTGTGAAAAGAAGACTTGAACTCGATTGTCATGTGGACGTGCTGATGGGATTGAGGCTGGAGAATTGAAATGTGAATGGAGAAGCAAATAGGGAGAGTGGGATGGAAGACGAAGCGGGGATTGGGATTGTTGCGAATCACACACGTGTTGTTGCTCTTATCGAGCCGTATGAATTGCGATGACGCTTTCGCCTTGTTGTTGAAGTGCTCCTACCTGATTCACTCCTGCTGCGATAAAAAGACACGATTCGGATACAATCATCAAGAAGCACTCGATAGGAAAGAAAGGAGAGGATCATTATCAAACAATGTTTGGGTTCAGCTTGAGGAGCTTTGCCGAGGCGGCAATTAACAGCATCACGGGAACATCGCAAAGTGACGAAGAAATCGGGAAGTTGGTGAAGGAGGCAGAATCGCAGGACTCTTCCTTTGCGTAGGGGATTCGCATTGTGCGGGGGAGATATATCAGTTAGAAACCTCCTCGCCATCGCCAAGGAGCTGGAGAAGCAGTTGCTGACCTTTGCGGAAACGAACAGCAGCATTCTGTGCCACGTGGAGAAGCTGGACGATGAGGCGAACAAGAACGGAGAGAGCGTTGATGTCTGGGGAAAGGCGTCCCGCTTCTACTATTGCATCGATACTGTGAAGGAATCGATATTTCCCGACGCGGTAAGAGGATCCTGGTTGAGTATGAGCGGATAGAGCGAGAAGCTGCAATCCATCCGTGCCGAAGTGGGAAAGCGGAGCGAGACGCTGCACGATCTGCGAGGTCGCGAATCTGCGTTCAACACGAAGCAATCTGCCATCGCTGATGTAGTGGTTGAGAAGGGGCTTGAGCATAGGACGAGGACTTGCTGAAGCAACTGAAGTCCCGCGACGAGCTGATCTCCCTGCACGGAGACGCGCACAGCGACATGGTGAATCAGACACGTGAGCAGATGAGCAAGGTGAGTCACAGTGGATGGTGTGAACAGCAGCTGCAGGCATCCATCGACGCAGACAAGGCGAAGCAGGCGGAGGAGAAGGCTTCTCTCGTCAATGCACTCAATTCGCTGATCAGCTCCAACCGGTCCTTCGTGGAGGACTCGCTGCACACGCTCTACGACCTCTTCGCCTCCACCTACGCGGCGATGGCAGCGACCTTCTCCACAGAAGTGCCCTCCGCCATCCTGGACCTGAAGGCGCCGCTGATCCCCGGGCAGGAGGACAAGGAGCTGCGGCTGACGCTGTCGGCGGGCGCCATCCACGAGCACCCCATCTCGGTGACGGTGGGTGAGAGGCGTGGGCGTGAGGCGTAGAAGGGCAGTCTGGTGAAGTGGGCGTTCTGCTGCGACGACGCGAACGTACGGTTCAGCGTGGTGCTGACGACGCCGAGCAAAGAGGTGGTGATGGTGGAGGCGGAGCACAAGGTGAAGGGCGACGGGCGGTTCGACCTGTAAGGGTGTGTGGAGTGAGTGAGGGATAGTGGGGAGATGGTGAGCGACCGCGACGGCGTGGCGACGCTGGTGTGGGACAACACGTACTCGCTGATCACTCCGAGGCAGGTGCATGTGCGCATTGCTGTGAGGCGTGGGGGTGTGAGGGGGCTGTGAGGGGTAGATCCTGCCCAGGGGGTCAAGAGTGAGGAGAAGGGTGTTGCATCTGTTGAGAAGTCTGTTGTGGTTGCTGAAGATGTGAAGCTTGCTGAAGAGGTGAAGGAGAAGGAGGTGAAGCCTGTTGAGGAAGTGAAGGAGGAAGAAGTGAAGAAGGAAGAGGCGAAGGAGGAGGTGAAGCCTGCTGAGGCTGCTGAAGTGAAATCTGCTGAGGAGGTGAAGGAGGAAGACGTGAAGGAAGAAACCGTGAATGACAATTCAAAGGAGGAGAAGAAGGAAACAACCCAGTCAACGACGGAAGAAAAGGAAGAGCCAAACGCCAAGACAGATTAAGCTCTCTGTTTTTCATAGTCCGCTGTTTTCTATCCCACAACACCCCCATTCTCGAACCCACGCCAAACCGTTTCATCCGCATTTTTCAACGAATACTGCACAAAGCATGAGTTTAGAGAATTCATCCGATTTCGACAACACTGCTTTCGATGCTGCAGATTGGGTGAACGCATCCGTGGAGTTGATGGGCAGCGCGGACGATTTAGACTCCTTCCTCTCCAGCCTGTCGATGAAGGTGCAAATGCTGGCACAAGACTGCGGAGATACCATCGAATCGCAGATGAAGGGCCTTCTCACCAGACTCCCGGATATGGTAGCTCTCCCTTTCCCTATCAACGCTAGATGACCGAAGTGACGGAGTTGGAGGGGAATATGAACGAACTCAAGAAGGAGATAAAGGAGATGACGTCCGCAACAAAGAACATGGAGAAGAACGCGCAGACGGAGATTCTGTCCGATCTGAAGACAATCCAAAACAAGATGAAGATCTGCAAAACTCAGCTGGAGACGCTCACCGAGTGGGACCAGCAGTGCGCCTCCTGCCACGACGCGCTGTCCAATCAAGATACAGAAGTCGGGTCGATTGACTCCCTCCACTCTAGATGGCCGCATCCATTCTGGAAGACATGTCCCGCTCCGTCGCTCTCCTCCAAGGACTGCCGGACCAGCAGAACCGTGTGGACAGCATCACCACCTTCAAGAAGGAGCTGGAGGAGCAGCTGACTCCAAAGCTGCAGACCGCCTTCCAGTCCAACAACGAATCGCAGCAGCTCATTCTCCACAAGATCTATTCGCATCTCGATCTCGAGTCGCAATTCGTGTCCGCCTTCTGCCAATTCCACTCCACCGCCTTCTCTCGGTTATTCTCCTTCGCTTCACTCACTCATAGCATCTTGTCCTCCTCCATCGCAGATTCGCCCTTCGACACCCTTCAATCCTTCTACCCCAATCTCCACACCTGGTTCCTCTCCATCTCCGAACCGCTCTTCACCCTCTTCGGCGACCAAGACGAAGGTGAGCGTTTCATCGGCGTTTCATCCCCAGAGATCATCGCGTCGCTCTTCGACTCCGGCTGCCGCTCCATCTCGACGGAATTCCGTCGTGTGCTGGACGCCCTGCCCGTGGCGAGCGTGAAGCACGCGCTGGACGCGTCCTTCGGGTACATGGAGATCCTGCTGGGCGGCGTGCACGGCGCGGCGGCCAAGCAGCGCTGCTTCTTCAGCCTGCTGTGCGACTGGCGCGCCTTCCTCACCACCGCCTTCGTGGACGGCGAGTACGACGCGCTCAACGGGCTCCTCAACGCCGTGACGCTCACCGTGGCATTCACTTATCGCCTAAAGCTGTAGGATGACATCACGACGCTGGTGCCGGCCTTCTGCGGCGCGCTGCAGCCCGCACTGGGCACGCTGTGCCTGTCCCTGGCGCGCTTCGAGGAGCACTGCCTGACGGTGGGTCGCGGGCTGCTGCTGCCGCAGTACCTGAGCAGTCTGGCGTGCGGGTTGTGTGGAGGACTCACCCGTAGCAGGCTGTTCGACAACGTGCAGAGTCGCTACGCCGCGCTGCTGGACCGCTACGCCGCGCTGAAGAAGCAGGAGAAGGAGGCGCACGAGACCGCGTTCGACTGGAGTGTGTTCCAGGTGGGGACCAGGGGTGGGGGTTCCGCGTAGGGGTGGAATAGTCTCCTGGTGATCCTGAACCACTTCCTGCTGCTGCTCCGGCACAGCCAGCTTGCCGTGAAGCAGTTCTTGCAAGACAACCGACCGCTCTTCACCACGCTTGTCACCAGCGAAACGCCCGGCGTTTCATCCTTCACATCGGACGCGTTGCTGCTGGCGATGGTGAGTCAGGACGCCTCGTGGCGCGCCTCCATCACAACCGTACAGTGATCGGCATGATCATCAAGGGTAGTTGTTATCCTCGCTGACCACGCTTCCTGCTGGTGTGATGGTGTCTCCACTGCAAACCGTCTACACCGGGCTTCTCACCTTGACAAGTCAGCTCATCGACACGGTCGCTCGCTTCACGCTGGCGCCCGCACGGCATGTCTTCAAGCAGATCCCCACGATGCCACAATGGTCACGAGTGGACGCGTCAGCGGTTCACCCGCTGCCGTCGGAGTGGGTGTGTGGATGAGGCGTGAGAGTCAGGTTCATTCTGCCCCTCGGCGAGCACCTGCTGAAGATCGTGGAGCAGGTGGAGATGGCGGCGGGCGCGGCGAGCGAGGGCCTGCAGAAGGTGGCGGTGGAGGCGGGCGAGGAGTGGAGGAGCGTGCTGACGGAGATGGAGCGGTACGGGCGCGAGGAGGAGAAGAGGTGCATGAAGAACAGCGAGGTGGTGCTGAAGCGTGGTTATGTGGAGGAGAAGGGAAGGTGTGAGGCGTAGTGCAGTGGGATGGAGGTGAAGGACCCGGAGTCCTTCTCGCAGTGCTTCTTGGTGCTGGTGGCACGATGTGGTGATGCGTGGCGATGGTGATGGGTAGTGGTGATTGGGAGCTATATCGAAGCGGTTTGCGGAATCAACAACATCAAGATATCGGGATCGCAGCAGCTCGCCACGGATATCGGGTACGGACGCGATGCGGGTGATGAGGGTAGATACTTGTCGAATGTGATTTCCGCGTTTGGTCTGGGGAATGCGTCGGTGCTGGGAGTGTTCAAGGAGGTGTTTGCACTGACCGACTCGGGTAGCAAGAGGAAAGCGGTGATGAAGACTAGAGCTGTCTCAGAAGCTGAGCACCGTGGGAACCACTTCCGGAGACGAGGCCCTCATCCTCCAGAGAGTGGCGAGACTGCGCGGAGCGCTGGCGTGCTGATGTGTTTTCTGGAACAAAGAGGCGATATTCTCATCCACAACAGTGAAAACAGTAGTCCGCAAACCGCTTACCAGATGGAGCTGGCAGAGGAAGCAATCTTGGGCCACAGATCGGCGGCCTCCTTGGCAACAGGTCCGGTGATACCCGATCCCTTCATCTCACCCTTGGGGTTCACGATCACACCAGCGTTGTCTATTTCTCACTCGACTCCGCCGCCAATCACCCTCGAAGTACAGGAACACGCCGTTCTTGCGTCTCCAGCTCTTTCTCTGTCTCACCACGATGGCGGGCATGACTACGAGGTCACTTCGCTCCGAGGAGGCTTCCTACCCTTCTTGCGGAGCTCGGGCTTTCCCTTCTTCACGGAAGCCATGAACATGTCTCCGGGGCCTAGTCCATCATGAAGCAACAGAAAAGAACGCACAGCAAGCAGGGAGTCTGTTAAGACGAGCACCCCAGCGAGTGACAGAAATGACGTACAGATTCTTGGCACCCGTGTTATCAGCGCAGTTAATCACAGCGCCAACGGGGAGACCGAGGCTCATTCTGAACTTGTTTCCAGCAGCACCTCCACGACCTAGCCGTTCACTCCCCCGCTTCCCACACGCCTACCACGTTTAGCAGCAGCCATTGCAGTATAAGAATATTTCTGATTGAAGGGAATGGCTGGAAGAGAGTCCGTCGCCGAATTGGGGAAATAACCGCTTCTCTCGCCTGAATTGGGTGTGTTGGAATGGCTAGATTTATTTCTTTTGAATAGGGAAATGGGTTGAAGAGGGAAGTGAAGTGAAGTTGAAGTGCAAATGGAGGAAGAGGGAGGGATTGGCTGCTTCCCATAGTAAGTGTGTATGAATGGAGTGTGTGGAAAGAAACAAAGGCATTGGAGATAATTTGAAAGAGCCTGTGAAATGTCTATGGATGATCGCGGAGAAGAGACGCGACTCCTCACGGTGATCGATTCCGCATCAGAGAAGGAAGAAGAGGGGAGAGTGACCGTGTTTAGGGAGGGGATGCCTGATGATCATCATTCCAGCGAGCCGTTGCCTTCAAGAGTGATGGCGTAAGGGGAACGGAATGAATTGCCAGTGGTCACCGCAGTCAATACGCTCAACGCAGGTAGATCTACTGAATCAGGCAGGGAGACGGTGCTTGCTTCGCATGATCAGCGACGAATCGGTACTGTTCTGGGGGAAGACGAAGGCGCTTTCGCCCAGTTGCATCGAAGTCAATTGGGGCAGGTCTAACGATAATCACCGCTATTGGTATGCACTCTCAAAGGCGGCATGAGAACAGTCAAAGAAGGTGTAGTCCCCGCACTCCACTGTTTCCAATGATGGAAGATCTACCGCTCACCTCCTCCCACGGACACAACCCATCGAATAGAAAGACGCTGAGTAGAAGGAATAGTCATTGATCACGATGCTCCTCAGGGAGTCCAATCCAGTGATGTTGAAGACCTCCACGTTTCGATAGCAGTTCTTCCCCACCACCAGCGTCTCCAGATGGGTGTACAGGGTCAGGTCGAACGAGACGATCGTGACTTCGTTGCACTTGTTGTCCGGAATCACGAGGCTCGTGGTGCTCGCAGGCACGTAGGACGTGGTCCAGCAGTTGAGGAAGGCGTATTGGAAGGGATAGGCGAGTACATCGCTTACATCTGATCGTGAAGGCAGTGCGAAGAAGAGTACTCCTCACGTAGGCGTCATCTTTGTATAGGAAGGCAGATGGCAACATGATTGAGACGATAGAAGGCATATCTGCTTGTCAACTGTTTCGGCTACGCCCACTCTCAAGAACAATGTGACGCGGATTGGAGAAGGTGCTACTGAGCGGGTTCGTAGAAGAGAGAACGCCTAAAAGGGGAAGATCTGTGCCTGACTCTTGCTATGGATTCTCACTTCGCATGATGAGAGTCGTGGAGAGATCATCGCTGAAGGTGAAGACGCTGTCTCCGAGTCGGAGATCCGTCAATACAGCCAAGTCTATTTCTCATCCACTCTGTTGAGAATCACTCTCGAACACAACACGATTGCATAGCATGAAGGACCAGTCGCCAATAACCAGTCTCCTCAACCGCGGCAAGTCTATTCATCACGACATACAACAGAAACCACCCTTCAGTTCCAGGGAAGATCGGAGACCACATCCAGAACCTACCGTGATGTTTTCCACCTTTGCCAACCCTGCGATGATGATGCTGGACGCACTGCTGAAGCTGTTGTCTCCGATCGATAGAGTCCTCACCTCCCGGTAGGGAGACAGGTCCAACTGAGTGATTTCTTCGTCGTTGCATACATTCGATGGAATCACCAATTCCACTTCTTCGCTCGACACGACATAATCACTCCAACAGTTCATGAAGGATGGCTGAATCGCCTCCATGAGAGCTTGTGTAATGTCTATTCATCAACCAATCACAGCAGCATGACTGAATGTGTAAAAGTCGTATGTGTAGAAGAATGCATTGGGCAGAGTGACGTTAGTCAATGAAGGAAGATCTACTCGTGAGTCAGACTGTTGAGCGTGACTCTCCAGATAGACTCTATGCGGGAATCGGAACGACGTGCTGTTTTCTCCTTGAGTGGTGAGTGATCCCAGACGCGGCAAGTCTATTCATCACTCCATTCAGTCTTCCTTCACCTTTCAGAAGAAGGGAACTACCGGAATCATCCTTGAATGTGAATGCATTCTTGCCCATGGTAAGCTGAGTCAGCGAAGACAGTTCTGTTCTATTACACCCTCTTCGTTCACTTACCATCAAACGCAGCACGCGTACAGTTCAGGAAGGAGTCACTGCCAAACTCAACGCGCTGCAGCAACGGCAAGTCTAGTGCTCAAGAACCGCGTTTGCACAAACCCAACAACTCAAGAGAGGAAGCCACGAAACACGAGCCCCCAATGGCGATGAGCTCAATACTGGAAAGACTGTGGATCTCGCAAACGGAGTAACCGGAGAAGGAGAAACTCCCAATGAGCAGCTCTTTCAGAGAAGGACAGTCATACAGCTGGAAGTGAGGCGCATCATCCGCTGCGAGTTCGACGGACTGTGAAGAGGGGAAGTCGTCGAAGTCCAGCTGCGAGAAACTGTCCTCACCGATCTCCAGCCGATTCAGCTTTTGCATTCCCGTGATCTCCATGCTTCCCACATTCCTGAAGCAGCCGTTTCCGATCTCAATCAACTCCAGCAGGGGTGTGGAACGTATGTCACATTCGTTGTAGTTGGCGAAGGAGTTGTCGCCCACTCGAATCTCCTTTACGACTTCACAATCGATCAGTGCAAAGGATCCTTCCCGATTGCTGAAGCTGTTCTCTCCAATGCTCACTTTCTCCACCTTCCGCATTCCAACGATGGACATGTCCTCCACGTTCCCAAAGCAGCTGTCGCCAATGATGATCTCCTCCAGCAACGGTGTTTCCCTCACTTCAAATCCGTTGTAGTCCGTGAAGGAGTTGTTTCCGATCACGAGCTGCTTCACCGACTGGCAGTTCTTCAGAATGAACGTCCCGTTCCTGTTCCGGAAGTTGTTGCTGCCGATGATGACTCTCTCCAGCTCCTGCAGCCCGTCCAGCTTCACTTCCTCCACCTCTCCAAAGGTGTTGTCGTCAATCGTCAGATTCTTCAGCTTCTTGAATCTCCCCAAATTGATCACAGTCACATCAGTGTTGCAGTGGTCGCTTGGAATGACCAACTCTGTGATGTCCTCCGTGATCTCCGTGTTGTTCAGGCACTGCTTCAGTTTGTCAATCGTTTCCTCCTCCTCCGTGCTCTTGTGTCGGTTATGCAGGATGATGGGAATGATAATCCCTACAGCGAGGACAAGAACAAGCACGAGCGCGAGCCATTTCCAGTTCTTTGCAAGCCAGTGTTTGCAATCACATGTCTTGGTCCAGGGAGTCTTCAGTTTCGGACAGTCTATTCCTCATTCTCTTCACAATCACACACTCTCCGTTTGCAGCTTCGCATTCTCAAAGCAGCCCGTTCCGCAGGTTACTGTTTCCAAAAGAGGCAAGTCTATCCATCATCTCCCCTCCTCTCTCTAACTCTTCAGCACTACACTGCACTTGTCACTCTTCACTCCCCGAACGGCTCCACTCTTCAGCGTCACTGTAGTCAGCTTCGGACAGTCTATTCGTCATGCCTACCATCTTCTTTCACCTTCAATGATTGTATGGAGGGATTTCTCGAAGCAGTTCTTCCCCAAGACGAGCGTTTCGAGACTCTCCATCTTCTTCACTTCCAGACTCACGGTCTTGAAGCACTCCTTTCCCATGTGGATTCTCTGCAAGGAGGGCAGTCCGCTCATCTTCAGAGACTTGAAGGAGGGGAAGGAGTGACTGCCAATCTTGAGTTCCTCCAGAGCAGGGCAGTCTCGCACGATCATTTCACTGTCCGCATTCGTGCAATGAAAGCAGCCCGAGGCAATGCTCACTCGCTTCAGCTTCTTCAGTCCTTCAATCTTCACCTTGCTGGGATAGTCGAAACACTTCTTTTCGATCCTCAGCTCCTCCAGATTGGTGAAGCGAGAGAAATCCAGCAGCTCGCTCTTGTAGTCTTTACAGGCTGTGATGGTGAGGCGAGCTGTCGTAGCGGGCAAGGCGTCAAGAGCAGCCTTGCAAGTGACCGTTCCTTCACTGTCTTTCTTTTCCTTTGCAGGCTTTGGCTCATCCTTCTTCTGTTCTTTGCTCTCTTCTTTCACTTCCTTCTCTTTCTTCTCTTCAATTACTTCCTTCACTTCTTCCCCTTCCTTCTCTTCAACCCCTTCTTTCACTTCTTCCCCTTCCTTCTCTCTATCCTCTTTCACCTCTTCAATCCCCTCCTTCTCTTCAATACCATTCACTTCTGGCTTCTCCCCCTTTCCAGCCTCATTCCCTTCCGCCGTTTCGGCTGTACCACCTCCAGATTCACCATCGATCGCTTCCTCCTGCACGGAATTCTTCCCCTTCACTCTATCAACGAGGCGCATAATCAACGGAGAGGTGCGCTCTCGTCTTATTCTCTCAACAGACTCCTTCACAAAGGGATGCTATTCATTATTCTCACAACACAGCACTCACATTCATCAACTCACTCACACTCCATCGCTCTTCCACATTCTTCACCAAACACTTGCTCACAAAGTCCACAAACGCAGAAGACCACTTTCCAGTAGAAAGGGAAGGCGCATCCTCCGAAAACAGCTTCATCATCATATGCATAGCATTGCAGCCACTGTACGGATTCCGTCCCTCCGCCACCTCAATCAACGCGACGCCAAGGGACCAGACATCACTCTTTGCCACATGCTCCTTCTCGAACACTTCGGGAGCCTGGTAGAACGGCGTATCACTCTTGATTCGTCTTTTGTTGCCACTTTCATACAGAAGAGAGTTCAAGGCGTAATCCGCCAGAACTATGATGCCCTTTTCAGAAAGGAGGAGATTGTCCGGTTTAATGTCCTAAGCAATAGCCACATACTTCGTTCATTACCCTGTGAATAATGTGAGAAGTGGAGAGATCCTCGAGTCCGAGTAAAGAACAACTCGCAATCTCGCGAATCTCTTCCTCACTCAATTCGTTCCCAGAACTGCAATAGGTTGCAATGGAACCGAACCCGTAATACTCCATCACGATCTATTTCTCATTTTGTCCATCCCATGCATTACCCATAACTGATCGTCCTTCCAGACCTCATCAATGATCTTGACCAAGAAGGGGCTACTGCATTCACGCAGTGGCTGAAGCATTTCCTTTCGCATCAGTTCATCATCAACGACTTTTGTTCTTTTGATAGCTACTACCTCCTTATTCGGCTTCTTGTGTGCCAGGAACACCTCACAATAGTCTCTACAGCTCACTGAGCAGATCCAGTTGCAAACCCCTTTCCAATAGCTTCAGTAAGCTCATATTCCCCTATCAAATCTCCCTGCGACATTTGTTTCAATTGGGATAATGGAAATGTGTGATTGGTAACTGGAGGGAATAACACTCGATTTGAAACGGTAAGGGTTCAAATACTCAAGGAGTGTTTTTCGACTTCATTCAGTCGTTGATGACCATTCTCATTGATTCCTTCTATTTCTGTCTTTAATGCATAGTGTACTTCATATTTTCTATTTCCCATCAATTCGTGTGATGTGCTCACTGAGGAGCGGATACACTCAATTCTCGCAATGCTATGAAGACTACAAGTCCTTTATCCTCCTTTCGTCATCAGCAACTGCACACTCGCTCTTTGACCCCATTCCACAATTCGGAGTCGTTTTGGGCGGCGAAACGCCCACACTCCATTTACTCAAACGGAGAGGCGAATGAAGCGACTTTGCATCATCCTATTCTGCTGTAGGCATTGCGACATTGCGAATGAACGATAGTCTGTGCTGTTGTAGGTCTTCTGACGTGTTCCTCTGATTTGGTGTACGTATCCATTGAAAAGAAGTGTGGTCCTTCGGGACACGCTGAATCCTACGAGATTCTTTCGGGATCGCTTGTTTTGGCCACAAGCGCTCCCTTTTCCGATGACGAACAGCGCATCGACGAGTATTGCCTTCCCGCATCGCCGAACCGTCAATACACGCTTCGTTTTATTGATGCTTCGGGAGACTATTGGAGTGCGTCTTCCTGGTTGAGTGCATCCGGTTTATATGGCAATGTAGTATTCAAAGGCCATATGACGACCAAGGGGGAAGAGGATTATGCTCTTTCCCTCTACTACTCCATCTACAAGAATGAAGAATGGAGACGATACCACTCCGGGTCCTACGTCACGCCTGAATGGACATTGGCTGGAATTGACGACAGTGACTGGGAACTCGTTACTCTCGGCACTCCTGGAGAGTCTATTATGTACACGCAGTATTATCGCAAGCAATTTGCCGGCTCTCTCTACATGGCGGCGTATGAGTCGCATTTCTACTACCAGTACGGCATCGTGGCTTACATCAACGGAGTGGAGTTCTACCGCGACCACATGCCCGAGGGCCCCGTGAGTCCCAGCACCAGCTCGCTGGGCGTGTACTTGGTCAAGGAGTACCACGGTGTAATCCGTCCGGGCGGCGAGATCACGCCAACCCCGAGCGCGCTGGCCGTGGAGTTGCACTTTCCCCAGTACAGCGGCGCGATGGCTCCCGAGTTCAACGCGTTCATGGCGTTCCTCGCGTCCTCTACGCCCGTCGGCAACCCCGCCAACTGTTTCGTCTACCCCTACGCCGTCAGCCTGACGTCCTACGGCTTCAACGCCACCCACACCTTCGACTTCGACCGCGATTCCTTCTTCTCCTCTTCTTATCTCCCCACCTCCGTGTTCTACGCGTTCCAGGGTTCGCGCGCCCACATCAACGGCCTGCGGATCTGGCCCGCCGCCTCCGTCACCACCGCACCAAGCTCCTTCTCGTGGGATGGACGCCTCCACGACTACGGCTCCTTCAACTCCGTGTTCTCCATCTCCAGAGCCACCTACCACCCGAACGCCTACAGCGTCTTTTACGGGTACTTTCAAGCCCGCCCGTACAGCTCCTTCCGACTCGTCATCAATGAAGCCGTCGACTCCGCCTCCGTCAGCGGCTTCGAGGTGCAGCCGCTGACGTGTCACTTCCTCCTGCCCTCCGGCATCGACTTGGAGCCCTCCTTCGTCTTCGTCTACGCTCATTACCAGTCGGTGACCGTGCATCCAACTATTCAGGAGTTCGTCAACTGCACCATCACACCCGCTCTCCCATCCGGTCTGTCCTTCGACGCGGACACGTGCACCGTGTCGGGCGTGCCCTCCGTGCCTCTGCCAGCCACGTCGTTTTGGGTGACCTCCCACGTCATCGGACGCGCGTTCTCCGGCTCGTTCATGCTGGAGGTGCTGGAGTGCTCGGGCATGTTCACCGAGGTGGTGCGCACCTACCAGAGCGACGCTGCCAGTGAAACCTTCTCTCTGACGGACACCGACACGGGAGAAGGGTTCCTGTACGTTGGCTACAACACAAGCCAGACCAACAACCGGACGTGGAGACAACTCCTCTGTCTGGACCGTCCCCGCGTGGAGATCACGGTGAACAGCTCCAACGCCCACTGGCAGCCCGGCTCCTTCCTGCTGCTGCGCGCGATGCTGACCCACACGGAGTACGAGCCGATCGCCCGAATCCACTACGATTCCATCACGGGTACGACCAAACGTGACGTCAACCTGAATTGGCTAGTCGCGCCGAGGAGCCCGTGGGAATATGCGATGGGCGAAATACCTCAGAATTGGGACACCCTCACGAATTGGGCGGTCGGCACGGCGGGCGCCTTCCCCGCCTCGCCGAACCAATTCCAGCTGTACAAGAAGACGTTCGATGTGACCGTTTTGGAGGGTGTTTCGGCTCTGGTTCTTTCTCTCCGCTTCCAGTACGGGTGTGTGATCCTTCTGAACGGCGTGGAAGTGTTCCGTCAGGGCCTTGTGGGCGCCGTCACGACCTCCTCCACCTCCAGCCACGCCTACGCCGACCTCCGCTATCGACACATCTCCCTGCCCGTGAAGACGATCCCCACCGACACGGCCGCCGAGCAGTACTACCTCCAGATGGGAACCAACACGCTTGTGGTGGGACTCGTCGCGCAGGAGGCCTCACAGACCGCCGCCGTGTTCGACTGCGCCTTGCACCTGCTCAGCGTTGCTGAGGTGTCTCGCATGATGGATTTCTCCATCACTTCCACGGGAATCAGCGGGAACCCCGCCTGCGCGGCGGACCAGTCGTCGGAGTGCGTGGTGGCGGGCGACGCCTGTAGCAACTACTGGCAAGTGACCTTCGATCACGCGCGCCGCGAGTGGGTGTCTTCTCTCACGCTGTCTCTCCATCCCCTCCAGGGCGACCGAGCGCCGCGACAGTTCGCCGTGAAGGCGCGCAACAGCGACGAGGAGGCGTGGACGACGCTGAAGCAGGTGGTTGGCCTGGGCTGGTTCGCCATGGGCGAGACGAAGAGGATCTGGGTGGAGAACAACCAGCCGTGGAACCAGTATCGCCTTGAGGACATCACGGGCGATTCTCAAGACTGCACGTGGCAGCTGGGCGGTGTGGATCTGCTCGCAGACACGTTTCTCGCGCAGACGCCGGATTTGATGTACGACACGCCGGTGGTGGTACATCGCGACACGCACATGACGCCGCTGTACCCCAACTCGCAGCACTACTATGACTTCTCCATCACGCCCTCGCTCCCCGACGGCCTCTCACTTGACGCGAACAGCGGTGTTCTCTCCAGCCTCACGCACGCGCTGTTGTCGCGGTCCACCTTCATCATCAACGCCAAGCGAGCCGGCGGCGGCGTGAGCACCACCTTCATTCTCCTCTCGGTGGAGGCGTGCGCCGGACTCAACTCTCTCATCACTCTCACCGCACGCCTGGACGACGCGCCCTTCGAGGCCTCCTACCGACTCTTCTCCGGCCGAGGCACAACCGGCTCGCTCGTCGCCAGCGCCGATGCCTTCCTCGCGTCGAACGGGCTGAACTATGCGGACTGGTGTCTGCCGCAGGGGCTGTACACCCTTCAGCTGCGCGACGCGCCGAGCACGGGCTGGACGAACCCCGCGAGCTGGTGGCTGAGTGTGGACGCGGGCGAGATGGTGTTCGAGGCGGGGCAGGTGCCGTCCGGTGTGGATTCCGTCGTGACCTCCTTCTCCTCGCTGCTGCCGTTCCAGGTGGAGTACGATGAGTGGAAGCTGTTCAACAGCGAGAATGCGGTGAGCGAGGGCTGGAAGGCTGTGGAGTTTGACGATTCGGAGTGGCAGAGCGTGAAGGCCGCGGCGATGGGCAACCACGTCGGAACCACGGCGTACATCCGCCGTGAGGTGAGCATACCCAATCTGGAGGACTACCACGTGCTGAACGTGCGCGTGAAGTACGCGGGTGGTATGGCTGTGTACTTCAACGGCAACCTGGTGGCGCGCTTCAACCTGGCGGAGGGGTTTGACAAGAGCACGGAGGCGTTGACGAC
>OIWT01001145.1_pt1 | contig 33443 bp, 38 predicted proteins | sample 1587701 | NCBI WGS metagenome assembly OIWT01 (sample SAMEA3888904, study PRJEB22519) | human gut metagenome | biome: human gut; feature: human-associated habitat; material: faeces | place: Denmark | collected 2009 | reverse complement strand
AATTAAAATGTTAAAAGACATGATTTGAAACAAGAATTTCTTTAGATGATTGGAGGAATAAATATGTGCATGTATTGTGAAAGAAGAACAGACATAAAATCTGGATGGGAACAACCGAAACTTCCATACCATAGTGATAATCTAAACGAAGGCAAACTGAATGGAAATGTATTAGAGAATGAAAAATGGGACGGTGTTATTCATGATTATCAAACCATTACTCCAGAATTAGTTCTCACTTGTCCTGGTTATTTTAACGGAGAGGGTGTTGGTTCTATTTGCATTCCAATAAAATATTGTCCTGAATGTGGAAGAAGATTGGGAAATAAAAATCATAAGAAATGAGGATTTCCAACGCTCAGGATTTGTTATAAGGAGAGATATATTATGGTAAGAATTAAAGATGGAAATTATATAGCAATATTCCACGATAGAATGATTGAAGTAAAAGCAGATTCAAAAAAAGATGCTTATAATAAAACAAAAAGATATTTTGAATCCAGAGAACATAGAGAATTATTTGATGGTGAGTTCAAAGTGTGTCAGATACCATCTATGATAGGTATTCTTGATGAGTAAATAAAACGCTGATTTTAGAAAAGGAGAAAATATTATGAAAATAAAATCTGCTGGTGATTTTGACCTTTTTAGAAGATTAGATGAAATTGACGGCGAACTACAAGATTTTCATATTTCTGCTTATAAGTGTGATTTATTATACAAAGAACAAGATAGTTTAAAAGCAGAACTGCGACAAAGAGGATATAAGATAAACTGATGAAACGATGATTTTAAGATAGGAGGAAGTATATGGAATTTATACCAACAAAAGTATTTTACTTAGCACAAGAGAATTTCGGATGCGTTGTATATGCAGATAATAAAAACGATGCATTTGAAAAAATGAAATGTCAAAGAAGAGAATTATTAGAAACTTTAGGATTGCCATTAGATATTACACGATGGGGAATTGTGGAATTTAAACCGGACTTATATGATGGTGTCTTATGTTTTTATTAAAATTAGAATTACATAATAAGGAGAAATAATACAAAATGAAAATAAATGTAATCACGGAAGATGAATTATTTAGAAAATTTGGATATCTCATGGATGATTCGCATGGAAGAGACGTTGAGCTTCTTATGGATATTTTGATTTGTAATGGAATTGAATAACTTCCGGCGCATTCCCCGTCTATAGCGAAGCTTAGGCGGGGTAAGCCGGTTAATCTCTTGTTAACCAATAACACTATATAAGGAAAGGATTAAGCTGCATGAAAATCATTACTTCCTACAATGTGCGTCTGAAAACAGAATACATTTCAGCCATGAAGCAGACCGTAATGCTTTATACAGATGCAGTCCGTTTCTATATGGATGTCATTCTGGAGGAGTGGAACACGTTTGCAGGCTTGAGCACCAATGAAGCCGTTCTGTGTGCCGAGAGGTTATCCCATGCCACCACAGCACATCCGGCTCCGAAGTATGACTTTGATGGACGATTTCCAAAGTTCCCATGTTACCTGCGCAGGGCTGCTATCAGTAGTGCATTTGGTAAATGCTGTGCTTACATCAGCAGTCTTGCTAACTGGGAAAAGCTGGATCCTGCAGTCAGAAAGAAAGCTCCCGGCAGGCCGCATATCACCATGGAGATGCCGGCTTTCTATAAAGGAAACATGTTTGTGCGGACCGGTGACTATACCGCACGACTGAAGTTATTTTACCGGAATGACTGGCAGTATGTGGACGTCGGCCTGCGCAAGTGTGATGTGGATTATCTATTACGACACCGTGGATCCCGGAAGGAATCCTCACCGGTGTTGCGGCATTGCCACAAGGTATGGGGACTGTGCTTTTCTTATGAAGAGGACCGGATGCTCAATAAGACACCGGTTTCCGGACAGGGGATCCTTGCTGTGGATCTTGGCATCCATAATCCCTGTACCTGCTGCGTTATGACTTCGGATGGTACTGTCCTGGGGCGGCATTTCCATAAAGCCCCGGTAGAAGAAGACTCTCTGAATCATAAACTCGGCAAGGTCAAGAAAGCACAGCGCCATGGCAGCAAGCACATGCCTAAGAAATGGGCTTCCATCCATGGCATCAACACCAGTCTTTCCCGGAAGACTGCGGATTTCATTATCAGCATGGCCGTACTCTACAATGTAGATGTCATCGTCATGGAGCATCTGGATACTTCCGGAAAGAAACGTGGCTCCGGAAAGCAGCGCCTGCATATGTGGCGTAAGGCAGCCATCTGGAAGCAGACAGAGCTTCAGGCCCACAGACTTGGGATCCGTGTCAGCCGGGTATGTGCCTATAATACCTCAAGACTGGCATTCGACGGATCCGGAAGTGTACTGCGCGGCCGGGAAGCAGATCTGGGTTCCTACAGTATCTGCCAGTTCCGGACCGGCAAGATCTATAACTGTGATCTGAATGCTTCCTATAACATAGGAGCGAGATATTTCATAAGGGAGATTTTAAAACCTTTTTCTGAAAAGGAAAAGTTGCCAGTCCTGGCGAAAGTCCCGGACTGTGGTAAGAGAAGCACCTGCACCCTGGCTTCGCTCATTAGACTGAATGCGGTACTGGCAGCGTAAAGCTGTTGTGTGCTGAGTTCAGCCTGTATCCAAGTCAGGAATTCCAAGTCCCTAAAGGACAAAATAAAATGTAACCGTATAGGTATGTTTTATACTTTGGAAGCCCTGTCTATAGCATGAAGTGTTTAGGCGGGGAGGCTTCACAAATTCAATAACGGAGAATTTGATAAGACGGATTATGAAACACAGTGCGCTGCTGGATGGTATGATTGGTTCTGTTCGGATTATGCATTAGCAAAAAGATTAAAAAGGATGGGTAATATTATCAAGGAAATCAAAAATGATTTTATTCTGGATAATTATTATGTCTGGTTTAAAAATAATGCGCCTTGTTGTTATCCTTTATACGATGACTTTAGATTTGAACCACTGGATAAAGATAAAAGAGAACGCGATGAAAAGGTTCGTTCTAAATTATATTTTGTTGTACAATGCGGACATCCGTATGGAAGTGAATATATGTATGAGATATGCACAGCAAGGAACAACTATTCCGCAGAGTTTAAATGCAGAAACAAAAAGGAAGTATTAGAAGCTATTGAGCATCTTGCAGAAGATTTTCGAAAAGAAATTAATGAAAAGAAATAATTAAAAAAAGGAGATCCATATGAGTAAAGTAACAGCCGGAATCAATAGGATTAATCAGGAATTAGAAAAAATTTCAGGAATGGACGGTATTGCCGCTGATAAGATTGCTGAATTAGAAACTTACGTGAAGGAAATGGTATCGGATTTATTAGAATATCATTCCGAAGCAAATGTTTTTAATTATGATGGCAATAATTGTTGTAAGGAAAAATCTGTAAAAGAATTGGATAAACAGATACAAAAAGAACATTGTATCATTAATCATCTGTATGCCCAGATTAACGCTTATGAACGGAGCCTCGAACGTTTGGAAAATGAACGGGAAGCAGCCATCAAGAGAGAAGACGAAGCGTACATTGATGAATGGTTTAATATTCGTTTCGGAATTTCCAATCAGCAAGAAGCACGGACTAAATCTATTTATATTGTTTTTGACGAAAATGGAAATTTTGTAAAAACTGTAACTACTGGATATGATGAAGAATTTCATTATGTTAGTCCTGTAGAAGATGAAGATACAATGGAGCATTGGCTAAGAGAAAACAAGTTATATGCACACAGGGCTTCATCATTTTGCGATAGAAACAGAAGTTGGTATAGTCTGCCTTTAAAAGAACAGCTGAAAAATATAGGTTGGGATTTTGATGAGACCGGAAAATTAATAAAGACACAGTGGTAAACATTTGAAATGGCGATTTAAAAGGAGTTTATCAATGAATTTTGATGAAATATTTGACAGAATAAGAAACAGAACTTGGATTCCAATATCTGATACAGAATTGGTGGATATGATTGTGAATGCAAATATGAACGGAACGATTGATGATGAAGAAAAAGATTTGTTACTTGAAATGGTATAGAAAATAATGGAGGAAAATATGACAAATTACGATAAAATTCGAAATATGCAACCCATCGATTTAGCTATTTATTTAACTAAAATGAGGGAAAAGGCAATTGATGATTATGAGGAACAGAAAAGATATCCAATGGGAATTGCAGAAACACTACATATGTTAAATGAGGAAGTTATCGAAAAAGAAGAGGGATTGAAAGAGCATGAAAAACGAAAGAATTGTGGAAAACTTAAAAGATTTTGAAGATTGGCAGAGAAATGAAGAAATGGAAATAGAAAATTAACTAACCCACATAATATTTATATAGGAGAAAATATGGAAAATAAATACGTTTATGAAATGTTAAATGATATCAAAGCCAAAAACAGAATAAGAATGTGTTTGCTTTATGAGAAGTTAGAAAATAATGATAAAGAACGAATGAAATGGATCAAGAACAAGCTTCCGTGGTATATCACAAAGTTTTGTAGAATTTCAAGCAACGAAATAATTTTAAAGGATACAAGTATTTTTATTGGTGTGAATTTTGGGAAGTCCGCTAGAAGTAACTGTTATATAGAACTTACCCCCAGGGACATCGACTGATATCACTATGAACTATAGGACCTCAACTTGAGGTCCTGTTTTTATGTCAAAATTTATTATAGAGGAGGTTGTGACGGAAGAAAAATGATATTAATATGCAGTGGAACAACAGTCTCAAAGGCTGCTGTTTGTATATTTCTCATGTGTTTATCTTTCATATTAATGAATATGAATTGTGTCAAAACGGTCGGCGATTGGTACAGCAGTGGATTGCTAATCTGCCATCTCGGAGAAAAATCCGGTATCGGGGTTCAAGTTCCCGTCACGGCACTAATATCTATAATGTTTCAAAAACCTTCCGGAAACTTCCGGAGGGCTTTTTCTTTCATAATAAAATTATCAAATAGAGAAATGGAGGAAAGAAAAAATGCAAAGAGATATTAAGTTCGACTGGCATAGATTTACAACAAAGGATCTGACGCGGCTGAACACTGATCGGACACTGGATATTTATGGATATGTTCTGATTGATACAGACGCAGGTCGATATATCGCCGATATTCAGTGGGAGACTATAAGGGATTATGGAAGAAGAGGAATCTCCATAAACTTATATGAATCCGATGACGATTGGTATCACAATCTTTGGCTGACAGATCTTAAATCTATCATAACAGCCACAGATTATAAACGATTTCAGAAGAGAGCGGAAGCAGTAATCCGTAAATATCTGGAAGAAGTATAGGAGAAAAATACGCTGATAAGTGAAGCAAAGAAAGGTATTAAATTTTTTGCGCAGGGATATGGCGAGGGGCCGGATCGTTTTTAATGAGATCGAATTATCGTTGCCGCACAGAAACAATGAATTACTCTGCCTGAAGCTGGAAAATGATGGCAAGTACGTTCGGGCCGAAGATGGATGTCTGGAAAAAATCTGAAAGGAAAAGAATATGAATAAACAGAAAGAATATAAGCAGATCGTTATTGGAGAGTATGTCGCTACCCCGATCAAAAATGCGTTTAATGAAAAGACGGCATACTGGCTGTCAAAAGCAAACTGCATGGTATCAATATATATGTTTACCTGCGAGAACGGCTATAACGAAAAAGAGATGTTTTCCGATATGAATCTGGCTATCTACATTGCCATGCTTGAGGAAAAATGCAAGCGAGCCCATGATCATGTTGTTTACATGGAAGAATACAGGACAGCAAAGGAATACCTGAAAAATATCACCACCGATGGCGACTGTATCATCATCGAAGGTAAAAAGAGAAATTAGCTCCGGTCTTTTCCGGAGTTTTTCTCTGAAAAATTTTTGTGCAGAAATTTGCGTACATTTTAATATCTGCTATAATATGATCATCGGTTAACAAAACAACCGACTTCCCCCAATTATCTTTGATGCGTTCCCCGGTCAGGCTGGCCGGGGATATTTTTATGTCTATAGATATCCGTTTTCTTTCATATTAAAGGAAAGCAAAGATAACAGGAGAAAAACGTAATGAAAGAACCAAAGGATTGTAGATGCACCTGATAAAAATCTGATTAAGAGGCACTTGAAATTTGATTTCAAGTTCCCTTCATGGCTTTTTTACACAAAATAAATCAATATTGTTTTCTGTCATAATAATATAAACAAAAAAGAGAAAAGGAGAAAAGATAATGAAAAATAATACCGTTCAGAATGTAGTGCATGGGTTCAAGGTGTTCAGATCTGATTGGACTTGTTCACCTAATGGCAACACTAAACAATACACTTGCCCCGGAAAATTTGAGGAAGAAGGGGAACTTGTTGTTTGCTTTCACGGTATGCACTTCTGTCAAACTGCTGCCGACTGCTTCAATTATTATAGTTTTGACAGCAATAACAAGGTTGCAGAAGTCATTGCTTATGGTGAAGTGCAGACAGAAGATGACAAGTCATGTACTGATAAACTGGAAATCGTGCGTGAAATCCCGTGGGATGAAGTGTTGCGAATCGTCAATATCGGAAAAAATTGCACGGGTCGCTGCAACACCGGGGATTGGAACACCGGGAACTGCAACACCGGGAACTGCAACACCGGAAACAGGAACACCGGAAACAGGAACACCGGGGACTGGAACACCGGAGACAGGAACACCGGAAACGGGAATACCGGAGACGGCAACACCGGAGACGGCAACACCGGAAACAGGAACACCGGAAACGGGAATACCGGAGACAGCAACACCGGGGATTGGAACACCGGGGATTGGAACACCGGGGATTGGAACACCGGGGATTGGAACAAATCGTCTTTTAATACTGGCTGTTTTAACACAAAAGAACAGAAGATCAGGCTATTCAATAAGCCGTCAAGCATGACATATCGTGAATGGATAGATTCAGATGCAAGATATTTACTGAATCAGATACCAAAGAATGTTGTTGAATGGGTACATAAAGAAAATATGACTGATACGGAAAAGGCAGCACATCCAACCTATGAAACAACAGGCGGGTACATCAAAGTGCTTGATGAATCTGAATGTGGTCAGTTGTGGTGGGATGCCCTGACTGACTATCAGAAGAATATCATCAAGGGAATACCAAACTTTAATGCTGATATTTTCTTCCAATGTACCGGAATTAGAATCAATTAATTTTAAGCTCCCTCCGGGGAGCTTTTGTATTGCTCAAGGCAAAAATAAAGAAAAGCTGCGAAAAAGCAACTGATGCTCTATGTAAAAGTAAATGACGAAGATTACCCTCATTCCATGAATGATTATAAGATCATCGTAAATACGGATAATATGCCAGAAGATGTCGAAGTATTTGTTATTGATCTGTAATTTTATTGGTGTGAATTTTGGAAAGTCCGATAGAAGTAACTGTTATATCGAACTTACCCCTAGGGACATCAACTGATATCACCAGGAACTATAGGACCTCAATTTGAGGTCCTGTTTTTATGTCAAAATTTATTATAAAACATAAGTAAATTTTATTATTAAACATTTATTTCTAAATTTTCTGTGCAGAAATTACCGAAATGAGCAGAATCTGTCATAATAACAATAGATAAAGAAAAAGGAGATCGAATATGAGTCATCCCGAAAAAATTATGACATTTAATGTTATGGCAGAAGCTGAACTGGCTTGCTTTACGGCCCAGGAATTTAAAACAGACAGATTTTCCTATCCCGTTCCCACTCCTGGAGCGTTAGAGGGAATGTTGAAACAGATTTTCTGGAAGCCGCCTATCGAGTACCGGATCAAAAAGATTGCCGTGTGCCGTAAACCTAAATACCGTAATATAAAGCGTAATGAAATAAAAGATAAGGCAAAGGCTACGAATTATACTACAGGAATTTCTGTCAAGGACAGCCGCACACAAAGAAATACAGGATATCTGGTAAATCCAAAATACATTATTCAGGTAGAAGTTTTCTTACTTCCGAACAGAGTAGAAAGAGATCTGGCATCAGGGGTAAACATCAAAAACAAATACCGGGAAATCATAAAACGTAGATTTATGGAACAGAGTGAGTTCCGTACACCCTTCTTAGGATGTTCAGAATGCATTGCTGATGTAACCTGGATTGATAATTTCGAAAAGGCCATATGCGAAAATATGGACGAAGAAATGAAAACCTCTGGAGATATCGACTATGGGTTCATGAGATGCCGTATGAAATTCAGGAACGGCGGACACCCGGATAATAATAACTGGGATAATCCGGTATGGAATGAAGCAGCGGATCCTACATTTTATCATGCTCTTATGAAAAATGGAATAATCACCGTGGAGGAGGCATAATGACGCAGAATAAGGGACTGGTCCTTGATTTGGTAGATTATTGTGAAAAATTAGAAAAGGCTGGAAAAATCTTGCCTTGCGGCTATGAGAATAAAATTGCTCATTATTGTATTCATTTATCTATTGATGGGTGCATTACAAAGATCGAATCCTTGGCTTCCGAAGAAAAGCCGGGAATAGTGATCCAGACAACATTTGCTAATTCCACAAAAGGAAATATCCGAATCCCGGAAATTCGAGGAAAATATCTTTTTGGAATGGAATTTGACAAAGATAAGAAAACAATTGTTATTAAAAAGAATAAGAACGGCTTTCTCGAATTGCATGATAAGCTGATGGAAGAAACATTAAAAGCTCTTGGAGATGAAGATGATCCAAATAAGGTAGACTCGCCGGTAGTAAACGCTTATCGAAGATTTGTTGAAAAATGGAATCCGGAAAAATGGATGAACAATCCGGTTTTTGAGCCATTTCTTGAAACAAATACGGCACAGAAGGTATTGTCTCTTAATTATATTATTTGTGTCGATGACCCGGAATGTAGCTTTTTGCATGAAGATCCCGCATTAAGAAAGCGTTGGGATGATGTTATCTTCAAACAGAGGTTATTGGAAAAGTCGAATTATAACGGCATCAGCCAGCAGGATGGAAAAACATTGGTTCCGATTGCAAGTGTCCATAATCAGATAACCGGAATGTGGGGTGGAAGCGGAATCACATTTGCCTGCAATAATTTCGAGGCGGCAGTAAGTTATGGTCTGTTAGATGCAAATACATGCGGGACTTCCGTTTATGATATGGAAAAGTACACCCGCGCCTTGAACTATTTGGCAGCCAGTGGTTCAAAACATAATTTTAAAGAAGGTAACAGCGTATTTGTTTTCTGGTCCATGGACGGAAGCGAAAGAGCAGAAGAAATTTATTCTGGATTACTGGATCAATATAATATGGACGAAGCCATAGAAGAGAAGATCCGTAAGTTATTTGAATGTGTCCATTGCGGTATCCTGGATAGAGACAGATTGGATTTATTACTTGGAGAAGTTGCTAATAGCGATTTTCGAATCCTTGAACTGGATGTCGGAACCAAAGGAAGAATTATTGTAAAAAATTATAGCTATTCAACATTTTCAAATATTGTTGAAAACGTAGTTAAATTTCAGGAGTCTTTGCAGATTGGTTCTAAAAAAATAATCCGTTCATATAAGAACATACGAAATGTTTTATTCCCGGATATTGCAAACGCAAATAATGTCCTGAACAAAGAAGAGTATATGCTGAGAGAAATTCGTCGATCTGCTTTCTATGATGGATACGCATCGTTTAATATAGCTCAAAGAGCATTATTAAGACTATCCGTAGAAAGAAACTTTTTCAGCAGCAGGTTTTATATTCAGGTTGGAATATTAAAATCCTGGCTGATGAAAAATACAAAAAATGAATGTGAGGTATTAACTGAAATGTTAAATGAAGACAATACAAATGCAGGATACTTATGCGGACGCCTGTTGGCTGCCGTTGATTCATTACAGTATGTGACGGCGGATCCAAAACCGAATAAGGGACTGATCACAACAAGGATTGCTTCCGTATCCATGTATCCGGCAGATGCTTTTATTCAGATATTACATTATAAAGAGTATTATCTTGCAAGAGCAAAAAATAAAGGAACCAGGGTTTATTATGATAAGCTGATTAACAGTATTCTTGATAAATTCGAAGATGGAATTCCAAAGAAATTAAATGACAGAGACAGAAGTTTCTTCTTTGTCGGACTGGCTCAGCAAAAGACGGCTTTATTTTCTGCTAAAAAAGTTTCTGACTCAGATACGGAAGAAACAGCTGGCAATGCAGATACAGCGATTGCATAATTCGCAAATAGTCAATAACTTATTTAACATATTACATAACAAAAGGAGAATAATATTATGAAATTCAGAAACATTCCTATCGACGCAAATTGTACTTATGACTTTGTAGTACTTAATTCATGCACTTACAGTAATCCCAATGGCGATCCGGATTTTGATAATCAGCCCAGACGGAATCCAGAAACAGGATGTGGAGAGATTACAAATGACTGCTTGAAGAGAAAAATCAGAGATCGTATTATCCAGCTTGCGGAAATGGGAGAAATTGATACTGAAAAGAATAAGATTTTTATTCAGCCGGAGATCTATCTGAATGCAATTACGGACCAGGTTGCCGATATGTTCCCCGCAACGGATAAGAAAAGCAAAGTCGATTCCGTATCTGCCGTTAATTATATGTTGAATCATTTTTATGATGTCCGTATGTTTGGCGCAGTTTTAAGTACCGGTAAACTGAAGGATACGAATGCGCATGTAACCGGAGCTGTTCAGATCAGTTACGGAGTCAGTGAAGATCCGATTTATATCCGTCAGACCAAGTGCGTAAGAAATGCACATACAACAGAGGCCCGCGGAGAAAATGCCGGAGGAGAATTTGCTACAAAGCCCGTTGTAGAATTTGGTTTGTATAAGGCATTTGGCAGATATATGGCCTGTCAGGGAAAAAAGAATGCAGTAACAGATGAAGATCTTGCGCTGCTCTTTGAAACTATTTGTTCCATGTATGATAATGATCTGTCCGCATGCAGAAATGGAATGTGTACGGAGAAACTTGTTGTTTTCAAGCACGGAAACGAAAGAGCGACGGGATCTCTTAAAAAGTATGCAGACCGAGTAAAAGTCGAAAAAGTAAATGACGAAGATTATCCTCATTCTATGGATGATTATAAGATCAGCGTAAATATGGAAAATATGCCGAAAGATGTCGAGATATTTGCTATCGATCTGTAAAAGAATTAAGGTGCGGATCTGGAGTGAACGGGAAATTGCCGGGAGATCCGCACCTAAATTTTTAAAAATCAGGTGAGATATTATAATGTTATGTACGGCATAAAGATAGATTATGCAATATTTTGGTTTAAATAATATTATTTGTCTATATATTTCCGGCGCTCCCTATATGGGAGCGTGAATTGAAATATGATACATTTCATGTGCAAGTATAAAGAACATGGCGCTCCCTATATGGGAGTGTGAATTGTAATTCACTGATACTACCGGAATTAAACCCCAAAATAGCGGCGCTCCCTATGTGGGAGTGTGAATTGTAATATCTAAAATAATAAATTAGCAATTTTGCTATTAGGGCGCTCCCTATGCGGGAGCGTGAATTGTAATCGATAGCTTTAGTTCCGTTGCAATCTGGGCTATGGCGCTCCCTATACGGGAGCGTGAATTGCAATATCCACAAAGGCAAATCCCAATTTTTTGTATATCGGCGCTCCCTATATGGGAGCGTGAATTGAAATTCAACAAGCGCTATCTTAACCGCCTCACGGTCATCGGCGCTCCCTATATGGGAGCGTGAATTGCAATAGCAAGGGCCAACATCTCGTATGCTTGGTTTTGACTCTTCCTTGTAGAAGAGTGAATTGTAATCTATACATATAGTGTTACACATTTTTGGATTGTGACACGCCCTTCGCAGGAGCGTGAATTGTAATACTTCTTCACGTGATTTAAGTAATTGGTTAGAAGGACGCTCCCTACGTGGGAGTGTGAATTGTAATTCCAATACGTTGATCTGGTAATATACATCTATGATGACGCTCCCTACATGGGAGCGTGAATTGAAACAAACCTCAAAGTAGCACCTATTATAGCGCTTCTACGTTGGAACGTGAATTGTAATGGCTTCGTTATTCATCATAGTTTTCGACTTCAAGACACTCTATTGTTGGAATGCGAACTGTAATATCAGAAAAATTTCGTACTGAGCGAATCGATATAGCACTCCAAGTAAGGGGCGTAAATTATAATAGGAAAGAGGAAATTGGCTTAATACAGACTAAAAAACGTTTCGGTACGGGAACGTGAATTGTAATCGGCTTCGAAATTCAGATACACTCATATAAGCATATCGCTTCCTTTGTGGGAGCGTGAATTGCAATAGCAATGACCAACATCTCGTATGCTTGTTTTTGACTCTTCCTATGTAGAGGAGTGAATTGAAATTTCCTATATCCATCTTAAGAATGTTGTGGCACTTCCAAGGAATATGATGTTTGCATTTGGGCGTTCCTTATGCGGGAGTGTGAATTGTAATATATATAACATTATGTCATATTTTGATGGTGAAAGGCACTCCTTATGCAGAAGCGTGAATTGAAATTGAAAAGTGAAACTTCTTATGGAGGGTAGAACGCTTGGTATGAGAGCGTGAATTGTAATAAATCTTCATCAATTTGTTCTGAAAGTAAAGGCGCTCTTTTACAGGAGCGTGAATTGAAATAATAAAATCAATAAATATGCAAGGCAAACAAGTGCCGCTTCCAGTACGGAGCGTGAATTGTAATTGCAATGCAAGAAAAACATGTTAAGAAATATCAAAGAAAGAGAGATCCGGAATAGAAGCCGGATCTTTTTCCTGCCAATAGAGTCTCAGGATGTTGTAGACTCCCACACAATCGGCATTCCAGCTACGATCTCCGTCCTGGTACAGACCGCAATGGCGCCTGTTGGATTTTATGGCATACTACTTTGAGACCTCCGGCTGCAGCGGACTTACCTGGCTGGAATAATTTTCTTTCTGTTTAATAAATGCAGGAAAAATTAACCCTCGAATGGAATATTGTCATCAATGTCGGCGTTTTAGGGCACGCCGACAATATCAATAATATGTAAAATAGAAGAGTGAATTATTTCGCTCTTTTATTTTTGTAAAAAATCCTCTATATTATTTTTCTTTCATAATAGCAGTGAATCTATTTGTCAATGGAAATTTGCATTTATTTTCTTTCATAATAATAAAAATGAAAATCGGAGGAATTTTTTATGGAAGAAAGAATAAAAAACAAACTGAGAATAAAATTCGGAATAGATAATGATTATGAAAACTATCGTGGTGTACATTATTACGAGGATATAACTATATCTAACATCCTCCTGGATGAAGTTACCGGAAAATTCACCGTTCATTTCGATCGTGTCTTAAAAACTGTGACCGAAGACGAATATGGCAATGACCTGGGCGCATGGAATGACAAAATCGAAAGAACATCTATGGTTGCAACATTTAACGAAAAATTTGAAATTTTGTCTATTGCCTAATATGAGAAGAGCGAATGTGTTATTCGCTCTTTTTTGTGCAGAAATTTCCACTCTATAAAACTGGTTGTTTTAATACAGAAGAACAGAAGACCACATGGTAGTTAATGTTACATACGGATGTGCGGTAAACTATAAGATTTTCTTTCATACATATAGCATACCATAAAATCAGAAAGAAACTCCTGTATGGAGTTGCTTGCGTTTTCATCTCGGCGATTGAATAACCGAGGATTCTCGCTTAATGTCCTAACAATCGTAAGGGAATAGGCGCTCCCGGAACGGAGCGTGAATTGTAATTGCAATGCAAGAAAAACATGCCGAGGGAGTATATTTTCCATGTATGATCTCGTGCTAGAATTATTTACACAAAAAAGGCACTCATTATAGAGTACCTTTTTTCAAGTTTATAGCATATTTAATATTGTTGATTAAAATGCAGGACCTCCGCCGCCATTCATACCATATTCCTCCTTTCCTTTTGTATTATTACATTAGGTAAGCGACATATATACAATATATAACTCCTTGCTATCGATCTAATATTAATATGTCAGAATTTTTCAGCAAAGAATTCTATCATATTAATTGCAGAATCATAAAACCGCAAGAAGGAGAAAATACATGACTCACTTCACATTAATAGTAACCGATCCGTGATAAATTTTAACACAAAAATTTCCATGCAGAAATTTGTATTCCTTTGAATATGTGTTATAATGAATTTATCAAATGGATCACAACTAAACAATACAACATATATTTGGAGGTAATCAAATGAAAAAGAAAGTATTAACAATGGTCCTTGCCGGGATCATGATCATGTCTATGACAGCCTGTGGTAATAAGGCCACAGAAGCAACAGAGACAGCGACTACCGAAACGGTCGTTGAAACTGCTGAGACAACTGAAGAAAGTAGCCTTGAAGAAACCAAGGAAGATAAGCCGGTTAATACCGCGGAAGCAGTAGATGCCGCACAGTCAACAATTGCCGCTGCAACGACAGCAAGCCCTACAGCAAAACCTACAGCAACTCCGAAGACAACAACTCCGAAGACAACAACGGCTTCGAATAGTAGCGGGAAAACAGGTAGCGTAGCAACTGCTTCAAATACGACTACAGCAAATGCGAAGACAGAAGCAACAGCAAAGCCTGGATCTACGGTAAAATCAACTTCGACAGCAAAACCAACTTCGACAGCAAAACCGAAAGCGACTACCAAGCCTGCGGAAACGGCAAAACCGGCAGCAACTCCTCAGCCCACAGCCAAACCTGCTGCAACCGCAACTCCACAGCCTGCGTGCACTCATGAACATGAGAGATATGAGACAGCCGTTGAAGCGAATTGCCAGCATGATGGATACGATAATATCTATTGTGCTGATTGCGGAGCTTTCTTAGGAACGAATTACCATCCTCAGGGTAGCCATGGTAGTACAACCAGACATACTACAACAGAACCCACATGTACTTCCGGCGGCTGGTGGGAAGAAACCTGTGACTTATGCGGAGCGGTAATTAATAGTGGATCCATTGATTCTCTTGGATGCGTAGATAATGGTGATGGCTGGTGCAGTCGCTGCGGAGCCGAGTTAAGAGATCATTCTCAGCCCGATGTACCTTCCGTTGATGATGTAATAAAGGATCTTTATGGTGATACTCCCACACCAGCTCCTGATACGGAATCTGAGACAAATAATTCCGACACGTCTACCACAAATGAAGAAAATAGCGTAGACACATCCGATGACGTAATTGCATAAGAGTGATAAATAAAAGAGTCTCTGCGGAGGCTCTTTTGTTTGACTTTCCTTTAACTACTGTTTATAATGAACATATATTCGAATTTTATGGAGGTAATATGCTCGGACATATTTATGAAGAAACAACTAAATATATGAAAACCGAGGGAAAAGATGTCCGAAAGAAAAAAGGACAGTTCTTTACGCCTGTGAATATTGCCGCCTATATGGGGAAATGGACCATGGCAAAAGAGCATCTGGATATACTGGATGCCGGAGCCGGGAGCGGAATACTAACAGCGGGTATCATAGAACATCTTTTGACTATTGACGGCTGCCGAAGCATAAAAGTCACTTTCGTTGAAAATGATCCTATTATTCTTCCATTACTGAAGAAAAATGCCGACTATATACAAAATATCTGTGAAAACCATAATATTATATTTCGTTATACGATATGGTCTGACAGTTTTTTTGCCATAAATATATCGCAGAAATATGACATAGTTATATCTAACCCTCCGTATAAGAAAATAGCAAAAAACTCCGAAGAGGCCAGTCTCATGAAAGATTATGTTTACGGTCAGCCAAATCTGTATGGCTTATTTATGGCGAAAGGGTTGGAGTTGTTAAAGAAAGATGGTCAGTATATCTATATTACGCCACGTTCCTGGGTATCCGGACTTTATTATACCGAAGTACGGAAGGCTATTTTAAAAACAGATATAGAAAAAATCCATATTTTCTCAGACCGAGATACTGTTTTTTCAGGAGAACAAGTCTTGCAGGAAACAATGATCCTTTTTGGAAAAAAGGAAAAAGAGCAAATAGAGAAAATTGAGATTAATGTTTCCAGTGATTCTTACATGCAGCTAGAAAAGACGCTTTCGGTTCCAGCGGATTTGATAAAGTCGGTAGGAGAGGAAAGTTATCTGTTAATCCCGACAAATGAAGATGATATTCGTATTATACGGGATATGAGTAATATTACTGATACTTTCGATAGTCTTGGTTATCAGTTTAAGACAGGTCCGGTTGTAGAATTCCGCGCAAAAGAAATGATATCAGAAGAGCCTAAAGACGGATATATACCAATGTTCCGTCCAAGCAATGTAAACGGTGGAAGATTAAAATTTCCCGTATATAGTGGAAAAGCTCAATACATTTCCGGAAAAGCAACCAAGCTGTTGGTTCGAAATGCAAACTCGGTTTTTGTAAAACGGCTTACTGCGAAAGAAGAGAAACGCCGCCTTCAATCCTGTTGCTATATTAGTAAGAATAATAAGGAATATATATCCATAGAAAATCACATAAATTATCTGGTGAAAAAAGACGGGTCTCCGCTTTCAAAAAAAGAAGCCGAGAATATTCATAAAGTCTTGTCAAGTGATGAATATGATGTTTATTTCCGGCTTATAAACGGCAGTACGCAGGTAAATGCGAGGGAACTGAATTACTTCCCTTTAAGAAAAGAGGAAATAGTATGAAAAAGAATATAGAAGACTATAATTATAACTGTCTGAACGAAGCCAGAGATATTCTCAAAAGTATCGGAATGCCGCCACAGTTATACAATCCAAGGTGTGCAATGACATTGGCTGCATGTGCGGAAATCAAACCGGGAATGAAATGGAAATATGCTTCTGAGAACTATCATGGAACCCACGATATTATCCGGTTTATCAATGAGAATTTTCCAAACAAAGCAGGTTTGGATAAACAGGGATATCAGGAGAATTCACGGGAAACATTTCGAGATGAAACACTGAAGAAATATGTGGCAGCCGCTATTATGGAAACAAAATTTGGCCTTGCGTCAAATGACAAAAATAATTCCTATCGATTCACAGCACAGTTTGCAGCACTTTTGCGGGCTTATGGAACGGACCGGTGGCAGGAAGAACTAAACCACTTTTTAGCAACACATAATGTATACAGCGAAAAACTAAAACAGGTCAAGGACATAGAGAAAGGTTATCCCGTTAATTTCGGAGAATTAGCATTCTCTTTGGGTAGATCCCCGCATAATAAGCTTCAGAAACAGATACTGGAAGAATTTGTTCCTCTTTTTGCATCGGGAGCGGAATTATTATATATCGGGGATACCTCCGACCGGCAATTATGCAGAAATGATGTCGTGTTAAATGAAGTGGGTATATCTGTATTCTCAGAGTCTACAAAACTTCCGGATATTGTTTTGTACGACCGGAAACGCAAACGGATAATTTTTATAGAAGCATACTCCAGCACGGGAGAGTTCAACATCGACCGTGTTGAGGAAATCAAAAAGTGCTGTCATTGTGGATCGGATACAGAAGTTTCATTTATCACGGCCTTCGCAACAACCAAAAAGATGCTCAGCGTTTATCCTAAAATTGCATGGGATACTGAAATATGGGTAGAAGAAGACAAAACTCATATGACTCACAAAAACGGGGATAAATATTTAGGCAGAAAATTATAAGAAAAAGGAGTTTCCTGCGGGAAGCTCTTTTTTATGCAGATTTTCCGTTCTTTCAATCTTTCTGTCATATTAATTAAGAGATGATTAAAAAAAGAAAGGAGAATCGGTATGGGAAAACTTAAGACTAAATTGCTTTTTCCGTTACTGGCTGCAGGTATTTTAATGAGTGGAATTACTGTCTCTGCAAATACCGGAATTGAAAGATCATATACGAATGAAGCTTTTACCTTAGATCGATATAATAAAAATATCTATGAAGGTAAAATGGGAGAAGAGGTATATTTCAAACCCGTTACTTTGACAAAGACCGAAAAAGGGCAACATTTGTATGCAGCTGAATACACGGGAAATGTGTCAATTTCAAAATGGACAATAGAATATCCTGAACATTATTGCATTCATGCATCTTATCCAGACGGAAATAAATGGATGGGATTTTCCTTTGGCAGACAATCATGCAAAACAACAAAATGCCAACCCGGCTGGATAGCCACATGCGCTAAATGTGGAAGAGAAATAGGTATCTTATTCTATTCATCAAAAGATACAATTAGCCAATTAAAAACTTTATCAACTGGCGATTGTTATGTATCAAATTGCGTTGATCCAAAATGCAATAATCTGGAGACAGCTACATATATTAGCCATAAGTGTGATGAAGTATCATGGAATAAATATATTGTCCAATATGTTGGAAATGGAGCTAATGGAGGATATATTTCTGATAGTTTCCATTATTATAATAATTACACGACTTACGAAGGACAAACAGTTACTCCGCAAAAAAAGTTATCCGTAAATACTTTTTATAGAACAGGATATGTCTTTACTGGGTGGAATACAAAGCCTGATGGAAGCGGCGTTACTTTGGCTGATGAAGAAGATTTCCTTATCGTTCAAGATAAATTGGGACTCGATGTTGAAAACAATAACACAAGAGTTAAAGTATATGCCCAGTGGAAACCTGCTTATTCCACTCTGATAATCGATCCTAATGGTGGATCATACAATGGAGAAACTACGATTACACAACGTTTTCGTACTGTTTATTCGCTTGATCCAAATAAATTGACACCACCTGTTGGACCAATAGTTACATATGATACACAAGGCGGAAATAAGATTGAGCCAACGCACACAACAACTCATTTTTCCGGATGGACATTTACTGATCCATTACATGGTGTATTTGTTTCTGCGTCAAATCGCTATGCTTTTGGATTGTACGATGCTAATAATATTTTTTCAGAAATGAAATCTGTCTGGTATGATGGATGCATTGATACAGCTATAGCACAATATGCCGGCGATAGCTTTAAACTTCCAGAGGCAACCTATCCGAATGGAGATGATCCAACGGATCAGAAAAGATTTGGTGGATGGTATGCCGATCCTGAATGTGAAATATTTATAGGTGGCCCGGGGGATGATTTCTCGACAGATGAAGATATAACATTATATGCAAAGTGGTCAACACTTCATGCAGACAGCGTAGAAAACTGGACTGCAAATAATGAAAAAGGAGCTATAGACTTATCATGGATCCAGACAGATTCAGCTGATAAAGTATTTAAAATATATCAGAAAAAAGAAAACGGAAATTGGATTGAAGTAAAAAGCGCAAATTCAATTCAAAATAATGTCGATAGTGTAGAAAAAACTTTTTACAGAAATAGTGATTCTGCTAATTCAGAGCAAGTATATATTGTTCCGTACAGTGGATTATACAATTTTAAGTTAACTGGAGCTCAAGGCGGAAAATATGGCAATTATTCCGGTGGTGCAGGAGGCACTGTGACAGGCCGCATTTATTTCTATGAAGGTGAAAAAGTCTATGTAGGTGTTGGTTCTCAAGATGGTAAAGGTAAATATTTTTCTGGAGGATCAGCAACATCTTATGGAAATGGTGGATCAGCATCTTATCTGAGGACGGACAGACTCGGTATTTTTGCCATAGCTGGTGGCGGTGGCGGTGCAACCATGATGGGCAACGGCAATGCAGCTAATTCTGGAAGCTATAGAGCTGATGGCAATGGATCCGGAGAAAACGGAATGGCCGGTGGCGGTGGCGGAAATATCGGAGGAAAACAAGGAACTGCAGTAGTGCACCACCATAGCAGTTCATGTTATCAGGATTTATCATATACACCTGCATTTGGAAACTGGGAATCTCATATGTGGGGACATAGTTGTTTTGATTCCTCAGGCATAAATTCTTATCAATATAACGGACATACATCAGATGATGATGATTATAGTACTTGTACAGTAAGAGTTGGTTGGTCCAGAGAATGTCATATTGTTGAAAATAAAGCAAATTGGTGGAATGTCTCTGGATATAAAGGAATTCCCACCAATGGCAATACGACATTGAATCTTTCATATTTTTGCGAAGGATGGGGTGATGTAGGAGACAATATTGTGAACACCAATTGGCTGCCCGATGAAGAGCAACCGTCTGAATTTGTAATTTTGGATCAAAATGGTACAAAAATTGCACAGGGGAAATTTAGAGATTATCCTTTTACTGATAATTTTACCTGGAATGGTAATAATCATGTTGGAAGTAGCGAATTCTATCAAAACTTAAATATTTCTCTGCCAGAAGGAACTACACATATTTACGTACATCTTAATTTCCATTTAAGAGGAAGTGTTTGGTTTACTGCTGGAATTAAAGGATTAAGCTTTAGTGGTGGTAAAAAATTAGCTTGTGGATACACAGAAGGTCAAGTTGTATCTGCTTACCCTTTGTATGGCGGTAGTAACGGATTGCGTGTTAATACAAAAGATGGGAAAATTTATTTTGGCAAAACTGATTATGCAAGCACGCAAACTGGAAATGGATATGTATCTATTACGGCGGCAGAGCTTGGATTATATAAGGATAATGAACTGAAAGGAATCATAGCAACGGATGAAGCTATGCCTAATATGCCTGTCCTTAAAAGAAAACCTGTAGAAGATGATAATGATTATTCTAAGGCAACAGTAGTTTGGAATAATCCCGGTGATAACGGAACAACATATCAGCACCAGGTAAAATCTTTCTACACCGAGACCATGGCCCCAATGTTGGAATCAAATATCACAACAGATGTTATGACCTCTGGTGTTAAAGGTTATGTTATTCTGGTTGATGAAAATGAAGATACGATTGTCACAAAAGATAATGGTATATATCAGACTGAGACCAGCTATGTTATTTTATTAACTGATAAAACTACAAAATATATCCATGTAGCAGCAGTAGATGGTGCAGGTAATGTTGGCATTACATCTCATTTGAAAATAAGCGGTACTATGTCGGACGATGGACAAGTATTTTATCCTATTGAAACAACTCCAATTTCTGTTAGAGGAATGGATGATAATGTATATGAAAAAGACGGATCTTATTTTGTGAAAGCTGACGGAATAACTCCCTTCTACCTGAAAACAAATGGCTTAATAAGTGAAATTGGAGATGCAGTCGCTTCCAAAAACTATCAGGTAAATGCATTATCCTATATTATTGCCAAATCCGGGGATAAGCAGAAGTTGAGTTATTATAGAGAAAATGATGATAGTGATATTTCTAAAATCAGCATTGATGATGTTAAAAAATCAGTCATCGGAGTAGATAATGAAATTTATATCAAAGATGCATCGTTTTTCGAAATGTCCCGATATAACAATTTGCGTAATGTATCACTTGATGCAGCTTATACCATAGACTCTGCTTACAACAACACAGAATTTGTCATAACACCTCAAGCTATGGCATATCAAACAACGGATAAATACAATAACAGCTCCTACACGTATTCAGACGATGCCGCTGATGCTTTGAATAAAATCGTATTGATTGCTGACGGAAAGGCCCCTCAGCTTTCTGGCGAAGGATATGAATTTTTAAAAGATATTGATAATATTGATACCTCAAAGTATCCGGACAATTATGAAATCACTTTAGAGGCAAAAGATGATGAGAGTGGTTTAAAAGAGTTTTATGTTGTTGTTGAAAATCAGGATAATAATATAACACATACTTATCCAGGTACCATTTCTAGTGATGATAAGACTGGTACGGTTACCATCAATATCATAAATGATGATTTGTTATTTAAGGGTGATATAAATTTCTTGATTTATGTATCAGATAACGTGGGAAATATCACGGAAGAGTCTAAAGGCCTTGGAGAATTTTCTCTTCATACAAAACTGGTAGGAAAAAGCGGTTCTGATGCAGTTTCTGATAATGGTTACATTACATTCAAAAAAGGTGAAACCGGTGTATTAATTGTAAGAACAAGCGGATATGCGGATCAGTTGCAGGTAAAATTCCCTAGTGAATTTTCCAAGAGCGGATTCGAAACAATCAAAAATTATTTATATGAAAAACCGATTGGATCCGGAGACACTAACGAGGAAGATCTTCAGAGATTTGGTATTCGGACAGAAGTAATTAAATTCCCGATTCCTTATGATATTGATGAGAGAGAGGGCTATGATATAGAAATCATCGCCTTCAAGAACGGAAATAGCGTAAATATTACAGAAGGGGCTACTGTAAAAACCTTGTCAGAACATCAGAAATTCAATGTCAAAGATAGTTTATTAGATGGTATGAGAACTTATATCATTCAAAATTAAATCAACCAAAAGAAGGGCATCGGTTTACCGATGCTTTTCTTTCATATTAATTAAAAAGGAGGTCTTTATGCTATATATTTTAAATAATCCGTTAATAATTACTATAGCTATTTTTATAGCAAGTTTATTTCTCACGTTTCTAGTAGATTTGCTTGTTTCTATATTGGAGAAAAGAACAATCAAAAAGAAGAAACGTAAAAATATAGAAATTATCACAAAAAAATGGAATGAAAATCAAAAGATAAGAGAAGAATTTTTAAAAAAATATTCTATATCAGAATCTGTATTTGACTTAAAAGATAATGAAAAGGATGTAGTAATTATATCACTTCCTTACATTGTATCCGGAATTTATATATATCGTTCTCCGTCTTCGAAATATAATGACGAACCATGGATTCCCTATCCGAACCCGGCTATTATATTTATAGACTATTACGCTATTTGTACTCATACGTTTAATCATTGTCTTCAGGTAGTAGAAAACCTCAAAAATGTCGGTACCAATGTAGCAGCAGATCCGCATGAATTAGAAGAAAAATTATCTAGGGGAAAATTATAATTAATAGGGAAGGTTTTTTAGAAGACTTTTTTATTGCTAAAAAATATGGAGAAAAACAAATTGCTCTAAAGTATAGGATTTCATATACCGAACATGTGCCATAATAATTGGTTATTTTTTCTGACATAATAATTTTATCCAAAGAGAGAAGGAGGAAAATTATGTGTCAGTTGATTTACAAAGAAGGACAGTTGAAAATGAAACCAAAAACAAAGGTTGCTGCCAAAGAAGCAATTTTTGAAGACAAAGAGATGTCAATGGAATTTTCTTTTTGCAGATTTGATGAAATTATGGAAGAAATCGGATTCTATGTATATGATTACAACGATTTCTCGGCTATTCTGAAATACCACGCATATCCTGAAGAAACACATTATGGATTTGAAAAAATTCTTGGTTTAATTGCCCCTTTTGTAGAGTGTGGCAGTTACATGGAATTCGCTGATAATAAAGGTAACCTCAGAAGGTATGTATTCGATGGTGAAAATATGATAAGACAGGAGCCCCAGATCATATGGCCGGAACTTCCTGGAGCACAGAATACGATTAATGTCGCATAGATGGAGGTATTATGGATTACTTAATAAGAAAGGAAAAAGAAAAAGCTAAATCTACATATGATGCTTTAAAGGTTTTGGAAAAGGAATATATTCGCCTTATTTCAAAATATGAAAAACAGGCTGTAAAGGAAAGAGAAAAAGTGAATCAGGTATATGTACTGGTCCATGGAGAAAAATGCTTTTCCGAAGATGATATTAATGCTTTTATTGAAGCAGATGTTATTACGGCAGAACAGTCGAATCAGTACATTGCAAAATTAGGTAAGAAAAGAGAAATTGCCGGAGAAACAATGCAGCAGACAAGAAGCGAAGCTGTATGTGCAATTCTTAAAAAGGATTTGGCTAATTTATATGATGAAATCAAATATGATCTGGAACCAAAATTAACGGGAGGATTCGATGAATAGATACTTAATTTGTGCTGATTATTATTTTTCTGAACCTCAGTCATTTGAGATAGAAGCGGAAAATAAGGCGGAGGCTATAGAAAAAGCTAAAAAGGATATTCGTATTATTGCGAACTACGGGAATATCATACCGGGTTCTTTGAAAATAATCAAAAAGTTACAGAAGGGAAAATGCTTTGAGAAAACCAAAGGTACAAAATAAGTATAATCTTAAGCCAAAGGACATTTGCAGAGCTGTGATTAGGATGAAAAACGGATTCATCAGAAGCCGTTCTGGCGAAATAATGTAGTAAGCGCATGGTGTTTATCAGAAGGGGTTGGCGAAGGTTATTTTGGCGGCTCCATAGATTCCTACTGGATTGGTTTCTATGATAAAGATGCAAAATCATATGCGGGAAAAATACGTCTTGATGTAATTGCCGCTGCACACTCGTGACTTTAGTCGTGAGTAAAACGGCCTACAAGCTTTATATCGACCACCAGAAGATCCAGTAATTTTCAGAAAGGAGACATTGTGGTATGAAGATATTTTCTTCCTACAGTGTGAAGATCAAACATTATAACCATATTTTCAAAGACACTGTAGCTATATACCGCAGTGCCGTGGATTATCTGATCGGTATGTGCATGGAAGAATGGGACACTGTTTCCGGCATCCAGGGAAATCTCCTTCGTCAGCAGTACATGGAACGCCTGTGTCATGCTACGGCCGATAATCCTGACCCGAAGTATACCGGTTTTGACAGAAGATTCTATAAGTTTCCCAGTTACCTGAGGCGCAGTGCGATCAGTGAGGCTATCGGTAAAGTATCCTCTTACAAAAGTAATCTAGCGAATTGGGAAGCATCTGATACTGGTATTCGGGGCCGGAAGCCTTCTTTTCCGAAAGTAGGATTCATTTATCCATGCCTGTATAAGACCGGTATGTATGAACAGACTGGGACCTACGAGGCCAGGATCAAAGTATATGTTCACAATACCTGGGACTGGATCACAGTAGATCTTCGTAAGTCTGATGTTGATTACATCACACGTAGATGCCAGTTCCGTAAGAAATGTGCTCCTACTCTCAGAAAACGGGGCCATGAATGGTATCTGGATTTTCCCTTTGAGGAAGAAACAGTTCTTGCGAATACAGATATATTTCATCAGACGATAGCTGCTGTTGACCTTGGTATTAATTCCACAGCTACGGTTTCCATCATGCATCCGGATGGCACGATCCTGGGCAGGCATTTCTGTAAGCTGCCCAGAGAATACGACTCTCTGAAGCATGCAACGAACCGGATCCGGAAGGCTCAGCAGCACGGTAATTTCAAAACACCCAGACTCTGGGCCATAGCGAAAGGTATCAACGATGATATTGCTGTCAAAACTGCCGGTTTCATCATAGATACCGCAGTACTCTATAATGTTGATACCATCGTCTTTGAACATCTGGACCGTAAAGGAAAGAAACGCGGTTCCGGAAAGCAGAAACTGCATTTGTGGCGCAGCCAGTATGTACAGTCCATGGTAGAGCATAAAGCCCACCGGCTCGGCATGCATGTCAGTCATATCTGTGCATGGGGAACCAGCCGGCTGGCCTTTGATGGATCCGGAAGAGTACTGCGTGGCCGGGAAGCAGATCTGGAATCTTACAGTGTCTGCCAGTTCCGGACCGGGAAGGTTTATAACTGTGACCTGAATGCTTCCTATAACATAGGAGCGAGGTATTACATAAGAGAAATCTTAAAATCCGTGCCTGTGAAGGTAAGGTTGGCGCTTGAGGCAAAAGTCCCTCAGGCTGCCAGGAGAAGCACCTGCACGTTATCTGTGTTAATTAACCTGAATGCGGAGCTTGTGTCCATGGCGGCATAAGTATCTGAGTTTGGGCTGTATCATAGAAACGAAGTTCCCGTCTTCTAAAGAGACTACGTGTACAAAAGTACATTTACGGGAAACACGCGCCTTTAGTCGTGTGAGGCTTCACTGTTATGCTTACGAAGATATGGCATCATATACTTTCAAAAAGTTTTTTGATCCTGCGGAAATCGAGAATGAATGGGATCTTCAGTTGCAGGAAAAACTACTGAAACAGATTAATTGGTTAATTGACGAGAAAATTATTGAAATTCCAAGGAAAGAACGAAAAAAGCGTTGCAAGTAGCAGCGCTTTTTCTATATGTGTGCACAAAATCTGTCATATTAAATATAGAAAAAAGTAAAGGATAGAAAAACATGCACATTAAGAAGATATCTAAAAACAAGGAACCGTTCATAAAAATAACCTTTCGTTCTATGAAAGAATTAAAAGGATATCGTGATGGGATCCGTAATACCTGTAACACAGTAACTAAAAGTGGAAATATCTGCATATCAGCGGAAACTTTATTAAATGCATCTGATATTCTTAAAAAGCCGGCTAATTGTAATAAGGAAACGGGCGAGTCGTTTATAATATTATCAGCAGATGAAGTATCGCGAATGCTGCCGTTATTTTTCTGTATGACATCATATATATCAGATGTAACAAAAGAAAGAAATAAAAGCCCTAAAATTATCTAAAATGGAAGGAGTTAAATTAATATGTTTTTCTTCAAAAAGAAAGATCCGCCGCCGACATTAGAATCAGAAATCAAAAAAATTGTTAGATACATTAACGAAAATAGAAAAAAATTACAAGCAAATGGAGGAATTAAGATGCAACCTAAAAAGAAAAATATTTTTTCGATGTACCGTGTATTATTTTTTGGCGGTAACCTTACCACTTATTGTGGTTTTGATCAATGTAACAAATGTCTCAACAAGAGCCACATCAAGGGAAATTAAAAACCTTGCAAAGAATTATATGCTTTCCACTGTAAAACAGTGTGGAAGAAATATAGATTCAGCTATATTCAAAGGGACCGATCAGACGCTATCATATGATACATTAGCTGCAGAGGCTCCCGCTTATACAATCACAGATGTCGCTTCCTCATATCTGTATATTGTTGATGGACATACCGCAGAAATGCTTTATCATCCAACAAAAGAAAAGGTAGGAAAAGCTGTAGAAAATGAAGCGGTAAAAACATTACTTTCTCAAATAAAGGAAGGAAAACATCCGGAACCGGATATCATTGAATATGAATTTAACGGGACCCTTAAATATGCCGCTTATTGGGTAGGAATTAATGAAGAATATATAGCAGTAATCACGGCGGATGAATCAGATGTCTTAAGTGGAATCAGTAAAATCACACAGAATTCAATGATGGTATATGCTTCTTCAGTAATCTTTTGGATTATTATTGCTTTATTCTCTGCAAGAGCTATCTGCAAACCGTTACGTAAAATAGTAGATATACTTGCGGATTTTGCAAAAGGAGATTTTACTGCAGATATAAAGATTCATTCTATTCTAAAAGAAACGAATCAGCTTATTGGTGCAGCAATAAATCTAAAAGAGAATATGTCCGCAAGTATTTCAAATGTAGATAATTCTACTAAGAATCTATTACGGGATACGGATCGGGTGAATGATACAATCAATTTATGTAACAGCGCTGCTGAGAATGTAAATATTGCTGTAAATGAAATATCTAACGGAGCCATGGATCTGGCTAATCATGCACAGAATATCAATACACAGATGGTGTCTGTTGGCGAAACAATTTCTGCAACAAATGATCTGGTTATTAGTGTTGAAGCAGCGTCTGATCAGATTAAAACGATTTCCGATACAACCATGGATACATTGGAATCTTTATTGAATGCAAATAAAGTAACGAATACGGCAGCTGAAGAAGTAGCTGGCAGCGTTATGGAAACCAATTCCGCTGTTCAAAAGATTAGCGAGGCAGCTACAATCATTGCATCTATTGCGGAACAGACAAATCTACTTTCCTTGAATGCATCTATTGAAGCAGCAAGAGCGGGAGAATCCGGCCGGGGGTTTGCAGTAGTGGCAGGAGAAATTAAAAATCTGGCAGAGCAATCGAACGGATCCGCAAAGGAAATTAAAGAAATCATAGAAAATATCATTGCTATTTCCGAACGGAGCACAGCTTCCGCAGGAGCAATCAAAGAGGCCGTCTCCAAAGAAGAAAACGTTCTCAAAGATATGCACATTGATTTTGAAAAGGTCGTAAAGAGTATTAATGATGTATCCGCGGAAATCAATGAAATTGCTTCTAAAATGAATGAAATCAACACCAGTAAAGAGACAATCATGGAAAGCACAGAATCTTTGTCTGCTATTTCCGAAGAAAACGCCGCATCCACGGAAGAAACAACGGCAACAATCACTGAGATGACAGCACAGATTTCCGCTATTGATGAACAGATGCGGGATGTTAAAGAGATAGTCAATAAATTAAATGATGTCGTCGGCGTATTTGCGGTATAACATTCAAAAATCGAAAAATATTTGATAGAAACGAAGTTCCCGTCTCCTAAAGAGACTACGTGTACGAAAGTGCATTTATGGGAAGCACGCGCCTTTAGTTGTGTGAGGCTTCACGAAGATCAGTGTAGAATTCTTCGTGGCTGGTATTTGTAAAATATAACAAAAATTTTTGTGCAGAAGTTTGCATTATAAATTAATCTGTATTATAATGCAATTAACGGTAGATAAAGGCCCACAGAGGGAGCACACCGTACAAGACCCCACAGAGGGGCAGTTAAATATCCCGGGTACTTTATGTATTCGGGATATTTTTATTATATATTTTCTGTCATAATATAGATAAATAGATAACAGGAGGAATAACAATGAAAGAATACCGCATCAGTAATGAGTTGCGAAATTATATTTTCCTTGTTCTCAAGAGGCAGGGCATTCCTTACAAAACTAAAAGAGACGAATCCGGACAGCAGTATGTAGTTGTACCTATGAGCGGCGAGAGATTTCACAAAGTCGTTCTTCGGGCCCGCTGCGAAAAGCTGACTCAGGAAACAGGAATGTGCCATCTTACTAAAGAGGAAGCAAATGATCCGCTTTTTGTTCAGGCAATAATGCCGGACGGAGGAGCTTTTGTTGTATTAGGAAAATAGAAAATTTCAATTTGTAGGCTGATGCGATTATGCATCAGCCTTTTTTTGTTGCCCACAGAGGGTAGAAAGGACATACGATGTATAATATCGAAAAAGAAATTCAGGAAATACTTGACCCATTAATTTTTAATGCATCTCACGAATTGAAAGGCCATTGTTTATTTGAGCATGTTATTTCGGACCGAGACTTGTTATTAAAACTCAAATGGATGAGAAAAGCACAAGGTAACGAAATTGTTTTAGCAAGCAGATTCTTTTCGGCAGAGCAGGCAAGAAAAGCTATCTATATGCTTCTTAATAAAAACAAAATGGCAATAGAACAGTGGAGAAAGACACTCGATGTTCCATATTTGGAGATACAAGGAAATTTTCGAGAAGCTGTTGGAGAAGGTATCGCAAAGAATACCGATTTTAGCAATAAAATTCCATTACATAGGCTCAGAGTGGTTTTAGTAAAAGGAGATAGCATTGGTCGCGCGTTTTATATTAAAACGGCATATCCAACAAATTCTATCACTGATAACGATGTAATTTATGAAGCCATGGATGATTGGAAGAAAAAGGAAACAAAATTAAAAAGGTCGCGGAAATCGTGATCTTTTTTCTTGCATAATAATTATATCAAAGATAGATGGAGGAATATGGTATGGATAAATATAAAATTATTAACACATGTCTTGTAGCAATTATTGTTGTTGAAACTGCAATTATTTTCAGCCCAGTGTTAACAAAAGGAATCGAATTTATTTTAGGAGTGAATTAATAAGCAGAGAAAGTGATATATGTCATACAATGCTTTTGAAAGAAATTTTGAACGGGTAGTTAATATGGCTGAATTATGGATAATTCAGATTCAGGAGGAAATAAATGAACAAAACACGAAGAAAGAGAATCGACGAAATTATTCTTCAGGCAGAAGCGTTGCAGCTTAGCGTCGATGAATTGAAAGAGGAAATTGAGGCTATCAAGGATGAGGAAGAAGAGTACATGGATAATATTCCAGAAAATCTTCAGGGATCCGAGAAATATGCCGCTGCGGAAGAAGCAGTAAATAATCTTGAAGAGGCTATCGATTGGCTGGAAGAAATTTGCACAGATGAACTTACTGGCCTGTTAAGCGAAGTAAAAGTAGAAAATTAGTATATATGGAGGTTTAGATCATGACCAAAATTAATAAAAATGTAGCTATTGTTGTTATTGCAGTACTTAGTTTAATTATCAGTGTATGGGTAATGAGCAGCATTAATGCAGCATTTGGAACCAGTGTAACTACTGCATATGTATTTATCGCCTGGATGATGGTGAATGCGGGACTCATTGGATATGATAAAGTTGTCGGTTTGCAGTAAAATATAATTATAATCAGCAATGTCTGACAGCTCTGCACAGTCTAAAGACTGGCAGGTTCCAAATACTTAACAGCATCACTTAACGACTCTTACATGAATCCGGTTTTCTGATCATTATGATCAGGGGACCGGATTTCTTTATGCAGAACCATGTCTGTTATAGCTGTGGTACACTGACTGGATTTTCGCCGCAAACACTCCGATGAGTGCTTTACGCGGCCGGATCCTGTCGAACCCGTTTGTATGATCAACAGTTGCATTTATAGCGTTCGTAGCTCCGGAGACCGAAGCTCGAAGGATATTTCTTATTCTCTGCAAGAAATATATCCATGCAGGCATCATGTGTTATCAGGAACATAGGGAAGGTGTCGATACATTTCTGTCTGTCGGCAGCCGTACCGGTATCGTTGCTGTTCTTTAGCAGGAACGCCGAATACAGATCTCTCTGTACGTAGTGACTGCCAATGAAACTTCCCCGGCAGGAAAGCTTCTTCCGGACGTAGTCATCCGTTACATGATTGTACTGGCTGGCACGGAAGCTTACGGTATCGATCTTAATTAACTCTCCGCCGCTAGAAGCAAGCCGGCTTTCCAGAATTTTTAGGAATGCCGCAGGTGCGTGGTTGCCTATGGACTTTCCGAACCGCTTCCTGCTCCGGAACCGGCCATCGGCTTTCTTCGTGGCAGACTTCGATCTCCGTGCAAGACCATGGAAAAACATCTTTTCCACGTACACGGTATCTGCCTTCGAGGCAATTTCATTCGCAAGCCGGTGGTGGCTGGCATTTACCGCATCGGCATTCCGGCGCTCCAGAGACTTCTTACGAAACTGAAGTCTCTTGTAATGCTTCGAACGGATCCATTTCTGTGCACCCTTACGGACAGTGCCATCTGGAAGGAAGTTGCCGGGATTCGTGGCACACATGCTCCGGTCCATGGCTCTCTGTATCCGCCTGATCTGCGAGGAACAGTCTTTTGCATCGGAACCGAGCACTGTCAACAGACAGGAATCCTCGGTCACGACAGCCGCCGTGGAAGTTCCGATATCCAGCCCGGCAGTCCCGTGACCAGCCGAATGCTTCACCGGAGGTCTTCCTTCCAGGATCAGCTGTAAATAGTAGTGGTATTTCGTACCCATAGGTTTCCTCCGAATACGGCAGTACTTTACGCGGGATCTTAAAGCCTCCCGGTCATAATCCGTCCGGATCTGCGGCTGGATCACCTGCCAATGCCAATGAAGCCGGCCGTCCTTAAACCGCATGCCAGAAGTATTGGATTTGCCTTCCAGGGAATCAAAATCATCGTATTTCCTGAAATGAATACATTTTCCATTATCAAACAGATACTTCTCTACAGAACGCCATACGGAAGAAGCAATCTTCTGGGCTGTCATGGAATCAATGTACTTCTGATACCGGTGCTGCTGCACGGAAATATACGCATGCAGCTGGTATTCACTGAGCCCATAACCTCGGCGGATATCGGCAAGCCCCTGATTGATGCGGTTCTTATCTTTCTTGGAAAGATTATCTTTTCTGCGGGTTGCAAGTAGTTCACGATACTCCGGATCAAGTATCAACTTCCGAAGCTGTTTCCTGCAGTGTCGCACAAGGACGTTATAGATCTGCTGTCCACACCAGAAAACATGCGCAAGCCACTGATCCTGCTCAGGAGAAGTATTCAGTTTTAATGTCAAAACGTATGATTCCGTCAATTACTTTCCTTTCTGGAATTCAATATACTGCTTTACGGTTTCAAGAGATACGCTGCCGACCGTGGCAATAAATGCGCTTCGCGTCCATAGGCACGGAATGCGTTTTCTGATGGATGGAAATTCTCGGATCAGTTTATAGGAACTGTCTCTTTTAAGATCCGTGACACATTGCATAATGCCGTAGCGTGGATTACAGCTGATCAGTAGATGGACATGGTCCGGCATAACTTCCATTTCCATAATTTCAAACTGGTGGGATTTAGCAGTTTCGAGAAATATTTCTTTTGTGCGCACATCAATGCCATCTACAAATATCTTGCGACGGTATTTGGGACAAAAGATTACATGGTATCTGCATAGATAAACTAAATGTTCTGATGTATTATATTCGTTTTTCATAATAGAATTATAGCATATTTTCTATTGTTTTGCAATAAAAAAGAAAAACGCATTCATCATCACAGTCTAAAGACGGGAGGCTTTCTGCTATGGTACTTGTAAAGGAGAAAATGAAAGCTTCCGGTATTATGCCGGAAACTTTTTATATTTATAATCTGTCATATTAAATATATCAATGAAGAAAGAAGGAGAAAATATGCTTATAGGAATTACAGAAAGAGGAGATGCCGGAGTCGATTTTTCTTGGGAAGATCCCATCAGAAATCACGAAGTCGATGCTGCTGTTCTTATCACAAAATGTATTACACAAAAATTCTTGGAAAAAGTACTGAAACTTCATCAGGAAGGTTATAAAATTATCGTCCATGCTACATGTACGGGATATGGCGGAACAGAACTGGAACCCAATGTTCCTAATTTTACAACCCAGCTCACAATGATAAAAATGTTGCTCGATGACGGATTCCCAGCAGAACAAATTGTTCTTCGCATTGATCCTATTTTTCCAACAGTTAATGGTATGGGGGCGGTCCGCTGTGTATTATTTGGAAGAGATCCGAGAATCCAAAGATGCAGAATCTCAATTTTAGATGAGTATCCTCATGTAAAAGAACGTTTTCGTAACCATGGATGGACACCCATTTATGGAAATTCATTTCAGGCAAGTGATGAACAATTAAAATATGTAGCGGAACAATTAAAAGAATGTGAGGAATTATTTGGCTTTAATGGACTTACTTTTGAGACATGCGCAGAATCAAAACTTGTTAAAATCGCAAAAGAAATCGGATGCGGTTCATTTATAGAAGAAAGAGGCTGCATATCCGAAAAGGATTTGGAAATTCTAGGTTTTGACAAAACTATGATTCAGGATATGAAAGAAAATCCACAGAATCGAAAAGGATGTCATTGTTTATCATGTAAAAAGGAATTGTTGTCTTACAAACATCCGTGCACTAATGGGTGTGTGTATTGCTACTGGAAAAATTAGATTGAAACTCCCGGATATTATACCGGGAGTTTTTATAGTTAATAATCTGACATATTAATATTATCAAAGAAAAAAGGAGAGAATTAATATGGAAAAGCAAA
>OIWT01001143.1_pt1 | contig 33487 bp, 24 predicted proteins | sample 1587701 | NCBI WGS metagenome assembly OIWT01 (sample SAMEA3888904, study PRJEB22519) | human gut metagenome | biome: human gut; feature: human-associated habitat; material: faeces | place: Denmark | collected 2009 | reverse complement strand
CGGACGGCGGCATGAGCAACTTTCCCTGACAAGGTCACTTTCTTGTCATACACCCGAAAATTGTTCCGTATGAAAAATATGTTGGAAATGATCGTGTTGTGAGTTATGTAGGGATCAGGGCAGATGAACCATATAGGACGGGATACATTTCGACTAAAGAAGGTGTTCGTGCTGTTTATCCGTTTGTAGAGAATAATATTCGTAAGGCTGATGTGTTCAAGATTCTCGAGGATTCTGGTCTTGGATTGCCTTCGTACTATGAATGGCGATCGCGGTCTGGCTGTTTCTTCTGCTTTTTCCAGCAAAAAATGGAATGGGTTGGTTTGTTGGAGCGGCATCCAGACCTTTTCAAAAAGGCAATGGAGTATGAAAAAGCCGACCCATTGAGTGGAGAACGTTTTACATGGTGCCAGGGTGAAAGTCTTGCAGAACTTTCCCGACCGGAACGTGTCGCGGAAATCAAGGAACAGTTTGCCAAGAAGCAGGCAACGAAGCCTAAGTGTTCAGCAAACCTCTCTCTCAAAGATGTGTTTGCCGATGACGACATGGGGGATCAGGCATGTCTGATGTGTCATCTGTAACGATTCCAGAGGGGCTTATTTACCTCGACAACAATGCAACAACTGCATGTGCCCCGCAAGTCGTTGCTGCGATGGCCCCATTTTGGGCATCTGCGTTTGGTAACGCTGAGAGCGGACATCTCGCGGGCCGGATCGCGCACCGTGCCGTGGAAACAGCCCGCACGACGGTTGCTGATGTGCTTGGCGTCGATCCGAATCAGATTTTCTTCACCTCTGGAGCGACAGAGGGAAACAACTGGATATTTCAGGCATTTGCGGACGCGCATCCTGCAGCTCGTCGCATCGTTGTCTCCGCTATCGAACACAAGTCTGTCCTCAACGCCGCCAAGCGGCTTGAGGCGTTTGGATTTGACACCTCGCTCTTGCCTGTCACGCCAGACGGCGTCGTGGACCTTGCCGCCGCACGCGAGGCAATCAAATCTGGAACGGGACTCGTATCGGTGCAACTCGCAAACAACGAGACCGGCGTCATCCAGCCTGTTTCCGAACTGGCGGAACTGGCGCATTCGGTCGGGGCCTTTTTTCACTGTGATGCCGTGCAGGCACTTGGAAAAATGCCGTTCTCGCTTGCCGATCTTGGCGTGGATTCGGCCGCTTTCAGCGCACACAAGATACATGGACCTAAAGGGGCCGGGTTCCTCTACTTGCGGTCTGGTGCGAACCGTTTCCCGTTTCCGAAACCGCTTGTGGGCGGCGGACAGGAACGCGGAGTCCGCCCTGGAACGCACAATGTTCCAGGAATCGTCGGGCTCGCAAAGGCAATGGAATTACTGCCCGATCAATGTGCGCTTGAAAAGATGCGGAGGTTGCGTGACGAGTTTGAGGCAGCCTCGCTTACAGCCATCCCTGGTAGTCGCGTAAACGGTGCCGGTGCGGAACGGTTGCCGAACACAACAAATCTTTTTGTTCCAGGCATGTCTTCGGAACTTCTTCTTTCAAACATGCCTCTTCTTTGTGCTAGTGCGGGATCAGCTTGCAATAGTGGAGTCGTAGATGGTTCGTACGTATTAAAGGCGATGGGACTCTCAGGCGAAGTGGCGGGATCTTCGATAAGACTTTCTTCTTCTTCGAATACAAAGCCGCGAGACTATGACAAGGCTCTGAAGCTCATTGTTGCGGCACGGCAAAAAGTATTGGAGGCTATGCAATGATTTCCGAGGCTGAAAGAAGACGAATAGAGGGTATTCTTTCTAGGCTTTCACGGTGTCCCACTAGTGATGGTCCGGCACCGCACAAAGATGTTTTTCTTTTAGCGTTACTATCTGTATTTCAGGAATCGCAGACGGGAGAGAATCAATTTCCGCTTGATGATCGCCTTGATAAGGCGTTTGAGAAGGCATGGAAAACATACATTCCCGACCAAGTTTACTCTGTTACCCGCATTGAATTGCCTTTTTGGTATTTGAAGAATGATGGCGTGTGGACAATTGTGCCTAAATCAGGATGCGAAGCCATTGTACAATCATTCTCCCGTGCTACGAGGCGAAGAATTGTTGATTGTATTGCATTTGGTAAACTTTCTGATGAGTTGTTCGCCATATTCAAGAACCAGGATGCGCGTTCTTGTCTACAGCAACTTGTTGAAGACCGCTTAAAAAGGCGAAAGACAGAAAGGACTATCATGCCCGATATGTATAACGAGAATAATCCGTTTGTTGCCTATCTTAACACCTTGCAGGGAATCGATGCCAACAATAAGGGATCGCTCGCCGAATCGCAGGCTCGAAACCCTCTCTTCAAGGAACTTCGAGTTCCGCACCCACTCGCTGCGGAGATCATCAACGAGTTGACAGGTGACGATGGCGGTCACGTCATCCTCACTGGGCATGCAGGCGACGGAAAATCGACGCTTGCATTGGAGATAATCCGGGCTTTGAGAGGGTTTCCCCCCGATGACCCGATCCCTGATGGCTTGAAGAAGCGCGAGGCCATTTCCTGGAGGGGAAGGACGATTTCGGTTGTCAAGGACTTGAGCGAATGTACAGAAGATGAACGCAAGGCACTTGTCGGCGACATGTTTCGACCAGAATCTACGGAGCGTTTTCTCATCGTCTCGAACACCGGCCCGATCCTCACACTGTTTCGAGGTAACCGTGATCGGACGGGTGAGGACGTGGCGGCTATCGAAGACCGATTGCTTGACGCGATGGATTCAAGCAAACGCCGCGAGTTCACATTCGGCTCCATCTCCTTTGTTGTACACAACCTCGCTCGCAAGGACAACCTCGACCTTGGAATGTCATTGCTTGAAAAGATGGTTTTGTCGTCGCAATGGGGCCGATGTCAGAGCTGTTCGGCGTCCGGGCGTTGCCCCCTGTTCGCGAACCGAAACCTCCTTCTGAAGTTCTTCCCGCTCGTCTCGCAGCGGATATGGATGCTCTACTTCCGTGCTTACGCATACGGTGAACGGTTCACGATGCGGCAGATGTCCGCACACTTCTCATTTCTCCTCACGGGCGGGGCGTCATGCCGTGAAATGGCCGCGCGCGTTGCCTCCGGTGCAGAGATTAGGCTTGAACGTCATCTTTTCACGAATCTCTTCTGGGGTGACGACGGCAAGAATGACATTCCTCAGGCGGTGCGCCAGCTCCACGTTGTGTCTGTGATGCGAGAGCAACATTTCGACGCTCGCTTTTCCCCCCGTGAGGAACGCCAGTTCTGGAACTTCGGAGGCGGCAACCCTCTTGCGACAACGGATGCCGCGCTCGCGGAACTGGAAACAAGGACTCGCGGAGGAAAGAAATCGTCGCTTTGTGGTTTGGATGCCGCCCTGATGCGGCGGCAATATCGGAGGTTGGTGTTCTTTCTCGGATCGCCGGTTCCCAATGGGAACGACGGTTTCCTTGAATTCCTCTCAGCGTTCTTGAACTCTCCGCGGCTGCTGGACGTCAAGGGATGGCGTGACAATCCTGCCAGCTTCAAGGCCAAAAGCTTGATCGTTCCGATCTACAACGTTCTGCAGGAAGAGTTTTCAGGGATGCGACCGCCGGAGGGAGCTGGCAAGGTGGGGACGCTTTTCATCACGCTGAACCGCCGTACATCCGAGATCCGACAGAGCGTCCAGCTGGTTCTTTCGAAATTTGAATTCCATGACAATCTTGAAATACGGCTTGTCGACGGGACGCCCATGCTCTGCGGTATCGGGAAACTGGATGGCATCCAACTCGATTTGCCGCTACCGTTCCTCGACTATATTACGGCGCAGAACAAGGGTGAACTGGGACGTGGACTCCAGCGCTCTTACCGTGACCGGATCGAAGACCTGAAGGCGCGGATACTGGCGGCAATCCATATGGGCGATGCGCAGGGCCTTGTCCTATTAAGGCGACGCACGGACGGAACTCTTTCTACCGTTTCCGTCAAACCGATTGATGACGCGAAAGCACTGGAGGTGGCCAATGATTAGTTTCCCCCCTGAAATTTACAAGCAAGAAAGTGCGGGAGATTCCAATCCCGCTATCCGTCTTTTTGGTCGTCGTTTTTCGGACGATCAGCAGACGATGGACACGTTGGCCGAGTTCCTTCTTGTCTGTGCGTCGGACAAGAAGATCTACAAAGACCCATTCTCTACGTTTTTCCCAGATGAAGAAACACTTCGCGACTGGCGCACGAAGTCGGCGGGCCTCTCCTACTTCCCGAAGGCACGACTGAATCTCAAGCTATTCGCATTTCTGGAATCGTCCCGACTTGACACTCGCCATCGTAGCCACCGTAATCATGCGGAACAGTTGTGGGAAAAACTCTCCGAAGGACTCGATCTCGAAACACCAGCGGAGAAAAACGCTTTTCTTAAAACATTGAGCGCTTTGTTCCTTGGATTCTGGGGCAATGGTGCAAGCCGAACTTGGTGTGCGCAGACCTTTCTCCCTTTTTGCCGAGAGTTGCTTTGTGGCGAGGAAATCTGGAATGCAACCAAGGCACGATCAGACGATCCTGCCGATTGGGATGAAGTGTTGGATAACTTCTCTGACTTTTTTGACGGGTCTAAGCATATCGTTCTTGCTAGAAGTGGCGAATCTCTCTACCTTCAAATCTGCAATGCACTGACGCAGACAAAAAATGAGGTGGTTGAAGAAATATTGTCACGTCCAGGTATTTCACTTTCAACGACAGAGGCCACGCCGTCGCTTTTGAAGGAAAATCTTACCAAGGCTCTTGCATCTTTCTTCGACGCAACACCGAAAGCCTTGTCGGACATTATCCGCTTTGTAGACACGTCAACAGACGAAAGAACCTGGAAGAAGTCGGATTATTCAGGCGAAAGACCTAGAAGCGTCTCTTGTGGATGGATTCCTTTGAAGAGTTGGACAGAAGGGTATCTTTTTGCGGTTGAAATGAATCGAATTCTCTCAGCCAACATAGGCATCATCGATAAACTAGAGTTGTTGGAGGTTGAATGTACATTACAGGTTCTGCGTTCACTCGCCTCACAGACATATCGTGAGACACTGACAACAGGTGGTTCTCCTGATGGGTCAGATTATCGAATCCTGCTCTGCGATACTGGAAGCAAAAAGAGGAAGCTGAAAGCGTATTCTGAACAGGCTCTATCAGAAATAAGTCGTGAAATCCAGCAGGTCGTTCGAAAGCCTGATGAGCTGGAGAAGGTGAGGGCGGACTCGGCTAACGATCAGAATCCAGCAAAAAAGTTCAAGAAGATTTACTCGGACGCGGACAAATACGCCTACAAGCTCTTTCGGAAACTCGGGAAAAGCATTGGTCTGATTGTACCTCCTCGGGGTGGGACGATGAAGTTCACACTCAACGAAAAGATTCTGCGTTGCATGGTGATTTCACTTGTGCCAGGACGCCGGATGACGCTTGAAACGTTCAAGGCGCAGATGAAGGCGCATCATGGTTTTGTGTTCGACATCAAGGGACTTGCCGATTCGCGCAACTGGGCTGGGCGGATCGACGAACTCGCTGGCGAGGAGTCGGGTGACGCCTGGCTTGAACGGATGCTTGAGGCTTCTGGAATGCTCGTCCACCTCTCTGACGCATGCTCGCTTGTCCGCAATCCATTTGCGCCCGAAGAAAGGATCGTACGATGAAAAATTTCTACGTTAGCACGCTCTCTGGTTGCATTCGGAGTCAATGCAAGTCGGCGGTGGACAATAGCCGGCTCCTGTTCATGGTCCCTGGCCTTACTGGTGCCGATACGACTCTTCTTCTGGCGGACTGTAGGGACATTGCGACCGAATACTCGCGTCAACTCGTATTCCGCATTGCGGACGAATGCCGGACGGCACCTGGCTGGACGCCTGGCGACGTTTCGGCGCTCGATGGCTGTTTCGCCGGTGGCAACCTTACTCAATACCGTAACGACGAGACGGACGGACGACTCGTCGTGTTGGTCGGCGTCGATCTCGCTGCAGATCGTGGGAGCCTCGCTGATTTCTACCGCCGTGGTGCCGACGCGCTCTTTGCGGAGACAATGGGCGGGACATTCCGGTTGTGGGTGTCTGAATGGCTCGGGACGTTCGGAATTGAGGCGTCGAAGGAGTGGGGAAAGGCGTGGGATTCGGTACTCGGCGTTCTTGCCGACGATGCGAGCTTGTCATACGTCTCGCGCCTGCTTGGGGCAGTTACGGTGGAAGAAGGAATCGGGTCCGAACAAGAGGCGATGGCGGCGCTGCTGCGGCGAATCGAGCCGAATTTGTCTGCTTTCGCAAAAAAGGCCAGGAAGCCGGGGCGACAGATGTTTCGCTATTACGTGAACGCGGCGACCACATTCTTCAACTACGGAACGTTTCTGGACGAATCCGCCAGGACGAAGGCGTTGAAGGCCATTGACGATTTCGAGAAAAAAGATCCGCCGCCAGCGTTGGACGAAACGCCTTTTGCCTCGCGGGAGGAGTTGCTTGCGGCACTGCGTGGTTATATTGAGAATCACAACACTGAACGGGTGGATGAATTGCGTCGCGCCGATTTCATTGCGATAAACGATCTGATCCTTAAGGCGAAACCTCCCAAGGACAAGTCTAAGAAGGTACCGAAGGACACGTTGCAGAAATTGTCCGGCTCTCCGCTTGAAGTCCTGTTGCTGGGCGCGTGGCGGGCGTTCGGCGAATTCGCCGTTCAGACGAAGGATGGCGATAATGCAGGCGCGATACCAGCGCGAATCGAGTTCATGGGCGTGCATTTCCGGCATGATGTGACGGAACAGGCACCGTCTGATGAAATCGAGGAGCTTTGCCGCGAACGTCTTCGCCGTCTCCTTGGTGGTCTCGACGAGATGCTGGGGCGCATACGGCTTCATCTTGACGCGGAGAATCCAGAGGCGGAAGTCGCGGTCGTGTCTAACCTCATTCCAACTGAAGGGTTGTCAGTTAAGCCCGCAAAGGCGTCGGAGCCATATTTTGAATTTCATGTCGAGGTGTCCGGCCCTGGAGGGATGCCCAAGATTCGCAGGCGTTTCGCACTCCGCTTGCCGGACATCCATCCGTATCGATTGGCCGATGACCTTCTTGGACTGGCCATGAATTCGATGGAGGCCAGATCGATCGAGGCCGGTCTCATTCCGGTTTTCCATCTGCCTTATTATCGGGAATTGCTCCTTTCCCGTGAAGGGGAGGAGACGAGCCGTGTACTTGATGCAGCTCTTCGTGCGCAGGAGGCTGACAAATTCCTCTCAAACGTCTTCACGCACGCCTGGCGCGCGGATGCGGCGGCAAAGCCGATGCGCGGGCTGCTCGATGACCTTTCCCGCAAATTCCGTGAGTTCCTTCATGACTGCCGTGAGAAGGGCCTCCATGCAGTTGTCGGGCAAGAGGCTACGGTCCCATTCGTAAAGGCCTACCAAGATGCGGTCGAGGCGTTCGCATACGGGGGAGAGGGAACGCCTGCCGGGGCAACCGATGCGCGTGAGGTGGGGGCCATGCTCATGCGCGCGTTTCTGTTTGTCGATGGCGAGAGGGACGGTGCGGACATAGACACGTGGGGCGTTGAGAAATACGAGGGATCCGCCCTCGTGACAATTCTGCATCCGGCCCTCGTCGAGATGCTGCAGGCGCAGTGGGTCTTTCTTCTTGACGCGTTTGCAAAGTCCGTTGAGACTGAATTCACGCAAGAGAACGGCGCAAGAACATTCAAGGATCGCGTTTGGACGGCCTTTGCGGATCTGGCGGCGGTCAAAGCGCCGCTCGTCGGTCTCCCGGTTACGGGGTCTGGCAAGTTCGTCGTGACCGATCCGGGCACGGCGCTTGTGTTCCGGATCGGTTCGTTGCCGCCTGGAGTTGAACTGGCGGCGACAAGATTCCTGACTCGCTACAATCAGGTCGAGGACGACGAGATTGCGGATGAAGATTTGGTGCGCGAAACGAGCGAGTCTCGTCTCCTTTGTCGGACACTCTGCGATTTCTTCCGACTTCACGCTGGAGCGAAAGACGGATTGACCCTGGTTGTCTATCGTAACGAAGACATCCAACCCGTTCTGGCCGGAATCGACGCCTATGTCCGGTTCCTCGAACGCGAGATTCCGCCCGAAAGCCGAGTGGAGCGCTACTCGATCCGGCTGACAGTGTTCTCGGAGTCGTCCGACACGAGCGTTGTGGCGCAATGGCTCTCCGCATGGCAGGACTACATTGAATCGAAGGATGATGTGTCGGGGTCATACGCGGACTGCGACTTCTCGGTGTCGCATCGGCTCGTCGGGCAGGGCACCGAAGGAGTCCTGCAGCTCGCGAAGACGATCCGATCCGACGTGGACGCGGACGTGTTTGTCCTTTACGATTTCATCCGTCCCGACAACCAGGGCTGCGTGTTCGAGAAGGCGGATCCCTATGTGACGACGAACAACTCCATCAAGTTTCCGATTCTTGAACAATCTCAGTGCGCCAGCACAAAGCCGAACGAGCGTTTCCGGCGTTCGCAGATCGTCAGCAATCGTCAGTTCAAGGTTGCAGACGCGCACGCGAACCTCTCTGCCCGCGTGAAAGACCCCGGCGTACACGCCGGTGATCGGCACATCATCCTGGCGACCGGCGACTATACGCCGTGGCGTGATGTCGTGGATGCTGCGCATGAGACTGCCGAATGGGTCGTGGCGGTCGATCCGCTTGTCGACCGGGCGCTAGTCGCCCAATCCGACGAGCGGAACAGTGTGCTCAAGCGCGAACTCATCGGATTTGGCTCTGGCGTTGGGCAACATGGCGAGAGCAACTACACCATTTCCACACAGCAGTATCGGCTTGGCGAACTGAAGGACCGACTACGCTCTGCCATGCGCGGCGTGTTCCCGTATGGATCGCCCGACCGCGACGCGCGAATTGCGCAGACGCTGCTCGACGAGGCGAAGGAACTCTCCGGGCTCTCGCTCGTTCGTGCCATTGGACCAGGGGAATACGTGCGAGACTTCCTTGCATACGGCATTCTGCATCGGATAATTCCGCTCGACCCGACGGCGCATCTGTGTGACAGACTGTTCTCCATAGATGCCTATCGACATTGGTTCGACTTAGCGGCAGATGACAATCGCCATCCCGATCTTTTGTGGCTTCGCGCCGACATTGTCGAGAACAAATTGCATTTGCGAGCCAGCCTGATCGAGTGCAAAATGGGTAAGTCCCAGAACATGGTCGGGCATCTTGAAAAGGCCAAGACGCAGATCGAGAACGGTCTTCGTGTGTTGCGGCCGCTTTTTGCGCCTTCGGGAGGCAGCGTCGCTACTCCGCGCCCAGACCAACGTTATTGGCACCTGCAACTTCATCGCATGATTGCCAGCGCAGCTCCTTCATCCGAGGACAAATCTTCTTTCCTGTCGGCGATGGAGAATCTCGCCGACGGGAAGTTCGAGATCGAATGGGACGCCGGCGTCTATACATTTGTGACGGACGAGACGCGTGGCCCCGCGCTTGAACAGATTGAGATTCTGACGGTCGCTCCTGACAAGGATGGCGAAACCATGGAGGTTCCGGTGTTCCAGTCGGGGTATGCTTTCATCGATGCTGTTTGCCAGCCAGGCGCGAAGGCGAAACTCGCCTGGAAGGGTGCCGTCAACTTGTCCGATGGGGTCGCCGCGACGGAGTATGGCATCCGTGAAGATATCCTCATTGATGAAGATGACGAGGCAGACGACGAGGACGACGCTGAACGACAGGACTTCGATGTCAACGATGATGATGAGGAGGTCCCGACAACGAAACCGACAGAGGAGGAATCTGTTGTTGCCGTGCCGTCTGTTGTAACAGAACTGCAGAAGGCTGAACAGTCGCCCTCGGTTCAGGCGGCGGAACAAGAGCAAACCCAGCCGGCGGTAGAAGTTCAGTCTGTTTCGCCGAGCGATTCGTCTCCGGTTCTTGCCACAGTACCTCATACTATTCCCGACCGGATACTTCTCGGAAAGACCAAGGCAGGCAAGGAGGTGTTTTGGGAGTTCGGACACCCAAAACTCAACAACCGGCATTTCCTTATCTTCGGTAATTCAGGGATGGGAAAGACCTATGCGATCCAGGCAATTCTGGCGGAACTTGCCCGCAAGGGCCAGAACAGTTTAATCGCGGATTACACAAATGGTTTTCTCAACAAGCAGCTTCAGGAAAACTTCCTCAACGCCGTAAATCCGCTTCAGTATATCGTCAAGAAAACGGGACTTCCCATCAACCCATTCCGCAAAGGGACAGACGACGATGGGTGCGGAGGAACGTTGGAGGAATCAGAGTGGGATGTCGCCACTCGTGTCACGTCTATTTTCAATTCTGTGTATAATCTGGGAGACCAGCAACAGAGCGTCCTTATTGACGCCATCCAGACAGGCATGACGGCCAAGCCAGATTTCGGCATGGTAGATCTCATTCCTGCATTGGAAGCGTTCATAGACGATGGCATCCATCAACAGGCTTCTCTCAAGTCAGTGATCAGCAAGCTCAAGCCTTTTGTGGCAGCCAAGCTTTTCAAGGACGGTTCGACAATAGGTTGGGATGAAATATTCGCTGACAAGGAACGCTTGTGTCAGGTGTTCCAGATGACAATGCTCGACAGAACGACCTATCTGCTGCTCACAGAGTTTGTTCTCTGGGATTTGTATTCTACGGCTCGGACAGCTTGGGGTGAGAAGACGCCTCATGTCATTGTCCTGGACGAAGTCCAGAATCTTGACCAGGGGCTTGATTCTCCCCTTGGGAAGTTTCTTACCGAGGGACGCAAGTTTGGTCTCTGCCTTATTGCGGCTACCCAGACGTTGAGCAACTTGAAGGATGACGAGAAGGCGCGTCTCTTCCAGTCTGCGCATAAACTTTTTTTCAAGCCTGCGGATTCCGAGCTGAAAAGATACAGCGAACTTGTCAAATCTGCTGCACAATCTGGAACGGCCGAAGAATGGAAGTCTCGACTTTCTGCGCTCTCCAAGGGCCAATGCATCTCCATTGGCCCGGCTGCTGAAGGTGACTCTTTCAAAGTGCGGGTGTTTACGATTGATGTCACGTCTCTTGAAGACCGGGGGGTCTAATCAATGGCAAAGAAGACGCAAAAGGCAGAACGGCTTGCCAAGAATTTTCACAGGACATTTATCCCCGAACGGCGGTATTTGGGTGCGCTGCTCAAGTACGCGGCGGATGGCGGCGCATACGAAATCCAGAAAATAGCCGACGCGACCGGAATCCCGACAGGCGCTTCAAGTGGCAAGTCGATACCGACGGCGGATTATTGTCGGGGGATGGGGCTCGTGTCGCTCGTGAAGGCGGCTTCCAAGGACGCCGATCCTACCCTAGCCCTTACGCCGTTTGGCCGCACCGTGTTTCTGGAGGACAAGTTCTTCAAGGAGCCGTTCACGCAGTGGCTCGCGCATTTTCGTCTCTGCAACGAGTGGCGAGGAGCAGATACGTGGTTCTACCTTTTCTGTGAAAGTACGCCGGTATTTGGAAATCGGGCTGGTGCCGAAGACGTGTTGAAATGGCTTTCTCCGCTAATTGGTGGCAAGGATCCTGAAACGGCAGTTTCGCCGACAATCCGCATGTATGCTGACGAAGCGTCTTTTGCGGATTGCGGGGCCATCGTCCGCGAAAAGGAGAATCTCATTCGGGCCGTCGCGCCAATACGGCCAGAGTTCGCAGTTGGCTATGCCGCGTGGTTGGCGGAGTGCATGGAGTTGGTTGGACGCGGCGAAGGTCAGGTTTCAAGTGACGAGCTGGAGACGCAGGCGGGTTTTGCGCGCATTTCGGGCTGGTCCCCATCGGATGTGCAACAAGTCCTCGAACTGCTTGAACGCAAGCGTCTCGTTGAGGTTGATCGTCACATGCACCCCTGGCTCGTCCGCTTCCTTTATCCATCCGCTACTCTTTGGACCCGTCTTTACGAGGAGTTTCTCTGATGAACGGCAAACTCTGCGATCTCGTTCGTTTTGAAATCGACCGTTTGTTCAATGGCGCGGTCGATGTGGACTGGCTGCAGAGCGACGAGGCGAAGGCTTCGCGGGCGGCGTCGGCTTTCGTGTTTCACGGTCCGGGGACACATGGCGTGGCGAGTTCGGTGGCGGAGGGAACCGGCCATCGTCTGATCGACACCGCCACGTTTGCTGCGGGTGTGGCCGCCGATCTGGCCAATCCAGGTTCTCGGCCATTTACCCTCGCCATAGCGAGTTATGGAAGCGGCAAGTCGCATCTTGCGGTTACTCTTGCTGAGCTGTTTTCTGAGCCGACTGGCACAACTGCGAAGAGCGTCCTCCATAACATCGCGAAGGCTGATGCCGCAATCTCAGGTCAGGTCGAAGCGGCATTGCGGGAAATCGGGGGACCTGTTCTCGTCCTTACCGTCAATGGCATGAACAACGCCGATCTGGCGTCGGTTCTCCTTTCGCAACTCAAGGAACGCATCGCGGCTGACGGACATTCCGTTGAGCCGTTGGAATCGCTTCGCCAGAGATTCAATATCGCGGCAAACATGCTTGGCAACATCTCGCCGGAGCTGTCAGCTGCATTCGTGAAGGACGCGGGTGTTTCGTCGGTCGAGGAATGCCGGGAACGTCTTCTCGCCTTTGACGAAACGCTCTATGACCGGGCACAGATGTTTTTCCGGACGATCGGGATGCCGATCAAGACGATTGGCGACGAGACGGTCAAGGATGTGCTCGGAAAGGTCGCTGAGGCGTACATCGGGCAGGGGAAGCCGTATGCCCGGCTGCTGATTCTATTCGACGAGTTCGGGCACTATTTGGAATTCGCCGCGAACAAACCGCAGGTGGCAGGCGACGGAGCGTTGCAGCATCTTTTCGAGGGAGTACAGGCCCATTCGGAAAGCATGGTGTTCGTTGGGTTCATTCAGTTTGAGCTGAAAGCCTATCTGCAACGCCTTGGCAGCATGATGCGCAACGAGGCGAACCGCTATGTGACGCGCTATGACGCGGCAGAGAAATATTACTTGTCCAGCAACCTTGAGACGCTTGTCGCGAGTCTTCTGGTCAAGGTGCAGACGCCATGTCTGGATGTTGATGAGACGGCGGCTTCCCAGAGGCGTATTCTTGGCTGGTATGAATCGGCGAGGAATGCATCTTCATGGGCGGATCCCGGATCCTTTTCCAAGATTGCCGCTGGATGCTGGCCTCTGTCCCCGGAAGCCATGTGGGTACTCTACTACCTTTCGTCAAGCGGAAGGTTCCTGCAGCAACGGTCGGCCTTGTCCTTGCTGAAAGCAGCACTTGAGGCTCACGCGGAGGACATGCTCGCCGGAGATTGTCCTTCGCTGCCACCGGTTGCTCTCTGGACTGAGGAACTCCACAGCGAGTTTCTTGAAATGGAGAACGAAGTCGGGGCATCTTCAACGGTCGTTCAGTCGTACGATGCCGTGTTGGAGCGGAACGGGCAGCACCTTTCCGATGTGCAGAAGGCAATTCTACGTGCGATTGTCCTGATTGAACAAACCAAGCTTCGGGCGACAAGCCGCGATGACATGGCTTTTGCCGTCGCCACATTTGCGGGGTTGGATCAATATGAAGTCTCCGATTGTCTTGCCGACCTGGAGAATGACAAGAATGTCGTGGCTTGGGATGAATCGTTCCGTCGGTTCGAGATCTTGACCGATACCGCATCAAAGGCACAGTTCCGGCTTTTCCTGAGGAAGAAGACGGAGGACTACGGCGAGGACCGAAGGTGCAAGCTTTTCGTTGGGCGCGCCCCGAACATGGCGTTGATTAATGATTCTCTTGGGTGCGTGTTTGCAGAAGATCGGAAGATAAATACTCGGGAATGGGATTTCGAGCCCCGATTCACGACTTGGGCCTTGTTTCGACTTTCAGTCTCAAACCTTGCTGCCGAACTGCGTGAACGCTGCAGATTTCAGTCGATTTCAGAAAAACGCGGATTTGTCGTGTATTGCTTCGTTCCCGAAAACGAAGTAGAGAGCAGCGTCCTTGACGAGGCGCAGAGGATGCTTCGCGCGCAATGTTCAAAGTTGCCGTTCTTGCTGGTTCTGCTTTTTGACAAAGACCATCGCATTTCCAATCCGCTTGTACAGCTTGATCTTCTTGAAACGCTGGGGACTCGCGAGAAGGAGCAGTTTGACCGGCTTGTTCCTACGCAGCAGCGTGGGCAGACGGAACTTCTTGATCAGGCTCTTCGAGAGGCATTGATGGAGCGGCGTGTATTGGCAGGTGTTTCGCTTGAATCTGCGCCGCGACGGTTGCGTGCGTTAGGCGATGCTATTTTTGAAAAGCACTATTCAAAGGTTGTGCCTTTCCCGTTCGATGGATTTACGACGAAGGGCGGTGCCTCTCAAGCAATGCGGGACTGCGCCGATTTCACGCGTTCTCTATTCCTCTCCGATTTCAGTTTCGACACGACACAGGCAATGGGAGTCCAGAAGCGAAATCGCGCCCAGACGGTCCTTCGCGATGCATGGGCTGTTTTTTCTCCAGATGGATCCGTGTCGTTTCGTCGCGCGACCACGTCCGTGAAGTCGCTGATGGAGGAATGGAATCGGGCCTTGTTGTCCGATGATGGTTTGTCTGCGGCAGCAGCTCTTGAACGAGCCTGTGATGCTCCATACGGCGCAAACATCGCCTCGGCAGGGTTGCTTCTATCGGTGTTTTTCCGCGCCCATGCCAACGTGAAAGACATTCAGCCAATGAATGACGGCGAAGCCGTCGAAATTGATGCTCTTGCTACGCTGTTCCCTGATCGTGTGGCGCTTGATCCGGCGGATTTTCGCGGCGTTCGCTTCGTCAGGGCTGTTTCCGGTGATGATTCGCCATGGACAGGCCTCGTTGAGGAATGGGGCGATTGCATTTCCTTCCGTGAAAAGTCGGCATTTCAAGACCGTATCGACAAGATGCGAACTACGCATCCGACGATCCCTCCGCCTTTGCGGGTAAAGGTCCAGGGCATTGAACGCGACATTGCGGCCGCAGTGCAACAGATTAGAGCCGTGGATGAAAAGGAATGTGAACATCTTGAGCGTGTCATGTCGGCGACGAAACGCGGCGACGCTTACCAGTTGGCATTTGGCCTCTCTTTACTGGCTGATGACCTGAAACAGAAGATGAGCCAGTCGCATCTATGGGACAAGGCACAGGATATAGATCCGCTTGAGACTGAAATCCGGGATGGCCGCCAACGGGTTGCACAGTTCTTCCCAGTGTGGCTTCAGTCATTCAACCCCAGGGGCGATGGTCCAGACGCGATTGCGGAGTATAGAAGAACGGCAAGCGAACGGATGGGGCGCAATCTTCGCAACTTAGGTCTCTCTAGCGAGGAGGAACAGCTCAAGAAACGTGTCGAGCGAGTTCTTAAGCACCTTAACGCCATTTCTGACGCACGGGCGCGCAAGCGCGAGGCCGAGGTTTGGGGCGAAACGCATGCTGTTGTCCCGGACAACACGCCGTGCGCGCAACTTGAGGTGTGGAAGACCGAATGCGAGCAGCACCGGAAAGTACTTCAGAGCAGTTCTGCATCTATGCGGACGGTCAATCCCGGAATTGCCGAGGAGATTGGCGCTGTGTATAAGCAGTTGACCGAGATAAAGGAGTCGCTTGATAAGGCACGTAAAGCTCTTGATAAACGTGCGGGGGCTGTTCTCTCCAAGGAACTGACGCCCGAAACGGCACGCGAGATTCTTGACGAGATCGAGATGGTTCTTCGCCTTTATGAGGGAACTGGAAAAAACCAGGAAGATTTTCGCGATGCCAGAAACGAAGTTGATGCATACCTCACACTTGTAGGAGTCCTATCTGGTACGGAAACGACTGAAGAGATGTTTCGTGAGCGGATTGAGCAGGCGAAAGTTGATTTTGTCGAAAAATACACGGAGCTGGAGCCGCCCTGGGAACCCCAAGAGGTATTTGACGAACTTGTTGCCGCCTGTGAGAAGCAGCGGATGCAAGCATCCAAGGTCTGGGTTGCGCGTATGCTTGAAAAGTACGCGGACACATCTGACCTCTCGCCTCAGGAGACGATTGCGGCGCAGAACGAGATTGCCCGTCGAATTCCATGTTTTAATCCAAGAGACGCCGTCAAGCTCGCACCAATCGAGAAGGCTCTTGCCAGACGTAATGATACTCTCGGAGTCGATTCTCTTGTCGCCCAGTTTAACGCGCTTTCTCTGGCAGCAAAGAAACAGTTCTTGGCAAAAATCAAATCTTTAATGTGAATCGTTTAAGAAAGGTGTTGTGATGGCTATCTCAACAAAAATTGAATGGAAATCAACGCCTCATCCAATCTCGGACATTCGAGACTGGAGTCGTGCACATCGATTAGAAATGCAGCCTGAATTTCAGCGTAATCAAGTTTGGAGTAAGGCTGCAAAGATTATGCTGATTGACACGATTCTCCGTAATATTCCAATGCCGAAGATATTTCTTCAGGGAATACTCAGGCAACAAGACACCTATCGAATCGTCATTGATGGACAGCAACGACTCACTACGATTCTGGAGTTTCTGAATGATGGCTTTGCCTTGGATTCGCCATATGAAGGGCCGTATCAGGCAAAGAAATTCTCGGAATTACCTCAGACTGTTCAAGAAGAAATCTTGAACTACAATGTTGACACCAACGAAATTCGAAACGCTACAAAAGCGACAATTCGGGACATCTACTCACGGGTGAACAAATATACTGTTCAATTGAATAAGCAGGAGCTTCGACGGGCAGATTATCCTGGGGACTTTCTTAGAATCTCCGAATGTTTGGCCCACGAACCATTCTTCGAAGAAAATCGTGTTTTTACGATTGCTAGCTCTAAGCGCATGGGCGATGTGGAATTTGTGTCAGAACTTCTGGCTTTGCTTCTTGACGGTCCTCAGGAAAAGAAGGAAAAACTTGACTCGTTTTACGCTGACTATGCAGAATGGTCAAAGAAAGATTTGGGCCAGATACAAAACAGATTTAAAGCTGTTTTAAAAGAGATAGAAACTATCTGGCCGAATGAGAATTTGTTGAAATCAGTGAACCCATTCTCGAAAACACGATACCGCCAGAAAGCCGACTTTTATGCGCTCTTTAATGCATTAGACGACTTACTCCGAGAAGGTGGGACCCTCTCCGGAAAAGACCTCGGGCCTATGCGAAGCGATCTTGCATTTCTTGACGAAAAAATTGAACCAGAATCCGAAATTCAGTTGTTTCGGAAATATGCCATTCAGTGTGTTTCGCAATCAAACACCATTGGTAGTCGAAAATGGCGGAGAAATATTCTCAAAGCATTTCTTGCCGGAACCTACGTTGCGGCCTTCCCGACCGATGAGGTAGCACGCGTTTTCCATAATATCCTGATTGAAGCAGGATTGCCGTTGCAGAGTTCGAACTGTCCCATTTGCAACGAAGCTCATTCAACTGAAACGGTTAGTTCTTCCAATGTGGTGATCGCTTGGAATTGCGACGCGACGGTATTCCAACTCTCGAATGCAGTCCTCTTGCACAAAAAATGTTTGTCCGCTGTCTCTGGGAAAGAGTATAGACTGCCTACCACATACCAGACTGGCGATCTTGATGATTCCGAATTCAGGACGGAAACATGAGTCAGATCACCTTGGCACAGATGAAGTTCAATGGTTCGGTGGCGGAAACGTTTACAACCGACGACCATGTCTATTGTACTGCGTCAGATGATGTCGAAGTCGGCTACGAAATCGTTCCGGAAGAGTCCCTTGGCAGTGGTGGTAATGGGATTGTTTACGGATGTAGAAGCATTGAGACAGGCGAAGCTTTCGCGATCAAGATCCAGGTCGATACACGTCAGAACCGACTTAACAGATTCATTCGGGAAAAACGATTGTTGCTCTCCCTCCATCACGACCAACTCATGAGGTGCCTAGGATGCGGAGAAGTCAAGTTGGCCAGAAAACGTTACGGGATTGAGAATCACCCTTTTGTTATTATGCCGCAGGCTGACGCGAATCTAGTGGATCTTGTTAAACGAGAAGCGAATACTCTATCATTTGACAAGATTGCGGGGCAATTTCGTGGGCTATCGGAAGCTCTTGCCGTATTGCATGAACATGCCATCCACAGGGACATTAAACCCGAAAACATCCTCGTCCGGGGTGAGACGTGGATTTTGTCGGATTTCGGCCTTTGCAAAATTCTCGATCCGATGGAGAATGGAGCAGACGTTACATTAGATGGCGAAATAGTCGGTCCAAAATTCTGGATGTCGCCAGAATCGATGAACCGAGTTCTCGGCTGCGGTGATGAAATCTCAAAAGCCTCTGATGTCTTCCAACTTGCTGCCGTGTTTTGGTTTGCCGCTACAAGACGCCATCCGACTGGCATAGTTAGGGCAAATGATTGGAAAGGTCCGTCTGACATATTTAAGGTTCTTGAGTCCGCGCTTTCGCACGATCCACAATCTCGTCCGCAAGATGGTCGAGAATTTCACGAGCGAATAGAAAGAGCGCTTTTCTGACCGATGAGTCGAGGAGAGGTGAACCGCCAAGGTAAATGCCCATAGTTTGTAGGCATTTACCCTGGGGTGGGCATTTGCCTTTGCCGATTTGGCATTTGGTCGTTCCGAATTTGTCAAAGTGATTGTCTTTCTGCGGGTTCTGGCGGTGTCTGGGTGCGGGCGGGGGGCGACATGGGCGTTCGCCGGTTTTCGGAACGAGTCAATGCCCATATCCCCTGGCGCTCCCGCCGGGACCCGCTTTCGGCGTCGCACCCGTCCTCATGACGCCTACCAGTCGGTGCCAAGTCCCGCCCTCGGGCGGGCTGTGTCGTCGCGGCTACTTCGTGTTGTCCTTCGGGTCCGTGGCCTTGAGTATCTCCGGTCCCACCTTCCGCTCGCTGCCGAGGAGCGACGGCTTGAGGACGACGTCGTTCGCCGGGATGCGCCTGATGTTGAAGAGATCCGCGAACTCGACGCCGAACTTCCCCGTCATCAGGTCGTAGGGGGTCTTGTCGCCGGACGCCTCGCGGACATAACTGTTGATGTGCGACATCATGAGGTCGACGTCCTCCTGCGTCAGCGCGTCGAACGACGTCGGCAGGAAGTAGTGCGAGCCCTTCGGCGGCACGAGCCGGATGAACTCGTGGTTGTGCCCGACGTGCCGCTTCTGGTACGACGCGCCGGGGGCCACGTAGAACAGGTTGGCGACCTTGTTGCCATCGCAGTCCCTCTCGATCCCGTCCGGCAGCGTGAACTCGGTGCCGTTGTCCGTGACGAGGACGAGGAACCGCCCGGTCATCATCGCCGGCCCCGCGTCCCTGCCGAACTTCCCGACGGGCCTGCCCCGGATCGTTGCGAACGCCGCCGAGACGTTGGCCGCAGTCTTCTCGTCCATGAGGAACGCGAGCATGAAGCAGTACGGCATGAACATGAACGCCGGCAGCGCCTTGCCTCCCTTCGTGCCTTCCACGGTGTCCATTTTCGTGAGCGGAAGCCCGGGGTGCTCGGCGACGAACCTCCGGCAGTCCTCCCACGTGCGCCCGATGCGGCACTTCCTGTCCACCGTGTGTTCCTCGACCTTGCCCCTGCGGGGTTTGAGCCTGCACTTGCGCGGAAGGTCCCCGTTCCTCGTCGAGAGGAGTCCGCCGTCGGTGTAGCGGTAGAGCGTCTTCTCGCTGACCGTGAACAGGCCCGGGTTGTTGACCACCGCCGCGTGGACGGTCTGCCCGTTCTTCGTCAGGCGGTGGAGCAGCTTGTCGAACCCGGGCAGCTCCGCCTCCGTGACGTTGGCTCCCCGCCCCTGTCCCGTCGGCCCGACGACGGGGATGATGCACCTTCGCGGAACTAAACGCAAGTCCCTCCCCGGGGAGGGAAGGACGGATTTCCCGTCACTTCTCGACTATGCCCCTATACTAAAGGAGTAAACGCAGGCCGTTCTTGCATTCAGTTCCGCAAAAGACAGTTCGAATAGACTGCGGCGGTGTCTCCGCGCCGTGCGTGACGCATTCGAAAATAAGTGGTAGAATACAAGACATGCAAATCACAGAAGTCTTGGCGCGCAATGCACGGGAATGGCCGAACGACGTCGCGTTGGTGGAGATCAATCCGCAGGAACTGGAGAACCGCCACACGACGTGGCGGGAATACTCGCTGATCGAATCGAGTCCGATCGAAGCGTTCCGCAGCGAGATCACCTGGGCCGAGTTCGAGGAGAAGGCGAACCGCTTCGCGAACCTCCTCCTGAGCCGCGGCTACAAGAAGGGCGACAAGGTCGCCATCCTGCTGATGAACTGCCTGGAGTGGCTGCCGATCTACTTCGGCGCGCTGCGGGCGGGCTGCCTGGCCGTGCCGCTCAACTTCCGCTACACGGCGGACGAGATCAAGTACTGCCTCGAACTCGCGGATGCGGACGTGCTTGTGTTCGGTCCGGAGTTCACGGGCCGCGTCGAGCAGATCGTCGACCGCGTGCCGCGCGTGCGCACGCGCTTCTACGTGGGCGACGACTGCCCCTCCTTCGCGGAGCCGTATCGCGGCCTCGCGTGCTACTGCTCGTCCCGCACGCCCGCCATCCCCCTCGCGGACGACGACGACGCGGCCATCTACTTCAGCTCCGGCACGACGGGCTTCCCCAAGGCCATCGTGCTGCAGCACCACTGCCTCATGCACGCCTGCCGCGTGGAGCAGAACCACCACGGCCAGACGAAGGACGACTGCTTCCTCTGCATCCCGCCCCTCTACCACACGGGCGCGAAGATGCACTGGTTCGGCAGCTTCCTCGTTGGCGGGCGCGCCGTTCTCCTCAAGGGCGTGAAGCCCGAATGGATCATCCGCTGCGTGAGCGAGGAGAAGTGTACGATCGTGTGGCTGCTCGTCCCGTGGGCGCAGGACATCCTCGATGCGATCGAGCGCGGCGAGGTGAAGCTGGAGGACTACCGCCTCGACCAGTGGCGGCTCATGCACATCGGCGCGCAGCCGGTGCCGCCCGCGCTCATCCGGCGCTGGAGGAAGGTCTTCCCGCACCACGCCTACGACACGAACTACGGCCTCTCCGAATCGACGGGGCCGGGCGCCGTCCACCTCGGCGTCGAGAACATCGACCACGTGGGCGCCATCGGCGTCGCGGGCTACGGCTGGCAGACGAAGATCATCCGCCCGGGCGGCAGCGAGGTTGCGCCCGGCGAGGTCGGCGAGCTCGCGCTCAAGGGCCCCGGCGTGATGAAGTGCTACTACAAGAACCCGGCGGCGACGGCGGAGATCCTCTCGGACGACGGCTGGCTCCGGACGGGCGACATGGCCGAGGTGCGCGACGGCTTCATCTACCTCGTGGACCGCGCGAAGGACGTGATCATCACGGGCGGCGAGAACCTCTACCCCGTCCAGATCGAGGACTTCCTGCGGGCGCATCCGGCGATCAAGGACGTCGCCGTCATCGGCCTCGCGGACGCGCGTCTCGGCGAGATCGCGGCGGCGATCATCGAGGTCAAGGCGGGCATGTCGCTCACGGAGGACGAGGTGAACCGCTTCTGCCTCGACCTGCCGCGCTACAAGCGCCCGCGCAGGATCATCTTCGCGCCCGTTCCGCGCAACCCCACCGGCAAGATCGAGAAGCCGAAGCTGCGCCGGATGTACGGCGCGGCCTCCCTCGTCGCCCAGCAGAACGGCCTGTGAACGTGACCGAACGATATCCGCCCTTCGCGTGCGACTATTCGCGCGCGCTTGCCGCGCGCTGCCCGGAGTTCGCGAAGCAGGTGAATCCCGATCCGCGCGAGCTCGAAGACGACGGCTACGATGCGGACCCCTTCGGCGAGGAGGACCGCGCGGCGGGCTGCTACGGACTGAAGCAGCGCTTCCCCGACCGCGTGCTCGTGATGGCGAGCGACAGCTGCTTCATGAACTGCCGCCACTGCACGCGCAAGGGCCTCCTCCACCGCGCCGAGATCGTGCGCACGGACGAGGAGCTGCAGACCTGCCTCGCCTACGTGCAGGACCATCCGCTCGTGCGCGACGTGCTCATCTCGGGCGGCGACCCGCTTGTCCTCCCCGACGACGAGGTCATGCGCTTCGTGCGCGCGTTCGCGGGTCTCGCGCAGATCGACGTCGTGCGCCTCTGCACGCGCGCGCCGTGCGTGAATCCCGCGCGCGTCACGCGCGAACTCGCCGCGATGCTCGGGCGCAGCGGCAAGGTGTGGGTGAACACGCAGTTCAATTGCGCGGGCGAAGTGACGCCGGAGGCGGCGGAGGCGTGCGGCAACCTCGTGCGCGCGGGCATCCCCGTCTCGTGCCAGACCGTGCTGCTCGCCGGGGTGAACGACTCGGCGGAGGCGATGCTCGCCCTCTTCCGCGCGCTCCAGCGCGCGCGCGTGCGCCCGTACTACGTCTTCCAGTGCGACCCCGTCGCGGGCATCGCGCACTTCCGCGTGCCGCTCGAACGGGCGCGGCAGATCGAACGCGCGTGCGCTGCGCGCATCGGCGGTCTGGGCCTCCCGCGCTTCGTCGCGGACCTCCCCGACGCGGACCGCAAGACGCCGATCTCCGAACTCTAATCAACAGTCAACGCCCCCCATGTCCTTGTTGGAACGCAGATCGTCTTACGATACGCAGAATCGGGCAACAACCGATGTGGCTACGACGGCCCCTGCGGGGCCTACGCCACAATCGGTTGTTGCCCAGGTTATGGCGTACCCTGCGCAGTTTGGAGACCTGTGCGAAAAGGCATTGTGGCGTAGGCCCCGCAGGGGCCGTCGTAGCCACATGCTTTTTCGCACAATTCCGCGTATGCGGAGCATTTGCGTTCAATGGGTAGGCATCATGGGTATTGTCCAGAAGGAGAACGAAATATGAAACTGACGCTCAACCGCGAGTACGCCGTCCGCCACCTTGGCGTGTCCGCGCTCTTCGCGGGCCTCGCCGGCTGGTTCCTCTACGACGCCGTCTTCGTCTATCCGTACCTCCCGGCGGACGGTGCGCACCATACGACCGTCGAGTTCCAGTACAGCTTCGCGGCGCTGCTCGCCACCGCGGCGTTCTGCATCGCCTTCCGCGTGTGGGCCAACCGGAAGCGCGTCGTCGAATGGGACGACGAGAAGCTGTGGGGCCCCGGCGCGGGGGACGTCGAGACGCCCTTCTCTGAGATCGTCGGCGTCGAGGACGCGCAGTGGGCGCGGAAGGGCATCATCGTCTTCCTCGTGAAGGATGGGCGGCGCATCAAGCTGGACGCCTGGCACCATGCGGGCGTGAAGGAGCTCGTCGCGAAGATCCTGCCCGCGAAGGCGGCGGCGGACAACGGACAGGCGAAGAACTGAGGAAGGAGCGGCGGCATGGAACGGACGGCAGACGAAACGAACGGCAAGAATTACAAGTGGGTGGCCCTCGCCCTCCTCTGGGTGGCGTTCTTCCTCCAGCAGGGCACACGGCAGATCTACAGCGGCACGAACAGCTTCATCCGGGACGGACTGGGGCTCAGCAACGAGCAGATCGGCCTCATCGGCACCGTCTTCATGTTCGTCTACGGCATCTGCGTGCCGTTCGCGGGGCTTGCGGCGGACCTCTTCCGCCGCAAGTGGATGGTCGCAATCGGCGTCCTCGTCTTCTGCGGCGGCATCTTCTGCTCGGGCTTCGCGGCCTCGTTCCTCTCGCTGCTCGTCTTCTACAGCATCCTGAACGGCCTCGGGCAGACATTCTACTACCCGTCCGCCACCTCGCTCATCGGCCAGCTCCACAAGGAGTCGCGCGCGACGGCGCTCTCCCTCCTCCAGCTCGGCCTCTACCTCGGCATCATCGGCTGCACGTGGGCGAGCGGCTGGATGGGGGAACTCGGCGCGGACGGCTGGCGCACGCCGTTCAAGCTCTTCGGCGGCATCGGCATCGTCTGGGCGCTTGCGCTCGTCTTCCTCCTGAAGGACACGAAGCCCGTCGCGGCGCCCGGCGCGACGGGCAAACCCGGCATCGGCGAGACGGTGGGCGCCATCGTGAAGAAGCCGTCGGCGATCCTGCTCGCAATCGGCCTTGGGATGTTCATCTACGTGGACGGCGGCTTCAAGACGTGGATGCCGGACTATTTGCGCTCGGAGGCCTTCGCGGCCGACTTCCGCTGGCTCGACGCGCACGTGCCGTGGCTGCGCGGCGCGCCCGCCCTTTTCGCCGTCCTCTGGCACTACCTCGGCGCCATTGTCGGCGTGATGGTGGGCAGCCGCATCTCCGACCGCTTCGCGAAGGTGCGCCCCGGCATCCGCATGGAGGTGAACATCGCGGGCCTCGTCCTCGGCATCCCGTTCATCCTCTTGATGGCGCGCGCGCAGTCCCTCGCCGCGTGCTGCGTCGGCATGTGCCTCTTCGGCGTCTTCCGGGGCGTGTACGACTCGAACCTGCTCGCCTCGCTCTTCGACGTCATCAAGCCGCGCTTCCACGCGACGGCGGCGGGCGTGATGCTCTGCTGCGGATTCGTCTTCGGCTCGTCCTCCTCCGCCGTCCTCGGCTGGATGAAGGGCCACTTCGGTCTCCAGGCGGGCTTCCAGTCGCTCGCGCTCTTCTACCTCGTCGGCGCGCTCGTCATCCTCGTCGCGCGCACGTGCTTCCTGAAGAAGGACTACGAAGGGTGACGTTCGTCTCGCTCGACTTCGAGACCACGGGCACGGTGAAGGGTTTCCCCAACGAGCCCTGGCAGCTGGGCCTCGTCGCGATTGCGGACGGTGCGCCCGTCGCGTCCTCGAAGTGGGAGACTTGGTTCCGGGTGGCGGCGGACCGTCCCTTTTCGCCGCGCGCGCCGGGCCGCTGGGCGGAGATCCGGGGCGACCTCGCGGCGGCCCCGTCGTTCATGGACCTCTGGCCCGCGCTCGCCGGCCGCCTCGTGGGCGTGCCGCTCGTCGCGCACAACGCGGCGACCGAACGGACGATCCTCGTGAAGCGCGCGCCGCTCACGCCGTTCGGCCCCTGGATCGACACGCTCCGGCTCGTGCGGCGGTTCTGGCCGCTCATGCAGTCGTTCGCGCTCGGCGACCTCATCCGCACGTTCGGCCTCCAGGCGCGGGTCGACGCGCTCTGCGCCGGGCGCACCTGGCACGACGCCCTCTACGACGCCTGCGCGGGCGCCGTCCTCTTCTGCCACATCCTGTCCATCCTGAAGGTGAAGACGTATGAAGATCTATGTCGCTACGCATAACGCGCACAAGCTGCGCGAAATCGGGGAGATCCTGCCGGGCGTTGGACTCGTCCCGGACGACCCGGCGGCGGAGGAGACCGCCGCGACGTTCGAGGGCAACGCCCTCATCAAGGTGCGCGCCATCGCCGCGCGCCACGCGGGTGCCTGGTGCCTTGCGGACGATTCGGGACTTGAGGTGGACGCCCTCGGCGGCGCGCCGGGCGTCCGCTCCGCGCGCTACGCGGGCGAGCCGAGCAGCACGCCCGCCAACAACGCGCTCCTCCTGAAGAACCTCGAAGGCGTCCGGAACCGCGCCGCGCGCTTCGTCTGCGCGGTCGCGCTCGTGGACCCCGCCGGACGGGAACACGTCGTGCGCGGGGCGTGTCCCGGCCGGATCGCGGCGGCGCCCTCCGGCGCGGGCGGCTTCGGTTACGACCCGCTCTTCATCCCCGACGGACACGCGGTGTCCTTCGCGGACCTCGGCGAGGCCGCGAAGAACGCGATCTCCCACCGCGCGCGCGCCCTCGCGGCGGCGAAGCGGATCCTGGCGCTCTCCTAGGCCCTGCGCCGCCGGGCGGGGTCAGTGGCAGCGTCCGTCGCGGCGGCGCGGGCAGGACGCCTTGGCTGCGGCGGGCTGGCCGAGGCAGCGGTAGCAGATCTCGTTCTCCAGCGGCGCGCCCGAGAAGTAGGCGTCGAGGTTCGCGCAGGTCGTCGCGGCGATGTTCGCGAGCGCTTCGTGCGTCAGGAACGCCTGGTGGGAGGTGACGAGGACGTTCGGCATCGAGACAAGCAGGGCGAGGACCTTGTCCTGGTTCACGCGCTGCGAGCGGTCTTCGTAGAACCAGTCGCTCTCCTCCTCGTACACGTCGAGCCCCGCACCGCCGAGGCGGCCGCTGCGGAGGGCGTCCAGGAGCGCGCCGCTCTCGACGAGGCCACCGCGCGACGTGTTGACGAGGAACGCGCCGGGCTTCATCATCCCGATCGTCTCGGCGTTGAAGAGGTGGTGCGTCTCCGGCGTAAGGGGACAATGGAGCGACACGACGTCCGACTCCGCCAGCAACCGGTCGAGCGTCACGTAATCGAGGCCGCTCGCCGGGTTCGGGAAGGCGTCGTAGGCGAGGACGCGCATGCCAAGCCCCTTGCAGATGTCGCAGAAGATGCGCCCGATCTTGCCCGTCCCGACGACGCCCGCCGTCTTCCCGTGCAGGTCCATGCCCGTCAGGCCCACGAGCGAGAAGTTGAAGTCGCGCGTGCGCGCCGCCGCCTTGTGCAGGTGGCGGTTGAGCGTCATCAGAAGCGCCATCGCGTGCTCCGCGACGGCGTAGGGCGAGTAGGCCGGCACGCGCACGACCGTGAGGCCCTTCTCGAACGCCGCCTTGAAGTCGACGTTGTTGTAGCCCGCGCACCGCAGGGCGAGCACCTTCACGCCGCGCGCGACGAGCCCTTCGACGGTCGCCGCGTCCACCGCGTCGTTCACGAACGCGCAGACGCCCGCGCACCCCTCCGCGAGCGGCACGGACGCCGCCGTCAGCCGCGTCTCGAAATAGCGGAACGCATAGCGCCCCGCATTCGCCGCGTCGAACGACGCGCGGTCGTAGGGCTTTGCGTCAAATACTGCGATCTTCGTCATGTCACGCCTCCCTTGATTAAGGACAGATGCATTCTACCATATCCCGTCCTCCCGCGCAAAACCCGCTGCGGTCACGCGCCGAATTTCGCCTCGACCAGCCGTTCGCCCTCGTAGCGGAGCTTGAGCGTGAAGAAGTCCGTCCGCTCGTCGAGGGCCCGGAGGAAGAGCCGGTCGCCCGCCCACATCTTCTTGCCGAGGAGTTCGGCCTTGGGGAGCCACACGAGGTCGCCCTCGTCGCATTCGGTCAGATCGCCCGAGAACGCCGTGCAGGTGAAGAGGTGCATGTACTCGACGCCCCATTCGTCCGAGACGAACGTGACAAGCCCCCGGAAGCGCGGGGCCAGCATCGTCAGGCCCGTCTCCTCCTTCACCTCGCGCCGCGCGCACTCCTCCGGGCTCTCGCCGTACTCGAACTTGCCGCCCACGCCGATCCACTTGCCGCCGTTCTCGTCGTGTTCCTTCTTCGTGCGGTGGAGGACGAGGTAGCGTCCGTCCTTCTCAAGGTAGCAGAGCGCCGTGAGGCGCGGCGCCCGTTCCGTCCGTTTTTCTTCCGTTGTCGCCATGGTTTGACCTTTGGGCGGGATTATAGCACATCCCACGTCCATCCGCACGGGTGTGATTCGGCCATTTCCACCTAGCAATATCCCCGCGTTTTTGTTATTATAGCCCATCCATTTTCCAAAGAAAGGCAAGAGTTAGCAATGAAGTTCGAGACGAAAGAGTCCAGCCCCTGCGTGATGGCCCTCTCGGTGAAGGCCGAGGCCGATGAGACCAAGGCGCCGTACCAGAAGGTGCTGAACGTGTTCATGCGCGAGGCGTCGATTCCCGGTTTCCGCAAGGGGAAGGTCCCGCTGAACATCATCAAGCAGAAGTTCCAGCAGGAAATCGCCCATGAATGCCAGCAGGCCTGCTTCAGCGAGTTCTACCCGAAGGCGCTCAAGGAGTCCGGCCTCGACGCCGTGAATCTCCAGAACGTGACGGACGTGCTCTTCACGCCGGAGACCGGGTTCTCCTGCACGGCGCTCGTGGAGGTCAAGCCGACCTTCGACCTGCCGAAGTACAAGAAGCTCGCCATCAAGGCGGGCGACGCGACGGTGACGGATGAGCAGGTGACGGAGCGCGTGGAGAGCTTCCGCAAGGCGTTCGCGAAGTTCGAGGACGCCAAGGAGGGCGACGCGATCGCCGAGGGCGACTTCGTGCAGTTCGACTACGCCGGCGCGCTCGACGACAAGGCGAAGACGCCGCTCGCGGAGGTCGCGCCGGATCAGAAGGCGGTCTGCGGCGCGACGGGCTTCTGGACGCAGCTGGAGGAGGGCCGTTTCCTGCCCGAGATCCTCGACGCGCTCAAGGGCATGAAGGCGGGCGAGACGAAGGACGACGTGAAGGTGAAGTTCCCGAAGGACAACGCGCCGGAGGCCCTGAAGGGGAAGAAGTGCGTCTACACCGTCACCGTGAAGGGCTTCCGCCGCCGCACGCTCCCGGACGACGCCACGTTCGCCGCCGACGCCAAGGCCGAGTCCCTCGACGCCCTGCGCGCGCAGATCCGCGAACAGATGGAGAAGGACGCCGCGGCCGCCGAGCTTGAGAACCGCAAGGGCCAGGTGATCGAGCTGCTGCTCAAGAAGGCCGACTTCGCCGTGCCGCCGTCGCTCGTGCAGCGCCAGATCCAGAGCTACCTGCAGGACCTCGCGCAGCGCGCCCAGTACTCCGGCATGTCCGCCGACTACATCGAGCAGAACCGCGACAAGATCCTCGCGGACGCCGAGGCCAACGCGGTCCGCCAGGTGCGCCTCTCCTACATCCTCCTCGGCATCGCCAAGGCGGAGAACATCGAGGCGACCGACGCCGACGTGAACGCGGGCCTGGAGAAGATGGCCGCCGGCTCGAACGGCAAGACCACCGCCGCCGACCTCCTCAAGCAGCTGCAGGAGCACGACCAGGTCGATCTCTACAAGGAACAGCTGCGCGCCGAGAAGGCGATCGACCTGATCCTGTCCGAGGCGAAGTAACAAGATGTCCGCACGCAATTCCTACCTGGTGCCGATGGTCGTCGAGCAGACGAGCCGCGGCGAACGGTCGTACGACATCTACAGCCGCCTGATGCAGGACCGCATCGTCCTGCTGGGCGGCGAGGTGAACGACGACTCGGCGAACCTGATCGTCGCCCAGCTCCTCTTCCTGCAGGCGCAGGACGCGAAGAAGCCGGTGAGCATGTACATCAACTCGCCGGGCGGCAGCGTCACGGCGGGCCTCGCGATCTACGACACGATGCAGTTCATCTCCTGCCCCGTCCACACCTACTGCATCGGCCAGGCGGCGTCGATGGGCGCCGTGCTGCTCACGGCGGGCGAGAAGGGCCACCGCTTCGCGCTGCCGAACGCCCGCATCATGATCCACCAGCCGTGGGGCGGCGCCGAGGGCAAGGCGAGCGACATCGAGATCACCTGCCAGGAGATCCTGCGTCTCAAGCAGAAGCTCAATGAAATCCTCGCCGCCCACTCCGGCCAGCCGATGGAGCAGGTCGTGCGCGACACGGACCGCGACCACTTCATGGGCGCCGAGGAGGCGCGCGCGTGGGGGCTGATCGACCAGGTGCTTGTTCCGAAGAAGGCCTGAGTCCATGGCAACCAAGAAGACACCCCATCCGCCCGTCGGGCCGGTCTGCTCCTTCTGCGGGCGCAGCGCGGCCGACGGCGTGCTCGTCGTCCCCTCCGAACACGCCTGCATCTGCGAGGACTGCGCCGCGTCGGTGAACGAGTTCATCGCCGAGCTCCACAAGGAGGCCGGCATGATGCCGCAGCCCGCGAAGGCGAAGGGCGCGAAGAAGCCCGCGCCGCTGGGGCCCGTGCCCGCGCCGCGCGAGATCAAGGCGTTCCTCGACAAGTACGTGATCGGGCACGAGGAGACGAAGAAGATCCTCTCCGTCGCCGTCCACAACCACTACCGCCGCCTCGAATCCGCCTCGTCGAAGGCGGGCGCGGAGTTCGCGGACGTCGAGATCGAGAAGTCCAACATCCTCCTCATCGGCCCCACGGGCTGCGGCAAGACGCTCTTCGCCCGCACGCTCGCGAAGCTCCTGAAGGTGCCGTTCGCCATCGGCGACGCGACCACCCTCACCGAGGCCGGCTACGTGGGCGAGGACGTGGAGAACGTCGTGCGCTACCTCTGGCAGAACGCGGACGGCGACGTGGAGCTCGCGAAGCGCGGCATCATCTACATCGACGAGATCGACAAGATCGCCTCGAAGACGGACAACGTCTCCATCACGCGCGACGTCTCCGGCGAGGGCGTGCAGCAGGCGCTTCTCAAGATCCTCGAGGGGACGACCTGCCGCTTCCCGCCCAAGGGCGGGCGCAAGCACCCCGACCAGGAGTACATCGAGATCGACACCTCGAACATCCTCTTCATCGTGGGCGGCGCGTTCGTGGGCCTCGACCGCATCATCGCCGAGCGCCAGGGGAAGTCCGTCGTCGGCTTCCGCCAGGACGCGCCGAAGGGCGCCCCGGCGGCGGAGGCGAAGGGCGCGGCCCGTCCGCTCGACGTGCAGCCGGAGGACCTCGTCAAGTTCGGCCTCATCCCCGAGTTCACGGGGCGCCTCCCGGTCATCACCTCGATGGGCGAACTCACGGAGGACGACCTCGTGCGCGTCCTCACCGAACCGAAGAACTGCCTCGTCAAGCAGTACCGCAAGCTCCTCGCGATGGACAACGTGGACCTCTCCTTCGAACCGGAGGCCCTGCGCGCCCTCGCCCGCAACGCCCTCGCCCGCAAGACGGGCGCGCGCGGCCTGCGCGCGGCGATGGAGCGGATCATGACGGACGTCATGTACGCGGCGCCGGACGACAAGACGGCGAAGAAGGTCGTCGTGACGGCCCGGATGGTGGAGGACCACCTCAAATGACCGTCACCCTCCTGCGCGCCAAGCTCCACCGCATCCGCGTCACGGAGGCGTGCCGCGACTATGTCGGCTCCCTGACCGTCGACGTGGACCTGATGGAGGCCGCCGGCCTCTTCGCCAACGAGAAGATCCTCTGCGCGGACGTGGAGAACGGTAACCGCTTCGAGACCTACGTGATCCCCGGCCCGCGCGGCTCCGGCGTCTGCTGCCTCAACGGCGCGGCCGCCCACATGGGCAAGGTCGGCGACCGCCTCATCGTGATGGCCTTCGGACAGTTCACGCCCGAGGAGGCCGCCCTGCACCAGCCCCGCGTCGTCTTCCTCGGCGCGGAGAACAAACCCCGCCCGTGAGGTTTCCGCTTGTTCCCGGCGGGCTTCCTGTGCTATTCTTAACACATCATCAGAAAGGATCAAGTCATGCAGACACCTGAAGAGTTTCTTGAATCGAACGGCCTCGCGACCGCCACGCTCGACCGCGCGGCGCTGATCGCCGCCTTCCAGAAGGAGATGGAGGCGGGCCTCGCGGGCGAACCGTCCTCGCTGAAGATGATCCCCACCTACACGTCCCCCTACGGCGAGATCACGAAGGACGTGCCCGTGACGGTGCTCGACGCCGGCGGCACGAACTTCCGGGGCGCGACGGTGACGATTCCGTCTGCGGGTGAGATCCGGATCGAACACGTCGAGAAGGGCGAGATGCCGGGCGCGAAGAGCTACGTCTCGGCCTATGACTTCTATGCGGTGCTTGCGAGCCACGTGAACCGTTGCCGCCCCTACGTGAAGGATTCCGCCATCGGCTTCTGCTTCTCCTACCCGGCCGAGGCCTCGGCCGACGGCGACGCGAAGCTCCTCATGTGGACGAAGCAGATCCAGGCGCCCGAGATCGTCGGCCAGTGGGTCGGCGCCGAGCTCGTCAAGCGCCTCGACCCGAAGCCCTCCAAGGTGCAGGTCGTGAACGACACGGTCGCGACGCTCCTCGCGGGCAAGGCCGCCGAGAAGCCGGGGCAGAAGTTCAGCGCCTACATCGGCTTCATCCTCGGCACGGGCACGAACGTCGCCTACATCGAGCGCAACGACGCGATCAAGAAGCTCACGAACCCGCCCCCGGGCGCGATGGCGGTCAACACCGAGTCCGGCGGCTTCAACAAGATCGCGCAGAGCGCGTTCGACGAGGCGATGGACCGCAAGACGTCCGACTGCGGCAGCCAGCGCTTCGAGAAGATGATCGCCGGCGCCTACCTCGGCCGCATCGGCCTGGAGGTGTTCAAGGCCGCCGCGCGCGCGGGCTTCTTCAGCGACCACGCGAAGGCCGCCGTCCTCGGCCTCGGCGCGCTGGAGAGCTACGACCTCGACAACTTCTGCGCGAAGTACGACAACGGCAAGCCGAACCCGCTCGACAAGGTGTTCACGGACGAGGCCGACCGCGCGATGGCGCGCCGCCTCGCGACGCCCGTCTTCGAGCGCGCGGCGATCCTCACCGCCGTCCACCTCGCCGCCTTCATCGTGAAGACCGGCGGCGGCACGGACCCGAATGCGCCCGTGTGCGTGTGCATCGACGGCTCCACCTACTACAAGACGCGCGTCGTCTCCTTCCCCGACATCGTGAAGAAGGAACTCGACGAGATGCTCGCGAAGCGCAACATCTCCTACGCGCTCACCGTGTGCCCGGACCACGCGCCGATGGTCGGCGCGGCGGTCGCGGCGCTCCTCAAGTAGACGTCCGGACGGCCCGGGCCGTCCCGCTTCGGCCGTCGTCCGCAAGGAGGGCGGCCGAACTGTTTTAAGGTTCGTAAATCTCGAAGAACGCAGATGCTCCGCATACGCAGGATTTTGCGAAAAGGCATGTGGCTACGACGGCCCCTGCGGGGCCTACGCCACAATGCCTTTTCGCAAAGGTCTGCTTCCCGTGCGGCGATCCATGCAAGTCAGGCACGAACCGATTGTGGCGTAGGCCCCGCAGGGGCCGTCGTAGCCACATCGGTTCGTGCCGGATTCCGCGTATGCGAAGCATCTGCGTTCCATAGGCGAGTGATTGGAAAAATTGATTGGAAAGGTGTCGTGATGGAAGAGAATGAGACGGCGCGGCGGCGGACGCTGATCGAGGACGCGCTGGACGCCGTGCTGCCGAAGGCGTCGGAACGCCCGGCGGTGCTGGGCGAGGCGATGCGCTGGGCCGTGGAGGGCGGCGGCAAGCGGATCCGTCCGCTCGTCTGCCTCGCCGCCGCCGAGGCGGTGGGCGGGCGTCTTGAAGATGCCCTCTTCCCGGCCTGCGCGATCGAACTGCTCCACTCCTACACGCTCATCCACGACGACCTGCCGGCGATGGACAACGACGCGACGCGCCGGGGCCGGGCGAGCGTGTGGGCGAAGTTCGGCGAGGCGAACGCCATCCTCGCGGGCGACGCGCTGCAGGCGCTCGCCTTCCAGACGGCGGCCCGCGCGCCGCGTAATGTCCCCGCACTCGTCGCCGAGCTCGGCCTGCGCGGCGTCGGCGTCGTCGCCGGGCAGGTGGAGGACATTGCCCAATCCCCAACTCCCAATCCCCACTCCCTCTCCTTCATCTACGAACACAAGACGGCCGACCTCTTCATGGCGGCGGCGGCGATGGGCGCGCTCGCGGGCGGCGCCACGCCGGAGCAGGTGGCGCGTCTGCGCGGTTTCGCGCGCGACCTGGGACTTGCGTTCCAGTACGAGGACGACCTGCTCGACGGCGATTCGCCGTTGGCGCGCGCGGAGACGGAGCGCCGCGTGCGCGACCTCACCGCGCAGGCGGTCGCCGCCCTGGAGGGCCTCCCGGGCGACACGGCTTTCCTTTCGCACCTCGCCGCGCGCCTCGCCCGGCGCACGCGCTGAACGGGAGGGTCGCGCTCCTGCGCGACGTAATGGGTTAGTGGGTTGCGCAGCCCACCAGTCGAATTGAGGGTGCGCCCGCCC
>OIWT01001141.1_pt1 | contig 33505 bp, 57 predicted proteins | sample 1587701 | NCBI WGS metagenome assembly OIWT01 (sample SAMEA3888904, study PRJEB22519) | human gut metagenome | biome: human gut; feature: human-associated habitat; material: faeces | place: Denmark | collected 2009 | reverse complement strand
CTCCGTCGGGCAGGCACAGACTTACCACTCATAATCGTCACGACAAATAAAAAGAATATGAGGGATGTGAGGGTTTATGATAGGGTGCCGTGGTCGGAATAGAATCGAGTCATTGGATTGGCTCGTGCAACTACCACGGCGACGGCACTGTCCGTTGCGTAAGTCGCTGCTTCTAGAACATCCTCCCACCGATCCAGGAAAGAACACACCGCTAGGCTATGAACTCGTGCGGACAACTCGATCCGCCAAGGAATCCAGTGTTTCTATAACACTCGCTGGATGCGATGGATACTACGTTCACGCAACCCTCCCCGCATTCAGGGCTCAGAGACACACGTTCTTCGCTTCCTGTCAACACATCCTTCTTTTTCCATTCTTCATGTTTCACTGGCTTTCGACTCTGCTCTCTGTTCCGGATGCACACGCCAGCTCATTTCTAGAAGGGAGACCGCATTCGCGATCAAGACAGCGACTGCTTTTCCGTGGACCCTCCTTCCGGCATAATAAAGAAATCATCATGCTTGCACTCCGGGACGGAGTGTACGGTTGGTTCGCAGTGCTGTCCCAATAATGCTGCCGAAGGTTCTGTCCTCGTGCGTGATGGTTGGAATCCGGCTCCAGAGTCAGCTGTTTCTATATCGGGGAGTCTGCACTTCCTTCAGGAGACTCCTTCTGTTCAAGTCGCTTTTCGTATTTCCGCTGATGGGTAGCGTGTGCTGCGCCTGTCGAAGGATCTGTCCCCTTCGGACAAGGATACGCGGCAGTATGTGTTGTTTTATGCGCTTGGCTACGAGGAGGCGGTGAGTGATTACGCCCTGGAGAGACTCCAGCTGGAAGAAGAGAGGCGTCAGAATCAGGAAGAGTACCGCCAGATGTGTGATTTGTGTTCCTCCTATGTGGAGAAAGCGTCCCTGGAGTTGCGACGCATTCGCGGAGATGAACTCTGCGATGTCGCCTCCCTGCGTAGAGAAGTGAGAGAACTGCGCGAGTCTCTCACGCTTTTGAAGTGTACTTTTGCGTCCTTTTCCCAATCCATGCAGACGAGCATGCGCGAATTGAACTCGGTCCTCACCACGAGTACCGATTGATTTTTGTCTTTTCCTCTTTTCCCTTGTTTGTTTTATGAATATGCAGTTGCCTTGAGGTAAAACAAGAACAAATGGAAACCCATAATGAATAAGAGGCTGATTTCGAGGGAAGGAGAGGACTTGGGAGCGTTTCATTGGCCTCAAACTAATGAGTAAGGAAACTAACGCTTCCACTGATAATGGAGGCATCGTAGATTTACGGTCTATTTTTGTAGGGTATGGAACGGCCTAGGTTTGGTGCTCCGCCTCTTTGCGGAGTTGAACTCTGGCTGGTCCCCGCCACCTTGAAACGAACATCGGAGGATTGGAACAAAGAGGATGCAATGAACGCCTATCCAAGGCGGGTTGGGGCAGACTGGAACATGTATCTCTTGATGAAGCCACTGCTCGCACTCGGCGAGTCTTCCTGGCTCTCAACATCAACCATCTGAGTCGCGTTAGAAGGGTCGGTCGTGTACAGGAACAGCGTCTGCATGCTGTTGTTCGTCGCGATCGCAACGGCCACGCCGATAAGGAATCCAGCGATCGTGTCCTCCACGAAGTGAAGATAGTCCGTCTACGCACTCACGCTCATCATAGACACGCACAACGCGGCTGGCGGTGATAAACAGAGAGATGCCCAGCACGATGGCAGCGCTGATCACATAGACTCGCTAGACATAACAGGAACGGTGAAAGAGGGCCTCCGTGGTGACTTGCCTCCACTTCGTGCACTCGGAGACGAGAGAGGACAACACAATGCACACCAGACACAATGCCGCTGAAGCGACGGCCGAGTGTCCCGACGGGAAGGACCGCATGGCGTCGTTGATCTTGAATCTCTACCTCTAATAAAGGAGATGGACCGCGTACAGAAGCGGTGCACTTGGAGATGTCGCCCTCCACTCCCACCAGACCATACAAGTGCGCAACATTGTCCGTGATGGGGTATCCGCACTTGTCGAAGAAGCAGGGCCGCGGCTTTCCGACGAACACCTTCAGGATGCAGACGGAGAGAAGAACGTTGACCAGGATGCGGACGCCGATGATGGAGACGTAGTGTATGTACTAGTCATGAGGAGGAGGGAGAAAGAATACGTGAAGCTTCTTCTCGGGGGCGATGAAAACGAGCACGGCGAACACGAGGGCGAGGAGGACAAGAATATAGTACACAGTGACCATCGCGGTACTACTCCTGAGCGACATCATCCAAATGCCACCTCACCGTGTTACCGCAAGTGTGCGAAATGATCATATCACCTTCCAGGAACTGCATGGGATGGGTCGGGGCAAACTCCAGGGCAATCGCCCCGATTCCCGCCAGAAGGGCCAGCACATACTGATACAGAAAGTACTGCCTCCTGGTTATCCTCCTTAGAAACGGCATCGGTGCTCTTCCTGAAGAACAAATGCCCCTTTTCCAGAGTGCCGAAATCCGGGCCCATTTTCGCGATTCTTTGGTTTTCATTCCACCGGAAGGGTACGGCTTCAGTTTTGAATCTCTACATTCGTTCCCCTTGTGTAGATGCAATGACTGCGTAGGGCATGGGTTATCGAAGCAGATCCCGATCTCACAGAAGCGGACGTTCCAGCCGCAGCCACAGACACCATTCGCGTAGCTACGACAGACACACATCCAGATCGCACCACAGGAGTCATCGCTCTCGCTCCAGCAGCCGTTCGCACTCGAGGGAGCCAAGGTAGGCGATGATGATGAAACGAGCTCTGCTCACATGTGTGTAGTCAGAAGAAGTCGAGACTCTTCGACCAGAAGCCGGAGGGCATTCCTGAGGCTCTGCTGGCTGCGGGAACGACGATCGGCACGTTTGCGAAGTCGCTGTCGAACCCCTCTGCGCAGTCGAAGACCGTTCGCCGCCTGTTTGTGACGAATCTCCCCGCGGAATACGAAGATATGGTGGGCGCGCTCCCGCGGCTCTGACGCGTAGAAACTGAAGAACTTTCTGATAGATGTAATAAACAAGTGCGTGGATCAGGAAATCCCCCAGCCGCCGATCACCTCGCTCATCGCCTTCAAGGACAAATACTACGCCGTGGTGGAGTTCCAGACGCCCGAGCTGGCCACCGCCTGCCTCGCGATGGACGGCATGCCCTACGAGGGCGTGAGCATCGGCGTGGTGCGCCCCACGGGCTTCAACCCCGACGACGTGCCCGCGCCGGTGGGTCGCCCGCCGCGCCTGCACATGGAGAAGGTGGGCTACAAGCCGAAGCTGGGCTCGCGCGCGATCGCGGAGGCGACGGCGGCGGCGTCGGACGCGGACTGCAAGGTGTTCGTGGGCAACATCCCGGAGGGGCTGGAGGAGGCGCAGCTGATGCCGCTGTTCACGCCGTTCGGCGCGGTGAAGTCGCTGACACTGTCGCGCGACCCCACCACGAACGAGTCGCGCGGGTTCGGCTACGTGGTGTACGAGAACCCGGAGGTGGTGGAGGTGGTGTGCAAGGAGATGAGCGGCATCAAGGTCTGCGATCAGTCGCTCGATGTGCGTCCCGCCAATGTGAAGAAGACCAACACCGTAGTGATGGACGGCGACGAGGAGGTGAAGCTGGACCCGACGCTCGTGGCGCAGGTGCAGCTCGATCTGCCCGATCTGAAGAAGCCCATCCTGGCCGAGAGCGACGAGGCGAGAAGCGTCGCGGCGAAGCTGCTGAAGCAGGCCGGACTGAGCACGGGCGGCCAGATCCAGAAGTCGCCCCCCTCGCGCATCGTGGTGCTGAAGAACATGGTGACGAAGGAGGATCTGGAGGTGGGCGTGAAGAGGAGCGATGACGGGTAGGATCCCGACGACTATCTCGACATCAAGGCGGACATCGAGACGGAGTGTGCTCGCTACGGCCAGGTGCTCTCCGTGGTGATTCCTCGCGGAGAGAGCCCCGGCGTGGGGAACGTGATCGTGGAGTACCCCAGCATTCAGCAGGCGGCGTCGGCAGCCGTCTCGCTGATCGGAAGGCGGTTCAACAAGCACATCGTGCGCGCTGCATTCATGTCCGAGGTGGCGTATGCAAACAAACAGTACAACGTGTAATCCACTACGGGGTTTGTTGGAGACGCGCCTACGAAGCGGTTATATCGCGACCTTCACACACAAAAGTCCAACACATGAACTCTCAAACGAGAAAGCCATGACAGGGTTCTCTTCGAACTACGAGGAACTGATCACTCAGAGGGTTGCGAGGAATCAGGGATACATAGTCCGGTACTCTTTTCAGCACAGAAACCTACCTACGAAGGAAACAATGGCTGGAGAGAAAAGCGTTTCATCGGCAAAAGCGGGCGGATTTCGGGAGTGGGAACAAACAGGGCGGACAACTAAGACGCAAACTGTTTCTTCATGAAGCACGTGAGTGCGATCGAGAAGGCCTGGAGAGAAGACAGCGGGGAGGCGTAATCGCACGAGTACCGCCGAGAGGACATCTTGCCGAAGCACACCATGACCTGCGCTAGCCATCACCACCCGTCCCAAACCCTACCGTCCTTCTCGTCCTCATCCTCGCGCAACACCAGCTGGAAGTTGCGCTTCGACGACTTCCGCGCGCGCCCCCTGAACTTCAGTCTACTTCTCACCCTTCTCTTCCACTCCCACGTCCACCCACCCAGATTGTCCGACCATTCCGGCTTCCGCGTCACCAGGGTCTGCGGCGAGGTGAACGACTCCTTCTCCGCCGTCCTCTGCTTATAAAACGCCATCCCCACACCCACCGTGGCGGGAACTCGCACGCGCATCATATTGGGCCGTTTGCCGGCAATGTTGGACTTGTAGGTGATTCGACACACCTCCCTGCGGTGGACGTCCTCGAAGGCCTCGTCGGGAAGCAGTCCGGGGTTCACGCCGTTGTCGAACACGACGAACTCGGTGCCCATCTCGTTGCCCTTCAACACGCCGATGTAGTGCTCGCCGTAGATGGCATCGTTGGCGTCGCTGGCATTGCTGGAGGCGATGGAGCGCGAGTCGAAGAAGGCGATGTTGGACGAGTTTGGAAGGGGAACGGCGGACATGATGTACGCATCCAGATCTTCGCGGTAGAAATGGAACACTCCCACGCCACGATCACCCTCGTCGCGCACACGGTCGATGGCGCAGCGAACTGTGCCCGAAAAGCCGACCTTCTTGGAAAACCCGATCTGCTGCAACTCCTGGGCGTTCATTTCGTCCACGAGGCAGGGCTTGCCGCCGCTGCTCAAATAGCCCGGAGAGCAGAAGCGAGCGCGGAATGCGAGATCTTCCTTGAGATAGGCTACAATGAAGGAGGAGGGAAGCAGATACGTAAGAGCAACTGCAGACTAATCGACTCGTCTCCGTAGATCAGCTTCTGGGAGCGGGGGTTGAAGATGATGGCGTCCTTCGCCTCCTGCATCTCCTTCTTCTTCCTGCACACGACCACGCCTTCTCTACGGGTCAGACGGCCAACGGAGGGAAACCGCTTCAGCCAAACCGTGCAGCCACGGAGAATGGACGCCATGTGGTACTGCGCCGCGTACTTGCACGTCTGGATGTACGTCGATAGTGTGATTCCGGAGAGCACGGACTTCTCGACCCTCCGTTGGATTTCAGAGAGACCCAGGAAGTGGCTGGCCAGGCACAGCTCCACGTCCAGCCCGGACTCGGGGTGCAGCAGATGGCGCATTTGACTGACGCACAGACTCGGCGTAGTGAGCGATTTGAGATGGAGGAACTGGAGCACGATGCCCATCGCTTTGAACAATCTACACAGTCATCCGCTCAGGAAATGAATAACCGTTCCGTCGAAACCGTGATAACAATCGTATTCACCTTCTCCTTGCTATTTTGCAGAAAGGATCTTTTTTTCACACCCCAATTCAATCGTTACACCAGCGTGGGCGACTGCTGAACACGGCTCTTTGTCGTTTCCAGATCGTACTGAAGATCGAAGCAGGAGAGCTCGAATCTACTGCTTACCCCGACCGCTCGATGGCCACTGCTTCCCCTGGAGTAGAATGCCGTTCTCCCGATTGTTTGCATCGGAGTTGCGACACACGATGGACAGGTGGAGACGATCGTCGTCCTCCGCCAGGACGTCCGAATCGGGGAGAAACGACACCATTCGCTGTGAGTAATTGAAGAAACACATCGCGTGCGTCGAACAAACACAACTACATGAGTCCAGCCTGCTTGCAGATATCCGTGTATCCCTTGATCGAGTCCTTAAATCTACTCCTGACGCGGAAAGCACGCCCCTACGCTTCCTCGAAGGGAGGCTCCGTGCAGACCTCGCGAATAGGGTACTACGGGTCAGGCGCTCCGTGAAATCGAACCTGCTCGCGCAGCTTGTCCAGCACCTCCTTCGTCTCGTGCTCGTAGCTATAGAACCGCCTCTTGATCACATCCAGATTGTCGTCCGAGCGACCACTACGCCTCACGCTCCGTCCTCAACGACACGTGTCCTTTCCGCGGGCGATGAGACGCTTCTCCAAGAACTCGTAGCTGCACTGGTACAGAAGGCAGCCAATGACCTTGCACGAGTCCTTCATCACGTCACACCACAGCTATGATTGATAGAGATGATGCGGAGCCACGTTGTAGTTCGACATGTTGCGAGGATAGCCGTCCAGCAGAAGCACTCCATTCGTGGAGCGCAGCACTCTGTCCTTGATGAGCTCCATCGTGACGTCCGTCGGGACCAGCGTTCCCTCCTACCCATCACCGCCAGCACGAACCACGACATCCATGTGCTTCTTAATCATCTCGGTGTACTTGCCCGGCGTCTTGACGGTCTACCGTTTAGTGGAAGCAGCCGTTGCGTGCCTCACGGAGAATCTCGCCGACGGAGACGTGGTCGCCACCGAACTTCTTCACCAGGTGGTCGGAGTGCTTTCCCTTCCCGGAACCCGGGGCGCCCAGGACAAAGATCACGTTGTTGGTTGCGGCAAAGCCACGAGTGAAAGTGGAAGCGGCGCGGTTGAACGCGGAGATGGAGCGAGCGGCGAGCATAGTGAGTGTGGGAAAGCGCGAAAATGCGTGACGGTGGGGTCCCAAGAATTGCACTCAACGGGTGTCCACGCCAAAAAAGCGAAAGAAGCCCTTTCACCATGTTCCAAGGTCATCGGAGAGTGGCAAAAGAGGGCGACCTCGTGATCATATACGAGCGGAAGGACTCCATCGTTCCCGTGATTCTCAAGTCGGGAGACAAGTACCAGAGCATTTTCGGCGCGTTTCTGCACGACAACATGATCGGCAAGGAGTACGGCTCCGTCGTTCGTCCTCCATTCCGTTCGCTCACAACTAGATCACATCCCAGGCGGGAAATAAGTACGTGTACATGCTGAAGCCCACTGCGGAGCTGTGGTCCGGCTCGATGAGGACGCGCACGCAGATCATTTTCACACTGGACGCGTCCGTCATCATATTCAACCTGTTCCTAAAGCCGGGCTGCCGCGTTGTCGAGTCCGGTTTGCTTCTTTGAGTGCATTGACGGCTAGGAACGGGCTCTGGCGCTCTCTCCACGGACATTGCTCGCGTGCTCGGGCCCATGGGTCATCTGTTCACCTTTGAGTACAATGAGCTGCGGTCGAACGAGGCGCGCAACGAGTTCTGCCGCAACGGACTGGGAGATATCATCTCCGTGTTCCATCGCGACGCCTACGCCGACGGATTTGTTGTGGAAGACGAGGACGAGTCGCTCCGTGTGGATGCGGATCATCCGGTGGACGCCGTGTTCCTGGACCTTCCGAAGCCATATGCGGGTTGGTGTGCATTCTGTGGTTGAGGCGTAGCGATCGACAACGCCTGCAAGGTGCTGAAATACAACGGGAGAATCTGCTGCTTCAGCCCGTGCATCGAGCAGGTGCAGGAGAATTGCCGCGTGCTGCGGGAGAAGGGCTTCGAGCGTTGGGGAAGCGGGGACGTGTGAGGCGTAGTGATCGAGACGATGGAGAGCATCATCCGGGAGTACGAGCTGAACACCATCGACAACAATAACAGCAACACGGTGCGCATGCGCACGCTGGAGAAGAAGGGGGTGTCGCTGAAGCGGGAGGTGCCCACGACGGAGATTACGAACGATCTGTTCGTCCCTTCTGCGAGCCTCATGGAGACGCTGAACTCGATGGTCCTGTCCAAGGGAGAGCACATCGGACGAGCGCACACCGCCTACTTAACGTTTGCAACAAAGCTGAAATGATCTTTGCAACTGTTTCTTGAAGAGACGAGCTCGCTTCCTACTGCTTCTTGGACTGGAGGTACTGGTACAGGGTGAAGGCGCACAGGGCCTTGGCGTCGGACGTCTCCTCGATGAGGCGGTCCAGCTCCACCACCTTCAGAGAAATGTACTCCCCCTCCTCCATCAGGCCCGTCGCCTTGCCCTTGAAGGAGTCGAGCTGCTCCGCACTGACGTCCTGCTCGTAGAGGAAGAGCTTGATGTACTCGTCGCAGCCGCCGGGAGAGGGGTACATGCCGGGGTAGCGACCGCCGTACACCTGCTCCGTCATATCCACGAGACTCTCCGCGCGAATCGTGATTCCCACCTCCTCCTTGAGCTCCTTCGCTGCAACGCCGGAGAAGACTTCGCCGTCAAACACGCCGGCGGGTATTTCCGTGAAGGCGGAGTCGGCGATGGGGAAGCGGGGCTGGCAGGTGAGGATCGTGTACTTCTTCCCGTTGCAGTTCAGCACCAGCAGGATGCCGACGGAAGGACCGCGCATGAACACGATCCCCGGGATGTGGCGTCCGTTGGGGAAGGAGCTCTTGTACACGAGAGACTTGAATTTGATGAAGCCGATCCTTCCGTTTCCAAACATATCCACGCTCTGCACGTCGATGGACTTCACCAGCAGTCCCGAATCCACCTTCTTCGTCCAGTTGACGAAGTTGGGAGAGCGCAGCACCTCCTCGAGGTCGCAATCGCAACTCGCCGTAACGGGCACAGATACACCATTGATCAATACGGAGGCTGACATGAGACGACAGAACACGAGCGACGGCTTAATCGGAAGAGAAAGAGATCGCAGGAAATGCATCGGTTCTGGTCCGAAGGGACGCTCGATTCGGGAGAGGTGAACCATAAGGAGCAGCGTCCCCTGCTGTGCTTCGCCATCATCCGAATCCAACACGAAATCTTCTCCGCTCGCGTTGAAGGGATGTTTGCGACAGTGTGTACGTGGTGCGACGGCCGCAGGATGAAGATAAACAGGAGTGAGAAGAATCGCGGGGATCCGCGAATCACGGGCGGTTTTACGAAATGGACTCATCTCTGATGTGTTCTTGTTCGCCAGTTCTTACACGATTCGACGTTTATTGTCTAAGATTGTGAGTAGTTGCGCTACTAGGGAGTGTGGTGCTGTTTTGAATAAGATTCTGACCACCTGGTAGGATTATTGCAAATGGCCCCATCAAAGTCTCCTCGGAGCGCGGAAGAGTACTCTCGCAAATCAAAGTCGCCGGCGGCTGCAAACACGGGTGCGCTACGCTGGGTTGGGCGATAATGCGGTAGCTGATAAGGAAAAAGATTCTGCAGGCATCACCGTGACGGTGAACGTGGACTCCGCCGTCCCTGTGTAGCACCGCTCGTTCGGCGGCTCATTCGTAGACATGACGCCGAGTCCTTCGCCGAAGCGCTGCTCCGCAAGGAGGCCGTTGTCTGTGCCGACTATTCCCACCGTTCACCCCTAGCGATGGACAATGACGCGCTGGAGGCGATCGTCCAGGGCTTCAGCAAGGACGAGTGTGTCGTGAAGAAGCTGGTTGTCGCAGGTAGTACCATCTACTGCGCTCGATCTTAGGCACGGACGATTACCACATCGAGGACAGCGGCGAGCTGCTGGGCGAGTTCCTGAGCAGTCTCAGCGACATCGAGTCCCTGCAGACGGTGGTGTTCTCCGGCCACGTGTTCCACTCCCTGACCCTGCCAGCGGCGCTGCCCGAGTCCATCACGACGCTGGTGTTCGACAGTGTGTCTGCCCGCCCCGCCTGACCCGTAGACTGCTCCGTCGACGAAGTGACCCCCGAGGAGGGCGCCTGCCCCGGCCTCACCACGTTGGTCTTCCAGAGTGGTCGTGCCTGTGACGGCTGACACGTAGAGGTGCGCGACCTGTCGACGCTGGACTTCCCCGAGCACTGCCTGCAGGCGGTGACGCGCCTGTCCATCTCGCGGTGCTCCGTGACCGCCGTGACCTTCGAGGACGCGGCGATGCTGGAGGGCGAGGAGCTGGAGATCGCTGGTGGGTGTGGTGAGGGGCGCTGAGCGACAGGCTGCAAGTACCTGGAGAGCGTGACGCTGGGCCGCGACTGCTTCTCGAAGGGCGAGGCGCTGTACATGTCGCGTAACACCTCGCTGATCTCGCTGGCTTTCGGCGAGAACGCCTTCCAGAAGGCCTCCACCTGGAAGCTGGCGCGTGGGGGATCCCCCGTTTTTGAACCGTAGTGAGCGAGCTGCGGTCGCTGACGTTCGGCGGGAGCAACTTCATCGACATGGAGGACGTGGACTTCACGGCGATGCCGGAGCTGACGGAGATCGTCTGCGGCGAGGGCTGTTTCCACAGCGGGCTGACGCTGATCTGCGAGGGTGGGTGTGTCATATGGGCGTGAGGCGTAGACCTGACGAAGCTGCGCCGGCTGGAGCTGGGCGACTTCTGCTTCGAGAAGGGCCGCAAGATCTACCTGATCAGTGGGCGTGTTCTATTGGCGTGAGGCGTAGACTGCGGCAACCTGCGCCAGCTGCGCTTCGGTAAGAAGTGCTTCCGCGCGATCGACGACGAAGAGCTGACGCTGTGCGGTGGGCGTGTGATGCGGGTGTGAGGCTTAGATCTGCCGAAGCTGGAGGCGCTGGCGATTGGCGACAGCAGCTTCTCGAAGCTGGACCGCTTCGTGCTGCTGAGTGCGTGTGATGACGACGCGTGAGGCGTAGAATGCCAAGCGCTGAAGGAGGTGACGATCGGCAAGGGCGCGCTGAAGGAGTGCGAGTACTTCGTGCTGCTGAGTGCGTGTTGTGACGCCGCGTGAGGCGTAGGCTACCTGAACCGCGTGCACGTGGAGGAGAGCGGCGACACGGTGCAGTTCCTGCCCGAGGAGTACCCCGGCCTGCCGCAGGAGGCCGACATCACCTGCCAGAAGTACTGCTTCCGCGTGGAGGGCTGCAGCCGCCTGGCGACGTTGTCGATTGGCAAGGGCGCCATGCCGCAGACCAAGCACTTGGAGGTCTCCTTCCTGAAGCGCCTGAAGAACTTCGAGCTGCCCGAGGGCCTGTTCGAGGACTGCGAGACCTTCGTGATGACGGGTGCGGCCGCGCGGGCGGGTTGATCGTAGACAATCCCAAGATGACCGAGCTGCACATCCCCGAGGGCTGCTTCCCGTCGCTGAAGTACATGTCCATCCAGGGTGGCGGCGGGGGAGCGGCGTGAGGCGTAGATCTGCCCGGGCTGCAGGATTTGGAGATCGAGGACAACGTGATGGCGAACGGCGGCTTCGTGATCATGCGAAGTGCGCGCGGCGGAAGCGGGTGAGCTGTAGACCTGTACCCAACGACCATTTCGGTCAGTTTGAACAGCCTGCTGTGCACTGCGAGCAGCTACAAGTCGATTCCGAACAAGCTGCGAAAGTGCTGCATCAAGAACCTGACGCCGTTCCAGAAGAAGATCGCGTCGGACGCCTTCCTGGGCCAGTCCCTGGTGGGCTCCATTTCCGTCCTGGGCGTGGTTGCGATCATCATCGTCTTCTTGGTGTAAACTCTTTGCAAAGGTTCGCGTTATTTGTGTTTGATTGTTTGTTGCTGGAAAGAGCCGCGAGGCCTCACGGATTCCCGTGGGAGTGAGCGTCGTCAGTGTGCCTCGGCTTGGTAACCAACACTCATGAGCGATCACTGAACGTCATGTTTCCACAATTCGCAACAGCAGATTATTCTTGATCGGTTCCATTGTACAAAGGTAGGGGATGCTCGGAGGCGGGAGATCTCATCGCGTAGATGCAGAGTCTTCTCAGACAGACCCTTCGCAGATCCTCCAATGCTGGCATGGCTATCCGCTGCTTCACGGCTGCCCGCCCCTTCGCGCCTTGCTTCAAGGTAGGATTTTGCGCTACGGGGCTCATTTGCAGTTTGTCGACAGACACGTCGGTCCCAGAGACAGCGATATTGCTGTGATGCTGAAGACCATCGGCTGCACGAGCCTTGATGACCTCATCAACAAGACGATCCCCAAGGAGATCATCACGCACGTGGGCGCTGTCAAATTGAATAATGGGTAGAAGATGAAGCTGCCCGCTGCCCTTTCCGAGGAGGAGGCTCTCGACGAGATCCGCTCCATCGCCAAGAAGAACAAGCTCGAGAGGAGCTTCATCGGTGAGGGCTTCTACGGCACCTACATGCCCACCGTGATTCTCCGCAACGTGTACGAGAACCCCGGCTGGTACACCGGCTACACGCCCTACCAGGCTGAGATCTCCCAGGGCCGCCTGGAGGGTCTGCTGAACTTCCAGACCATGATCTGCGACCTGACCGGCCTGCCCATCGCCAACTCCTCGCTGCTGGACGAGGCCACGGCCGCCGCGGAGGCGTACCACATCGCGCACGAGACGTGCAAGCGCAAGAAGTTCTTCGTGAGCCAGGACTGCCACCCCTCCACCATCGCCGTCGTGCGCGAGCGCGCGCACCTGCTGGGCGACGAGGTGGTCGTGGGCGACGTGCGCACGGCGGACTTCTCCAGCAAGGAGTACTCGGGCGTGCTCGTGCAGTACCCCAACACCTACGGTGAGCTGTTCGACTACAAGAGCGTCAGCGACGCCATCCACGCCGCGGGCGGTCTGTTCATCACCGACGCCGACCTGCTGGCGCTGACCGTGGTCAAGGCCCCCGGCGAGATCAACGCCGATGTCTGCGTGGGCTCCTGCCAGCGCTTCGGCCTGCCCATGGGCTTTGGCGGCCCCGCTGCCGGCTACATGGCGGTGCAGAACAAGCACCTGCGCAAGATGCCCGGCCGCATCATCGGTGTGACCATCGACAATCACGGCAACAAGTGCCTGCGCCTGGCGCTGCAGGCCCGCGAGCAGCACATCAAGAGACAGCGCGCGACGTCGAACGTGTGCACGGCGCAGGTGCTGACGGCGAACATGTCGTGCATGTACGCGATGTACCACGGCCCCGAGGGTCTGAAGAAGATCGCCACGCGCGTGCACAAGATGGCCAACGCCTTCGAGCTGTCGCTGAAGGAGAACGGCTTCAACGTGAAGAACGCCGACTACTTCGACACCATCACCGTGGACGTGCCCAACGCCGACGAGTTCTTGAAGGAGGCCCACAAGAAGGGCATCCTGCTGCGCAAGGTGAGCGACAAGGCCGTGTCCGCCTCCTTCGACGAGACGACCTCCGCCGACGACCTGGTGCGCCTGCTGTCCTGCTTCGGCATCAAGGCCGACGCCAAGGACCTGGACGCGCGCTCCTGCGGCGACATGCCCGCCGCCTTCCAGCGCACGGGCGACATCCTGCCGCAGAGCATCTTCAACACGTACCACAGCGAGCACCAGATGACGCGCTACCTGCACAAGCTGGAGACGAAGGACCTGTCGCTGAACTACTCCATGATCACGCTGGGCTCCTGCACCATGAAGCTGAACGGCACCTCCACCATGATCCCCATCACCTGGCCTGAGTTCACCAACGTGCACCCCTACGCGCCGCGCGAGGACACCAAGGGCTACCTGAAGATCATCGACGACCTCGACAAGATGCTCGCCACTATCACCGGCTTCGAGAAGATGAGCTTCCAGCCGCTCTCGGGCGCGCACGGCGAGTTCTCCGGCCTGCTGACCATCCGCAAGTACCTCGACAGCATCGGCCAGTCGCAGCGTAAGGTCTGCCTGATCCCGCGCTCGGCGCACGGCACCAACCCCGCCTCGGCCGCCATGAACGGCATGACGGTGGTGGAGGTAAACAACCTGTCCAACGGCGCGATCGACCTGCCGGACCTGGCGAAGAAGATCGAGCAGTACAAGGACACGCTGGCGTGCATCATGATCACCTACCCGTCCACCTACGGCATCTTCGACGAGGGCATCAAGGACATCGTCAAGCAGGTCCACGCCGTCGGCGCGCAGGTCTACATGGACGGCGCCAACATGAACGCGCAGGTCGGCCACACCTGCCCCGGCGTGATCGGCGCGGATGTCTGCCACCTCAACCTGCACAAGACCTTCACCATGCCTCATGGCGGCGGCGGCCCCGGCGTTGGCGCCATTGGCGTGGCGAAGCACCTGGTGCCGTTCCTGCCCACGAACCCGACGCTGCCCATCCACAGCGGCCCCGGCTCCGTGGTGTCCGGCGCGCCCTACGGCTCCGCCAACCTGTTCCCCATCACGTGGATGTACCTGCGCATGCTGGGCATCGACGGCCTGCGCAAGGCGACGGCGTGCGCCATCCTGAACGCGAACTACATGGCGGCGCGCCTGAGCAAGGACTACACGGTGATGTTCCGCGGCAAGCAGGGCATGTGCGGCCACGAGTTCATCCTGGACGTGAAGCCGTTCGAGAAGTACGGCATCACGGAGAACGAGATCGCCAAGCGTATGATGGACTACGGCTTCCACGCGCCCACCATGTCCTTCCCCGTGCATGGCTCGCTGATGATCGAGCCCACGGAGTCGGAGGACAAGCAGATGCTCGACCGCTTCTGCGACGCGCTGATCAGCATCCGCAAGGAGATCCAGGACATTGCCGACGGCAAGGTCGACAAGGACGACAACCCGCTGAAGAACGCGCCGCACACCGCCGCCGAGGTGATGTCCGACAAGTGGAACCACAAGTACTCGAGAGAGCTCGCCGCCTATCCTTGCGCGGACGCTCGCGACAATAAGTACTGGCCCACTTGCGGCAAGGTGGACAACACTTGGGGCGATCGCAAGCTTCTCTTCACCGTGGATAGCTACCATAACTAAGTGTGCTCTTTGTTAACAAACACGCCACTTCCGGAACTCCTTCCACTGCAGCGCCGCCGCCTCCGAGAAGAGCCCCATGCGCTTCAGCTCCCCCACCGTCAGCCGCGGGTTCGCCAGCTCCTCGTTCTTCAGCTCCTCCTTCACCTCTGCGCGTTACCTGTATTTCACACTCCCACTCTTCGGCAGCTTGATGTGCGCCTCCTCGCACAGCCGCACCAGCCCCTTGAACACCTTCTTGTTCTTCGCATTGAAGAAGCACACCACCGCGCCCTCCGCCCCGTCGCGTCCGATGCGCCCGCACTGGTGGATCAGCTCCGCGATGGACGACGGCAGGGACCACAGCACCAGCTACGTCACATGCCCCACACGCCCCAACACTCCGACAGCGTCGCAGCTCCACGCCGCGGCCCACGATGCCCATCGTCGCCACCAGCACGTCCAGCGACCCGTCGCCCAGCTGCGTCAGCGCCGTGCGGCGGGCGTCGGCGGGAGTTTCAACGGTGACGCAGCGAAACCGAAGCGACGGCGAAAAGGCTTCCAGGACGGTTTTGGCCTCCACGGTTTCCAGTCTGTGCGTAAGTATGGGGAGGAAGGCGAACCGTGACTGGCACATCACTACAAGAGGGAGCTGGAGATGCGATGGATTGTCCTTCGCGATGCTCTTCAGGAGGGCTTGGAAGCGGTTCCTCTTCTGGTTCTCCTCCGTCCAGATAAAGTGGTAGTGCAGAGACGAGTTCAGACGCTCGATGTCCGAAATCGTCACTTCGATGGGGTTTTGCAGCCGCGGCAGAATGGCGCTGCGAAGGTTCTGCGTCACGGTCGCCGACACGACGATCCGTTGCAGACACGACGAGGTGATGAGCTGGAGAATCGACAGGGTCTGGTCCTCGAAGTCGGACTTCATCAACTGATCGGCCTCATCGAGCACCATCGCGCGCACAACGCGCATGAGCGACTGCACTACGCATCACGCATTCCACGGCAATGCGGACTCCACTCCTTGTCTTTGTTGTAAATATCCACCAAACGGCCTGGCGTTGCGATTATGAAATTGCAGTTCGAGTGGAGCCTGTAGATCTGCTGATCGCGGCTGTCGCCTCCGATCACCAGTGCGGTGCGCACTCCCACCGTGTTTGCAGTGAGGGCCTTCACAAAGGTCTCGATTTGGATCGCCAGCTCGCGATTGGGAACAATCACCAATACGACGTAATCTGTGAAGGTTTTGTACGCATTGTACTATATATCATTCGGTTATGCCAAACGCACATAATCGAGTTGGAGAAGGATGAGCGGGAACACGTAGGCAAATGTCTTTCCGCTTCCCGTGTTGCTCTGTAGGATCGCATCCCGATTACTCAGAACGCACGGAACCTATCATGAAGAGGGGAAAGGAGGACAACCGATTCCATCTGGATGGGCGTAGGAGATTCAATGCCGAGATGCGTCATGTTCTCGCGAATTCGCTCCGGGATATACACGCTTTCAAAGGAGATCACTATGCTTCATCGAAAACGGCGGTGGGCACGAGAGTGGTAGAACTCACCTCGGATTGTGATGTGCAATCCCCTTCGTATTTCAACAATCTACGTTCAAGACCGACAGTAGCGCTACATCGGTGTTTGTGTAGAGATTGCTCCAGGTGCAGTACCGATAGTATGCACCCACTCGCCAGTTCAGGAATGTGGCATCTGTTTCATGAAACCACTACACGAGAATCACCATCACACGAAGGAACAAGGATTTCCCCGTTTTCAATTTGCTGTTGTTGGTGCACTCGTTCTAGATGAATTCGCTTGCACTCCAAGCTGCACACGTCTTTTTCCGTTTCGTCGCATATGTACTCTCCATATTTACCACAGACCTACTCTCAATCACGCGATATGGAGGTACCACACACACGGGCTCCCCCTCCTTCGGCATACGCTGATCTCTTGAAAACGCAACGACTTCCTCATCGGACATGCTGTCGCTGCTGTTCACAGGGGACCAACGTTTGAAAACCGATTTTCAACAAACGAGACTTAATCACTGTCCGCATTCAACAAATCTGCAATCACTGTCTTCTCGGGCTTTATCAGCTTTTCCGTGGCAGCCTTCCTCCGCTTCACCTCCTCCTTCTCCAGTTCTACGCATCAATTGCTCTCCATTCCATCACGATGCGCAAACGCACTTTCCTTCTCTTTCTGCAACACGTACAACAACCGACGCAACTTCTCCTTCTCCACCAACCGGAGGTCCAGCACGCCCTGCGTCGCGTCGATGCCTGCGCTGGCCAGAAGGGAGAGAAGCCTGACCTTGTCAATCTTCGCCAACTGGTCTTTCAATTTGACAAGCTCTCTCTCGCTCAGCGCCGCACACGCGACCGGTTCGCTCTTCACTCCGTTTTCCTTCTCGAATGCCAGAATATCGTCGTACCGTCGCTTGTGAGTCGCCATTGCGAATGCACTCGCGTCCATTCCAGAAAGCACTTCCTGCATCATATCGAACACCTCGCACTTCATATTCACGTATCGCTTCTTCGCAGACACCGGAATGGAAGAATGCGAAGAGTTGACAGAATCCGTCCCGATTTCCGTCACACTCGGTTGCGAGAACACAGAGGCATAGGCTCCCGCGATCTCCTTCTCGAAATAGTCACTGAGCGTCGTCGCCATGATTGAACTACGCGTGACAAAAACAGTCCCGATTCTACACTTCGTCATACGGCTTGTTGTACAGAATGGCGTTATCGAACACCAGACGCACCAACTCCACGAACTGCTCCTTTGACCGAATTTCCTCCGATTTCAGTCGCTTCCGAATGGTCCCCAAATCCATGGGTCGCTTCACCACATCGAAATAGTCGGGGATGCCCAGCTTCACCGGGTCCACGGGCTGCATGAAGGGTTGCGCCGACGGGTGGTTCTATGGGTTATACTCACGATTCGTACCAACCATCAGCTTCTGAAGAAGGATGTCACACGACTGCAAGTCGTCGCCGCCTGTACTCTCGCCGTGGCGGGTGGGTCTAGCGGGAACGGTCGTGGCGGGCTCCTTTTTCACGCGGGGCTTGGCGGGCTGCCTCTTCGGCTTTCGCTTGGCGGGCTGTTTGGGCTTGTACCTAGCAATGAGTCCCAAACAGTGCGAGTGCTCTTTGATGCATGTGAGGTCCTTCGTGGACGGGTCGAACACGCCCATGACGGTAAAGGCGCCGAATTCGTTGGTGCCCTTCCCGACCACCTGGAAGCGCTCTCCGAAGGGTGTGAAGTCCAGGAGGAGGTCTCTCTCGTACACACGCCGGGGCACATTGGTCTTGTAGAAGAAGTAGCCCGAATACACGCCCGACGCGGGAAAGGACTCGTTTTCAGGATCCAAGGCCTTCATCGTGTATTTGAACTCACTCGTTTGTCCTAGAATCGTGTTGTCCACGCCCATTCCCCACTACGCATCACTGCGATTCTCCATACGGACGATGCCCATCCACACATAGCCTGTGTTTGATCTTTCATACTGACCCTTCAATATCGGCACTCTCGGCTCTACAATCAACTGGGACACGTGCTCCAACGATTTGCTTCAATGGATTTGACTACGTTCGGGACGATGGGCGGCTCGATATCTTCCTGGAAGGAATCGTCGCTGTACGCCGAGAGTTTGTCTCCCTCCTCAACATATTCATCTACACCTGATGAACCGGAAACAGGGAGCACCCTTATCCTTGTCCTTCGTGTCCTTCGTCTCGGGAGTCTCCTTCTTTTCCCTACAGGTGTGTAAGCAATCCGTTATACGCTCGATGCATTCAACACATCATCGTAAATGCATTCAGCATATAGAAACGCAGAACAAAGGAGGGATGACACATCAACGCCACTTTGCACAAAACACCTACGACTTGCAAGGAGGAGAGGGAGCTGGCAATTCCGACGATGGATTCTGCGTTTTGACTTCAAAATGAGAGAGCGTGCTTGTCGTCACGCCCGTTCAGCGCATGAATTGCCACCGCACTTCATTTTACCGCGGACTGGGTGTCGTCCCTGTTTTGGCGTGAATTCAACCCAGATTTCTTCCGCGTCTATCGATACATATGCTATTCTACAAGTTTTTGAAAGATAAGAGCGGAGAACTGACCCAAGTGTGGGTCGCGGCCCAGTCTCCGAACAAGGTGTCGAAGCGCGTTCTTCTCGACCTCTCCATCGCCGTTCCTCTTCCTCACCTCTCCTCATCCACAGAATTGCTCGAAGAGCATTGCCGACCCGGACTTCATTTTGCCTCTTCGTATGAAGGCTCTCCTCCTCCTCGGCCTTTCTCGCATCCTGCAGAAGAAGGCACAACTGCTGGTGGCGGATTGCCTCCGTATTCAAAACGCGATCGGCGATGTGATGTCGATTCACACGAACGACCTCCCCCGAGATGCCATGATCGCGAATGATCAGCAGATCACGTTGCTGAGCGCCCCGGGTGCCCGCAGTCTGGTGGATGTGGATATGTCTGTCGACCAGGGAGACATTGTGGACAAGTGGATTGAGGCGGTGCAATTTTCCGGTTCCTGCTGACTTCTAGAACTTCGAGGAAGATCAGCTTCACGGAGACTCGATGAGCGGCAGTCTGAGCATTTCCGTGAATCGCGGCTCCTCGCGCATCGACAACGCAACGGACATGCTGCAGCAGTACACGCAGGCGAGCATTCTGGACGATCTCCTTCCTCCCAACACCCAGCAGTCTCTCCTCACGCAAGAAATGGAGGTGGAGCAGGCGCGACAGGGTAAATGTGATAGGATGAAGTGACAGCTAGATGGAAGTGTTGTGGGCGTGCCCTCTCTCCAGGCGGTGAGTCAGCACGTCGAGGACACGTGGGACGGTCCCATGGACTTCGACTTCGATCCCATCTCGGGAGGAGACGTGGAGCCGAGCCGATTGCTGCTGAAGCCGGTGGAGAAGGCAGTTCGTCGTCGCACGCGCAAGCGTCAGCCCGTGCCGCTGGACAAATGTGGGAGTGAGCGGTGAGGATGAGGAGTAGCCCTGGAGCTGCCGATGGCGGGACTGATCGCCACGCGCGCCCAGCTGCGCGAGTACCTGGAGCGTGCCCGCGGCAAGCGCCATTGCGTGAACTCCGGCAGGATTCTGCTGATCCACTCGGACATGGACTCGCTGTCCGGGTACTCGGACGTGCTGGGAGAGCTGATCACATCGCACCTGCTGTCTGGGAGGGAGCCGGAGAAGCCGGTCCACGAGGAGGAGTACGACCTGCCCGATATGGACTTCGATCCTCTGTCGGGCGACGAGCCTGACGTCACCCTCACCAATCTGGAGGAGCCCCAACCGGATGTGCCAACTGTATCCGACACGCCTATTATACCTAATGTGCAACACACATTCACTACAGAGGAGACGATGGACTACACCTCGTTCGTTGCGAATGTGAAGGAGTCGCTGCGTGAGCAGCTCATTCAGGAGGGGAAACGGGAGATGGCGTGGAGCGACTATACGAGGGGGAACGGAAGACGGGCTGCCGCGAAGAACTTCTTCAACCTGCTAATCGCGGCGACCAAGCACGAGGTGGAAGTGGCGCAGCACCAGCCCATGGCCGACATTTCTGTATCATTGTGTGATTAGTTGCATGTACTCTGTCTTGTTTGTTAACGAAAACCGTCGTTGGGACATCCCACGATTTGGAGTGACTGGATCCATCTTCTAAAAAAGACAACGATGGAAGCAGAAGGCAAGATCGTCCTCGTGGACATGGAGGGAAACAAGCACACCGCGGACAAGAGGATCCTGAGCATGTCCGAGTATCTGAAGGGAATGAGGGACAACGGAAGCATCAAGGACGATACCCTCACTTTAGGCAGCATCAAGGGATCCTGCCTGAGCCGAGTGGTCACGTTCTGTGGGAAACGGGAAGGAGACTGAGGAATAGGCGAGCACCACCTGGACAACCCGCTGACGGAGATCGAGAGACCGCTGAAGAGCAGCAACATGCGCGATATCGTGTCCGAGTGGGATGCCACCTTCATCGAGATTCCGACGGAGGAGCTGATGGACCTCGTGGTGGCGGCCAACTTCCTCATCATCCAGCCGCTGCTGGACGTGGCGTAGGGCGTGGGAACGGATCACGAGCGTAGTTGCGCGAAGATCGCGAGCATGATAAAGGGCAGAACGCCTGAAGAGATCCGCGCGACATTCAACATCGAATCGGACTTCACTCCTGAGGAAGAAGCGAAGGTGGTGGAGGAGTCGTGCGGTGACGTGTAGATTCGTGAGGAGAACAAGTGGGCGACGGAGTAGTGTAATACTAGAGTCATCGTGTTTGTGAAAGAAACAGCACTGTCTTATTCAATCACCACGTTCTTTCGCTCCTTCTTGAACTGAACCTTCTTTTGAGCGGTGATCGTCAGGACGCCGTTGTCGCACTTCGCCATGATGGAGTCCATATCGGCCGTCTCCGGGAGATCGAACGAATGCTTGTACTCCTTCGTCTGCACACCCTCCTCGCCCACAGAGACGGTCTTGCGGATGGCGCACACACTGATGGTATTTCCCTCTCTCTCCATCTTCACGTCTTCCTTCTGCACTCCAGGGACGTCAATCTCAATCAGGAACGAGTCCTTCAACTCCTTGACTTCCATCGCAGACTCCATGTTGAAAACGGGCTCCTGAATCACGGGAATATAGGGCTTCACCGCGTTCACGATGTGCATTCCGCACTCCTTCACATCTTCGAAGGTGTTCTTCGCGGCGTCCACAATCGTGTCCTTGACGTGCTCCGCATCGACCTTCTTTCCCTCACACTGCTTCGACGCTTCCAGACAGTGACAAGCGAATTTGAATCCGAAGTAGATGAGGAAGATATTGGTCATATAGGGGGCGAGGAGTGCAACAATGGGAATGCACAGCACGAGGACGGGAATCAGGGCCCACCAGGGCATCACAGAATAGGTCATAGGCAGCTTCGTGTTCATCGTTAATCGCTCAATACAAGAAAATATGTAGTTTGCACTGTGTTGAACATACGGTTTGACGTTCGAGTGCCGCACGTACAGGAATCCATCCTTATCAAGACGCAGACTCGCTCTTCTTTCATGTCCATTCTTCGATGATTATGGAACATTCTTGTTTGCTTTCCTTTGCTCCGAGCTCATAGAGGGGTACTAGTGTCATGGCCTTCGCATCGAGGCTGTGTGAAGATAACTGTCAGTCTGGACGTAAGACGAAGTGTATGCTTGCGCATGGGAAACACACTCCTTTCTCTCCATTATTCCGCCCAGGACACACTTCATTGCGTTTGGAGTCAGTGAAGATAGATTTTTATGCATCCCACCCAACACGATTGCTGTGATTCACCCGAGTGTTTATAGCAGCCATTGCATAGCTCCTCAAAGAGAGACCCTATTGAGGTGCAATAAGGGGCATTTTGAATTGGGGCCAGCCACCCTTCCACAATTCTAAAGCCATAGAATTTTGTCCTTATATAAAGAAAGGGGTAGGTTTTGTCACAGAGAGGTGTTTTCTACGCCCCGGATGGTTTTGGTGGGGGGAGAGGCGGTATTGACCGTTGTGTAGAATGGTGAAGCAAAAGCATCATACGGCACGTAACCAGAGCATCAAGAACCATAAGAATGGTATCAAGAAGCCTCTGCGCCAGCGCGCTCGTTGCATGAAGGGAGTAGGCGAATCGGGCTGCGGATGACGCGTAGGTGGACCCTAAGTTCCTTAGAAACCTTCGTTATTCGAAGAAGCACAATAAGAAGGAATAAGCCAGACTTTGACTGCATACTAAGGACAATATCTATTTCTTGTTTGTTTCACATGCACTGCGCTTTTCCTCCTTATAGGTGGACTCGCGGCGGATTTCACACAATTGCTGGTTGATTATCACTTCACAGCGGAATGCTGGTCTTTATCACCTTGACTCAGGCAGGCAAGTGAATTTAGAGCTAAGACACAGAGTTGCAACCTCACTTGCACGTATTGCGGTTCCGACGAGAACTATGAGGATATCGAGAATATCACCGTTGGAGGAGCGTGATGGAGTGATTTGCAGATCGACGAGTACGAGAGAGACACGCACCCAAAGGAAATGACCTACGACCTCTCCAAGCTGGAGCCCTTTAAGTGGGCATGCGGCCACAGGATCATGCGTAGGGAAATCGACGATTTGACGATTTGCTTTTACGGCGGAGAGCCGCTGCTGAAGAACCGCACCATCTACAAGATCATGGACATGTTCCCGAAGGCGCGCTTCTGTCTGCAGGTAGTGTTTCGAATGGGGCTTTAGGGGAAGACGAACGCGACGTTGCTGAAGACGGTCAAGGATGACTACCTCATGAAGATGGACACGATCCTCTGCTCGATCGACGGTCGTCCGGAGATCACCAACAAGTGCCGCGGCAACGGAACCTACGAGCGTATCATCGAGAACGTGGAGTGCATCAAGGCGAAGGGCTTCAAGAACGACATCGTCGCCCGCATGACGGTGAGCGTTTCGCAGGGAGGCGACATCTACGAGGAAGTGATGCATATCCTTTGTGTTCCACTGTTTGGCTTCTTCACTGCGCACACCTCATCAACAAGGGCTTCAAGCACGTCCACTGGCAATTGGATTGCAATTGGGACACTCCGGACAATGAGCGCATCGAGGAGTGGTGCCAGTGGAGAGACACCTCCTACAACCCCGGAATCACGCGTCTCGCCGACGAGTTCGAGCGCGAGCTTGAGAACGGGCGCATTCTCCCGATCGCCCCCTTCACCGGCGTGCTGTACTCGTAGTGCAGTATGATAACAATTATGCCTAGCATGCTTATTGGCGAGAAGGTGACGGGCGTGCGCTGCGGCAGCGGTATGACTTCCTTCAAGTGGATGATGCATTCCGGTTGAACTGTAGTATTACCACGGGAGGCGGTGTGAGCACCTGTCCTATTGCTGCGGAGCTGGACTGCGTGACGTACATCACGAAGGAGGGTGGCAATGGCGATGGGGCATCATGCGTAGGCTTCCATCCGAAGAAGCTGTACAACGCGGAGCTGATCGGAGAGCCCTGCACCTCCTGCGACATTCTCCACGAGTGCGGAGGCCGCTGCCTGTATGCGAATCAGACCAAGTGGTGGGGCGAGGACGGCTTCCAGGAGGTGTGCAAGAGCATCAGACACCTGATGAAGGAGATGCACCGAATCCTGCCCGCTGTCCAGAAGTCGATCGAGAGCGGGAAGTTCACGGTGGAGGACTTCCACTACCCGGCGTACAACAACAGCATTGAGGTGATTCCTTAACCAGTGTTCTGTTTCTTGCGAGAACGGAGTTTCGTTTCGTCGAGAAGTGCCACAAATCGCAGTTGGATTCTCTGCAATCCGCGTGTTCGCAGAGACAGTCGTATAGGATGCTAAAGAATGCAGTAAGAGTAGCGGATCTCCCTGCGCAATTGCAGAAGGCGAAGGAGTCCCTCTCCGCGATCGAAGCCCAGTTGCGGGAGGCGAAGAGAAGCGTGCTGAAGCGAGTGGCGCAGTCGGGAGTGTCTTCCTGCCAGCAGGATATCCAGGAGCTCCAACGGCTGGAGAGCGATTACATGAAACAATGGAGCAGTGTTGACGAGTTGCAGAAGCAGCAGAGTGCACCGCGCAACAGCTTCTCAAGTGAGTGCTATTTAGAGTTTAGTAATTCGAGTAGAGTCGAATAAGAGCCGGTCAGTGGATAGAAACGCCGAAAGGGGGAGACCAGGAATGCAGAGTCCTTCTGGACTCGGATCGTCGCTGATCGACGACATTGTCGGAAAACAGCCTATTATCAACGTGTCTGGGATGAACATCCGCTCATCTGCAAAGGGTGGAAATGAGTCCGTAACCGAGGGTTACCGTAGGAATCAGAAGAAGGGAAAGAAGGGCAATGCGGCCGCCAAGTCGCCGATTTCGCTGAATGAGCTTCCCCCTCTCCCCTCGCAGGTGAAGGACAGCATCTCGCAGATATCGTCCTCGAACGGAGGCAGGCCGGTGGAGTCGATCTTTTCCCTGCTGCGCCCCATGAACGAAGCATCGCAGAATGGAGGCAAGGACGCTTCGTCCGTTCTCCCCTCCGTGACCCACCTCCTGGACTTCGACGCGCTCGAGAATACGTCGGAGCCGCCCGAGTCTTCGCCCCAGACAATCGCGCCCGATTCGCTTCCGTTCACGGAGAACCTGGAGCTGGGCCAGGAGTTCCAGTTCAACTTCGAGGATCCGTTCCAGGCGGAGGTGGACCGAATGAAGAAGGAAGAGGAGGAGCGGAAGATTGCCGCCGTGGAGGCCGAAAAACCGCGGGAGGCCAAGCCGGCGGTGGACTACGATGCGCTTCGCAAGAGCGCGCACTCCAAATTTGACGGGCTGTTCGGAGACACCTTCAAAGAGGCGGCAAAGGCCATCAACGAAACTCCCGCCACGTTCGATGAAACGCTCGCCTCCAACGCGAAGGCCGTGGCGGCAGCGCAGAGCGTTGTGGCACCCGAGACCGTTTCAGAGAGTTCCAATTCAAAACCGGCGGCAAAGGGCGGGAAGGCGCGGCGCGCGAAGAAGGAGACGTCGCAAAAGACGATCGCGATCGAGGAGGAGGTGACGGTGCAGACCGTGTCGAAGCTGCTGGGCCTGCCCGTGCGCGAGTGCATCGAGCGCCTAAGCGAGATGGAGGAGGGCGTTTCATCGAAGGACGATTTGGTGAGTTGCGATGCGGTGGAGTTATTGGCGATGGACCTGGACGTGGCGGTGCGCGTGAAGAACCAGTTCAACCTGCAGCCGACGGACATGGCAGCCAGTCCGCACGACCTGCCTCCACGTGCACCGGTGGTGGCGGTGATGGGTCACGTGGACCATGGGAAGACGACACTGCTGGACTACTTGCGGAAGTCGAGCGTGGCGGCGAAGGAGGCTGGAGGCATCACACAACGCATCAGTGCGTTCAATGTGAGTCTGTCGAAGGACAACAAGATCACGTTCATCGACACGCCGGGTCACGCTGCCTTCACGGCGATGCGCAAGAGAGGGGCCTGTGCGACGGACATTGTGTTGTTGATCATTGCAGCGGATGACGGGATTAAAGAACAGACGAAGGAGGTGCTGAAACTGATCGAGGAAACGAAACTCCCGATGGTGGTGGCGGTGACGAAATGCGGTCTAAAGACGGTGAACAAGAAGGAGGCCATAAAGCGAATCAGCACGCAGCTGTTGGACTACGACGTTGTGACCACCCCGTTTGGAGGCGACGTGAACATCATCGGAATTGACAGCAAGACGGGCGAGGGCATCGATGATTTGAAGGAGTTATTGTATGAGGAGGGCGTGATGAAGGAGATTCGTGCGGACCCGAAGGTGTGCGCGTGCGGATGGCATGATGCATAGGCGCGCGGCGAGGGCGTGGTGTTTGAGAGCAACGTGAGCGAGGGCGTCGGCACCACCATCAATACAATCGTGCGGTGGGGCAACTTCCGCGTGGGCAGCGTGTGCGTGGTGGGCGAGGACTACGGGCGCATCAAGCGCGTGCTGTGCGACGGGAAGAGCGTGAAGAAGGCGGTGGCGGGCGACACGGTGCAGATCACGGGCATCAGCCGGCGCGCGGACAGCGGCGAGTGGCTGTTGGAGGTGAAGAACGAGGCGGAGGCGGTGGAGGTGGTGAACTACCGCAAGCGACGCCGCGAGCGCCTGGCGGCCATCCAACGCAAGAAGGCGGAAGCGAATGGGGAAACTGGGGAAACCGGAGAAACCGAGGAAGAGAAGAAGGTGGTGGACATTCCGCTGGTGGTGAAGGCAGACGAGGACGGGTCGTTGCTGGTGGGTCCACGGCGGAATTCTGATGGGTAGGCGTTGCGTCAGGAGATCGCGGAGCTGAACGCGTCGATCCACAACGCGCAGTTCCACGTGGTGTCGGCGTCGATGGGCCAGGTGAGTCAGTCGGACGTGGAGACGGCGCGCGATTGCAAGGGCGTGCTGCTGGGCTTCAACACGAAGATTCCGAGTAGGTGAGGCGTGCGGGCGTGACTGGCAGGCAAGCTGCAGAAGGCGATGAGGACGATGCACGTGCCGAGCGTGACGGGTACGATCATTTATTCGTTGTTTGACTCTGTTTGTTCGCGGCGGGGGCGTGAGGCGTAGCTGAAGGAGGAGGCGGAGGCCTTCATGCCTGTCGTGAACATGCCCGTCGTCAGCGCCTCCTGCGTGGTGAAGCAAGTACCGGCGCGGTGGCGGCGTGAGGTGTAGACGTTCGTGGGCAGCGACAAGGACTCGCTGATCGCCGGCTGCGAGGTGAAGACGGGCACGATGACGCGGCAGGCGCTGTACCGCATCGTTCGCGACAACCAGGTGCGTGTGGGGAGCGGGTGTGAGGAGCAGGTGATCTTCAAGGGCACGGGCTTCTCGTCGATCCGCCACTTCAAGGACGAGGTGGAGCAGATCGGCGCGGGGAAGGAGTGCGGCATTCATATCAGCGGGTACACGGTGCGCGCGGCGAGCGGGCGTGAGGCGTAGGACTTCAAGGAAGGCGACGTGATCGAGACGTACGAGTACAAGGACGTGCGCCAGCCGCTGGAGTAGTGCTTTTAGCGCGTGTTTGTTGAGGAAACAGCCGCAACTAAATCATTTGGTGTCTTCGGTCTTGTAGACGAAGCGGTACATAAACTCGCACACCACACACACGCGCTTCTCCTCGTGCTGGGTCCCGAGAACGAGGGTCCTCGGCGCGCAATTGGAGCAAAGCATGTAGCCGCACAGAGAGCACACAATGGGCTTGTACAGGCAGCTGAAGGCTTTGGAACAGAGATAGCAGTTCTGGCTGAAGATGCCCTCGTCGGGCTTGTCCATGTCCTTCGCCAGCATGGATAGCCGCGAAATGCACAACAGCACGTACTGCTACTCCCTCATGCGATATGGGCACGCATTACCTTCAGATGCGAAATGAACGTCGGGTCGGGAGAGTCCTGGTAGATTTGAACGATTTTGTTCCATCCGTTGATGATTTCCGTCTCGTGGTGCACCAGCTGGCGGTTCGGATGGATAATGCGCCGCTGACTGCCGTAATAGCTCGACTGCTGGGACATCGACTATGCATGAGAAGTGCACGCAGGAAGAACCCCAACGAAGCTGCGAGGCACGGATCCATAGGAAGAAACGGACATCCGGTCCGAATCGACCTCGCCCACGGGAATGGAGATGCTCCGACCCTGACGCAGCCTCTTCTTCAGCGTGTCGATCATGACGTCCTTCTGCTTGATCTCATTCACCACTGCCACACAGTTAGAGGGGAAGACCAAGCGCAACACACTTACAGATCTCTCTCGGCTTGTCCAGCTTGCTCTTTATGAAGTTAATCTCCTGATTGAGCTCCGTGATGGAGTTGTCCTTCCCCGATATCTCCACCTGAAGATTGCGCATGCGGAACACCAGTCGGTTGTTTGCTTCCTCCAAATACTGCAGACGGCGGTCTTTCTCCCGAATCGCCTCCTTCGCCGCTCGCAACTCCTGCAACAGAGCGTCGTTCTATCGGTGAAATGATTGCACGGAGCGAACAGCGTATGCGTCGTGAATCTGCTTGGAATGGGACAGGTCGCTCTTCATCCTGTCAAAATCACGCTGGAGCCGATGGTATCGCTCTTCAATGTCCTCCAAAGCACGGATTCTCTCGTTCTGCTCATGGATGACTTGCTGCGCTTTTGACAGCGACATATTCTACGAATGAGTTAGGGTTGATAATTGAACAAAGCTGTCATCGTCGATATCTAAACCATCCATGGTGAAATAGATGATGAAGAGAATGGGGTCATTCTCTGCACTCGGATTGAGGGTGATCTCTATTATAGATGGGCGTGCAGTGGAAGCTGTGTAGTGGATCGCTCTGGGTAACGATGAACCACGGTTGATTGCATTTTCAGCGATTCAACATGAGTCAGAAACGCGTATAGGAAATCTGCAACGGATAACTCGGTACGCTCAAAATGGGTGCAACAAACAGGGATTAAACTATGGGGGCGGTGATATCATCCTTTTCCAGACGGCGGACATAGTTCACAATGCCCATGACAGTGAGAAGGACAATCATCACAGCGATGCTAATCACGGTGCAAATGATACCAATGCGACTCGCCTCCTTTCTCGTCAGACCCATGCACTTCGCATTGCCATCATGCTCCTCACTACAACCGCGGGTCGTGTACGATGCCGCGACCTCGCTGTCCTGGAAGTACCGCAACTAGTCCTCAGCGCGCGCACCCACTCCCACCGTCAGAGAAGGCGTCGCAGTGGAGTTCAGAGAATACTTCACAGGGCTCCACTCATTCGAGTAGAAGCAACCCAGCGATTCCGTGTCCAGCACCCATTCCCTATCCTTTAGCACCTGCGCTCTGCACTACGGAGGCGAGTCAAGCACGAGGTTGTTGCTGTCGTCGAAGTTCACGCGGTAGCAGAGATCGCTGAGATACTGCGAGTACTCGCATTCCTCCTCCTTCTCGTTCCAGTTGCCGTTGTAGCGCTCCTTGCACTGCACTCTACAGAGCTCGCTACCCATTTAGAGAGGGTTGAACGCATACTTGTTGTGATTGCACTCAAGCCCACGCACTCCCACACGCTTCTGCTCCACCGTGATCACCGTTTCGTTGACCACGATACGGTCCTTGTAGCTCACGATCACGGACAGCTCCTTCTCTGTCCCAGTAATGGGGGTAGCGTAGAACAGCGCTTTCGTGGCGATACATCCCGCCTCGGGATCGCCCTCGAGATGGCAGGAATCGCGAACAGGGAAGTAGTCACCGCTCTGATCACGCACTTCCTTCAGGGTACTATTCCTTCCGTTCAATTTGGCATGAATACCCAATCCAGTGAAGTCTTCCATGCCGTGCTTGTTCCATTCTCTCGCCCTTCTGTTATACCTACTCTTCAGCACGCGACTGCATGATCCCACTCTGAGATCATCAATGTACGCTCAGAAGAAGACATCAGGCTAACCGCTCCCACCACCAGAAGAACAATGGGCACCATAAACACGATCGCTACTACGAGGTAGTAGAAACAGCTCTTCGGTTCTTTCTTTCCTGCAGCCATCACGATTGGAGAAAAATGGGGAAGAGAACGATGAATGAAACGCCCGCGGAGAAAGACACACCTTCCAAACGGGAATTATCAGTTCGCTAGCATTGCTATGCACTACACAAAAGAAGGAAACGGGGAGACACACAATTCCTCTCCGATCGTACGCTGCCTGGCAATTCATGCCGAATGAGTGCAACTGACGGAATCCCATCGTTTGAGGAGGTCAAGAGGCCCATTCCGAGCACGATCACCACCACCGAGTTTTACTGTGCCAGAGTGGAGAAGTGCCACATCGGGGAGATTTTGAAAGCTTTGGGGACACGCATTCCCATGACAAACGACGTGGTGGTGCGTTTGCGCGTTAACGGTTAGTTCAAGCATCTGAAACGCGTCAACAAGTGCGAGCACGATGACAACCTTCTGTATGTCCTGTTGTGGGAAAAGAAGAGCATGGAGCCCACGCCCTCCTTTTCCGGAATTCCCTACGTGTCCGACGACACGATTTCCGTTGTGAAAGTTCCTCTCTATCCGGCCGAGACGAAGGAACTGTTTTTGCAGGGGCGAGCCCTCTGGCCCATCACCTACCACCCAATGACGCCTCCACCGGAGCTCACTTCCCAGGAAAAGGAGCGCTTCGTAACGGCAATGAGGCGAGCCATTGCGTTGGGGAAGGAGGCTGCCGCCTACGGCAACGCTCCCATCGGTATGGTGATTTTGGACGAACACGGGGACGTGATTGGAGAATGCGGCGATAACCGGCAAGGCATGTTCCTGGATCACTGCTGCTTTGCCTGTGTGCGCAATCAGAGTGAAGCCCTGAAGCAAAAGTTCGCTGGAAAGCGCGCAAAGAAGACGGATCCCTATCTGTGCACGAATTGCGATGTCGTTCTGACTCGAGAGCCCTGCGTTATGTTATCTTTGTAGCATTCCATGACGGATTAGGTGCTGCATGTGTCTTCTGCATAGTCGTGTTCGTCGCGTGATTTACGGTTGTGATGACAAGAACGGGGGTCTGAAGAGCCATGTGCATCTTCATTACGTCCCTAAGCTAAATCACCACTTTCGCGTGTTTCGAGGCGTGTTGGAAGAGGAGTGTCGAGCGTTGTGGGAGGAAAGGAAGGATAAGGATTCTCTTTATTTTGTATAGTGCACTCCTTGTTTTAGCAAGTGCTGTTGTTGTAGATCTGCTTTGTATTGATCATCTGGGAGGAAACACTCACTGTTGGTCCTTAAAGATCGTGGAGGAGGATGCCACAGCAATGAACGAGAATGGCAGTTGAAAGAAACAGGAAACGATGATTAGCCCCATTATTGCTGTTTCGTGTGATAGCGGTTCTCCCTCTTCTTCTGGCGGTTGCTCTTCATCTCCTCCATCTCCTACAACTGAATGGACTATGGAGACGCAACTTCGGGAGTGGGATCCGGCGTCAGCGCCCAGTTGACGACGAGCTTGATTCCCAAATACGCAAAATAGAGCGGAATGATGATGTAGACCCACAGCCACTTTCTGGAATAGGGAACGAAGATGGAGATGACGCAGGAGATGATAAACACATCACCGCCATATCTAGGTAAAAGCGGAAGGAAGGAGCAAACCCCTCAATGGCCTCACCAAAGGAGCAACTCTTAAGGTTTTCCAACAGCCAATAGAAGCACACGCCCTGGATGATCACATGGAAGGCGTATCCGACCAACATTCCCGTAGAAACATACTTGCTCTTCAGAATCAGGAAATTGTAGAGGAAAAACCAAATCTACGATGGTTAGGACTGAATGTAGCTTACGTTAATGAAGATAAGATAGACGGCAATGTAGCGGATGTAGGGAGTGTTTTCCTTGGCTCTTTTCTTGCTAGCCTGATTTGCCTATAGTGTGTGATGATAGTTTGAAAGGAGCGTACCATTTTACAGTGAATGAACGGAATAGTGAGGGTTGTTAGCAGTGCATACTGCTGATATGTTCATTCAGATAATCACAATAGCAGAAAAGAGGAGTGATAATCTGCCTGCTAGGATGCTTTCTCCCATGTCATTACTGTGATGAACAAAGAATGAAACAGATTCATCTGGAAAGAGGAAGATGAAGGTAACATACTACAGATGTGCAACACTCGCTGCAAAGAGTTCAAGAACGCGCATCCTGTGCGGCACCTTCCTTCCTCCGTCTCACCTGGTCTTCTAGAGACTGTTCATCATTCGCAATAGTGATTCATACCTCTCCCACCTGCTTTCTTCGAATTGCCCTCATCCGCTCTCTGTTGATCTCGCTGAAAGTATCATCTGTGCATCACTGTATCACAGAGTAACAACCAACGGGCTCCTCCTTTCTCCTCCAGTGCATCACCACATAAACAACAACAGCAAGGATCAATGAAATGGAAATGAACAACCCATACTTCTACAAATCAGCTTATGGAAGAATAGCGACGTTGAGGAAGTGCTGGTAGCTGTAGTAGAAATCGTCAATATCCTGCTTGATATCAAAGGGAGCGTCCGCGTGAATATCAAATCGCATTGCACAATTGTTGCTTCTCTTCTTGAACAAGAGTGCCGAAATTCATAGCGATTTTCTCTACCTCAGAATGAGAAAGGAGTGCCTCTTTTTGGATTCCTGCCAGAATCAAAAGAAGGGGGAGAATCGAATGGAAGAAGAGTATCCGATAGCAGAAACTGCATCCAACGCCGCGTAGGAATTCTGATTTCATTTGAGCCGCTAGAGTGTCATCCGCAGCAATGGATGTAGAACAAACCCATTTCAGGGACAAGGTGGAGTCTTACGTGGATGAATCCATCGATACAATTGCATTTCACATGAGCGCAGAGAAAGTGGAGAATGAAGCCGTTTCAGACATATGTTTCCCTTTGCTTCTCCGAATCACATGTAGTTAATAGCATTTTGGCAGAATTCAAGTCAAAGTGTCGTGATCTTCTCTCTAAAGCCGCGATTCCCGATTCAAATGAAGTATTCAAACATAACCGTGATAATTCGCAGGATCTTTTGAATTCGCAGCACCACACAGAAACGGAGGCAATCTACTTGGAGAAGAAGAAGAACAATCTGGAAGCAATATACACGGGCTACGCAGAAGAAGAGCGTGCATGGGAGGAGAATCTGAGCTTCTTTTCCAATCCGGCGTCCATTCAGTGCGTGGAGATGACGGACTGCATTTTTGAGAACATAAACGACACGGCAACGCTCTCCAACATTAATGATAGAGTGGGTGCTTGTCGTGTGGGTGATTTCCAGTGCGCCAACCTCCTCTCATTGCTGCACTCCGTGAAGGACATCAAGGATGAGGCGACGGAGGCGAGGAATTCCCTCGTGACGGTCTACCAGCAGGAGGTGCTCCGACGCTGGAATGCGCTGGGGAAGAGTGTGAATCCGAGGGACATCAGCATGGCTCCATCGCGCAAGTCGATTCAATTCCCTGTTTGTTGAGAAAACACATCATAGATGTCCTTGATGAAAGCTGTCTCTTACTCCTGAGCCTCGGCAGCCTTCTCCGCAGCACGCTTCGCGCGCTTGCCGAAGTTGC
>OIWT01001133.1_pt1 | contig 33709 bp, 30 predicted proteins | sample 1587701 | NCBI WGS metagenome assembly OIWT01 (sample SAMEA3888904, study PRJEB22519) | human gut metagenome | biome: human gut; feature: human-associated habitat; material: faeces | place: Denmark | collected 2009 | reverse complement strand
GCACGGTGGTGTGAGAGGGCAGACTGGGGCTTGACCCCAGTCACCCTACTCGATTATTTCGGGTTTGTTGACTTGCTTAGCGCTGGAAAGCCTTGACGGCCTCGACGAAGGCCTTCATGTTCTCGTCGGAGGTTGCGGGAGCGATTCCGCATCCGGAGGAGATGATTCCGAATCCTGCGTCGCAGGACCTGAAGACACCCTCCTTGACTTCCTCGGGGGTTCCCTGGAAGAGGGGCTTAACGGATCCGACGTTTCCGACGAGGACGGTGTCCTTTCCGACTTTCTCGACTGCCTTGTAGGGGTCGACCTTCTCCTCGATGGAGACTCCCTTCACAGAGGGTCCGCAGGCGGCCATCTTGTCGACGATGGGGTAGGCGTCTCCGCAGATGTGGAGGACGTTTCCGAGTCCGTTCTTGGTGGCTCCGAGGGATGCGGCGACTGCCTTTCCAGCAGCCTCCTCGAACATGTCGGGGGCCAGCATGTCGGTGGATCCGGAAGGCTCGGACATCTGGATGATGTCTGCGCCGTTGTCGATGAGGGTCTGGGCGTATGCCTTGCAGATGGGTGCGGTTGCGGCTACCCACTTGTCGACCTCCTCAGGGGCCATCATCATTCCGAAGATCAGGTTCTCGGTGGAGACCATGTGTCCGGCGAGGGTGAACGGTCCGGTGGTTCCGGCGACGATGCAGTAGTTCTCACCGTGGGATTTCTTCAGGAGCTCGCAGGATTTGATGACCTCTGCGACACGTCCTCCCTGGAGGAACTCGTCGATGGGCATCATTGCTGCGGGGTCGTCGTATACGCCCTCCATGCAGTCGAACTTGAACGGGTGGTTCTTGATCATGGGTGCCGCGTCCTTCTTGTCGACGGCGACGGTGCATCCGAGCCTCTCGGCCTCGGCGGTCAGGCAGAAGGAAGTCCTGCAGCACTCGAATCCGAACACGTCGGCCTGTGCGGCAGCGAGCTTTGCCATGATCTCGGCGCTCTTGTGAGCCTCGGGCCATGCGGCGCCGGTGGCATCCATCTGTCCGATGGTTGCGGACTGGGTGAAGATGGCCGCCGGGGGCCTGTCGAGGTTCTCTTTGTTCATAGCTGCGGTTACTCTTTCTCTGGGAGTCATTGCCATGATATTAATCTCCTTGGAAGCGGAATACCTTAAACATATAAAAATAAGAATGACAAAATAAACATTGTATAAGTTATTTGATAAACGTTTCCCACATAAAATGCCCAATTTGGGACATTATCAACAGCCAGACAATACGGCCAATCTTTTTCGTATCTCCGTGTCCGCGTTGGTCGACCGTTCCAACCGTCGTTACAGGGGGATCGTATCGACAATCGACAGCGTACATGTCCGTGGGTGGACTAAAATATCCATTAGTAGATAAATCAACCACGTAACTTCGGATATTACAGTTTATGAAAAGGGGGATAAACATGACAATTGAATCAGAGAAGAAGAAGCGTATGCTTTCCTATCGTTGGGCCATATTCGCGGTCCTTGCGCTGGCATACTTCTTCGTATACTTCCATAGGACGACGGGCGGAGCGATCTCCGACACGCTGCAGGACTTCTTCGGCGTAGGGACGGCATCCGTCGCCCTCTTGGCCTCGGCATATCTCTACGCGTATACGCTGATGCAGATCCCCAGCGGGATCCTCACGGATAAGTTCGGTCCGAGGAAGGCCGCTACGATATTCATATTCCTTATCGCAGCCGGGTCCATACTCAGTGCGGCATCGGCCGCCGCAGACAATTTCACCCTCATGATCGCAGGGAAGTTCATCATCGGTATCGGCGCCGCGGTCGTCTACATACCCATAATGAAGGTCCTGGCGGTCTGGTACAGGAAGAACGAGTTCGCCTCCATGAGCGGCATCCTGCTTCTGGTCGGGAACGTAGGCGGCATAGCCGCCGCGACCCCCATGGTCCTTCTCATGGACGGTCTCGGGATCCAGAACACCTACATCTTCCTCGCTGTGGTCACCGTCGTCATCGCAGGTCTGTGCTGGCTCATCGTGAGGAATCATCCGTCCGAGATGGAACTTCCCGGAATAGAGGACATCGTCTCGGAGGAGACCGGGGAGCCCGTCACCGAGTCGACGTCCGCCAAGATGGGGACCGTGGAGGCCCTCAGGATGACATTCGCCTCGGGGAGGAACTTCTGGCCTCTGGCGATATGGTTCTTCTTCATGTACGGTACGATCATGCTGTGGCAAGCCTCCCAGGCGGGTTCGTTCTACAAGAGCGTATACGGATTCTCCGCGGGGGATGCCGGGATCATGGTCACCATGGTCGGTGTCGGGATGGTATGCGGCTGCCCCATAGCCGGAAGGCTTTCCGACAGGTACTTCCACTCCAGGAAGAAGGTCATATTGATCGGTACCCTGGTCTACACCTGCCTGTGGGGAGTTATATGGGCTACCGCCGGAAAGGGACATATGGACGGTATCGCGATCCAAGGGGTCATAAACTTCCTGTTCGGATTCTTCGGAGGGTTCTTCGTCGTAGCCTATGCCCAGATCAAGGAACTCTATCCGATAGCCATGGCGGGGACGTCGACGGCCGCTCTGAATCTGTTCCCATTCGCAGGCGGAGCGATACTGATCACCATCGCCGGGTTCATGATATCGGACAAGACATTGGCGGAATTCCAGAACGTCTGGCTCATGGCTTTCCTGATGATGGTGGCGGCATGCGTGTGCGCATTCCTGTCGGTGGAGAAGGGTTCCGACGAGAAGATATGGCCCTTGCCGGAAGAGGAGGACTGACACAAGTACCTTACACATAGCCAGCATGGGAAAACGGATCCGGGGCGGGCCGGTCATACGGTCCGCCTCCCGGGTCATATGGTGAGCATGCTGACGTCTTCCAGTTTCCCGAACTCCATCAGACCCATGTCGCTTACGCCGTAGACCTCCGCATTCTCCACATCGCATGATTTCAAGGCGGGGGCCATGACCGCATCCGGGCCGGGGTTGAGGTCGTTCCCGGAGGCGAACGGACTGAAGGGAGGTATCACGATCACCCCTTCCTTCCTGGCCACAACATAGCATTGGAGTTTCATACCGCCGCTGAGTTCCCCGGGTATTTTCACCGACGGGTGCTCGTGACCTATTATGACGGGCCTTATGCCGGAGTCCACATGGCCGTGTTCCAGTCTGAATCCCTGGATGTCTATGTGGTCGAGTGCCAGCAGACCCATGTCCGACAGGATGTTCTGGAGGAAGTTGTCATGGTTCCCTTTGATGACGACCGCTTCTGCGGCATCCGATACCAGTCCTACGATCTGCCGGACCTCCTCCCGGGCCTGATAGCTGGAACGACGGAAATCGTGTTTGATGTCACCCAGAAGGACGATCCTGGCGGGTTCGTACTCATCGATTATGCCGTTCAGGGCCTCGCGTACGGACCGTGTGTTGATACGGGGGATGAACATCCCCTCGCCTTCGAGGGCACTCTCATATCCCAGATGCAGGTCTCCTATGACTGCGGTAGGTCCTTCGTCCAGGACCAGGCATCTGTCGTTGGTTATCGTCACCCCCGGCATGATGCGGATCTTCCTTACGCCCATGTCTCCGACGAGGTGTTCATGACATAATATCGTTTGCCGGGGGCGATATATATTCAAATCCTACACCATACGCGCCGGCATAATGGAGGACGATTTCCCTACCCAGCTGGATCCGAGGCTCGTTACGGAGCTGAACAGGGCAGCATCCGCCATACGTGCCGCCCGCAGGATATAGGTCGTATCCCACATAGATGCGGACGGGATAACGGCCGGTTCGATAGCCGCCATGACGTTGGAGAGATTGGGGAAACAGTTCGTTATGGACTTCGAGAAGAAGATATCCGAGGAGACCATAGACAAGATCAACGGGTGCGAGTACGACATGGTCTGGATATGCGATCTGGGGAGCGCATACATGTCCAGATTCGTCCGTAACGGCGTCGTGGTCACCGACCATCATGTGCCAGATCCTCTGTGGAGGAGAGGACAGACGTTCCTGGACGGATTCCTCTCCTCGTATCAGATGAATCCCCACCTGTACGGACGCTCCGGGTCCTTCGAGGTCTGCGGTGCGGGGATGACATACCTCCTCTCAAAGACGATAGACCCTAAGAATGTGGATCTGGCATATCTGGCGGTCATCGGTGCCATCGGGGATTTCCAGGACGATCGCTATTCCCGGCTGGTGAGTTACAACCGTATCATCCTCGGGGATGCCGAGAAGGCGGGCGACATATCCACGGGATACGGTCTCCGTTATTTCGGGAGGGAGACGCGTCCTGTGCTCCAGTTCCTCCAGTATGGTAACGAACCGAGGGTCGAAGGGATAACCGACGACCGCGACGGGTGCATGGATCTTCTTTACAAATACGATATAAAGTTGACCGCCGAAGACGGGAGAAGGAACACATGGGTCGATCTGGATCCCGGGGACCGTGCAGTGCTGGCGGACGAACTCATGTCCCGTCTTACGAACGACGAGGACAGGAAAGCCCTGATGGGTGAGATCTATACGGTGAACCGTTACGAGGTGCACTCCGGCCTCAACGATTCGAAGGAGTTCGCCACGATCCTGAACTCCTGCGGCAGGTATGACGATGCCGTCACCGGAGAGAGGATCTGCATGGGCGACGTCGATGCCCTGAAGGACGCCGAGAGGAACCGCAGCGACCACAGGAAGAACATCTCCGCCTCGCTGGCATATGTGAAGGAGAACCATCTGCTCCGCCGTCTCAAGCACGTGCAGTATTTCGATGCCGGTACGGAGATAAGGGAGACGGTGGTGGGAATAGTGGCCGGCATGGTGCTCAATTCCGGCGAGGCCGATACGGGCATGCCCATAGTGGCATTCGCCGTGGCCGACGACGGTGTCAAGGTATCGGCGAGGGCTTCCCGTTCTTTGACGGACAGGGGACTCGACCTTTCCCAGATCATGAAGGATGCGGCCGCATCCGTAGGCGGGATGGGAGGGGGGCACAGTGTCGCCGCCGGTGCCACGATCCCCGAAGGAAAGGAGGAGTCGTTCCTGGAAGAGGTGGACAAACTGGTCGCCGCACAGCTCTGCGGATGATCAGGACATCTTCACCATAACGACCCCTGCAAACATGAGTGCCAGACCTATAATCTGTAGGGCCCCCGTCTTCTTTTTCACGGTACCCAGGAGCCCGAAGTTGTCTATTATGACGCTGCCGATCATCTGCCCGGTTATGGTGAGCACCACTGTGGTCCCGGTCCCGATCTCGGGGACGAGGTATGCATTGAAGAAGATGTATGCGGCCCCTAAGATCCCCCCGGTAAGCATCCACCACGGGACGCGGTTCTCCCTCACCAGGACGACATCGTGCAGATTCCTCTTCCACAGGCATGCCGCGAACAGGATGGCCGTTCCGACAACGAACGATACGAGGGCTGAGTGCAGGGCCGAATCCAGATGAATGCCCAGATTGCCGTTTATGGCCGCCTGCGAGGCCATGAGGACCCCCACGCCGATCCCGAACAGATACCATATCGGGCTGTTCCCGTCATCTTCATTCGGTATCCTTTCCTTCCCACCGTCCTTTTCGTGACGCGGAACGGTCACCACTGTCACCATCCCTGCGGCGAGCAGGATGAAACCGAGGACCCCGAGGGCCGATACGGAGTACGTCTCGGAACCGAACAGTCCGAACTGGTCTATGACCGCACCCATGGCCAGCATTCCGGTGAGGGGGAGGACCACTGTGTTCACCGCCCCCACTCTGGAGAACAGGATTATGAAAGACAGGACGATGGCGGCGCCGCATATGCCTCCCGTATACGACCACCAGGGGGTGGAACCGATCCCATCGGAGGATATGGACATGTCCGTCCCGGTGAAGATACACAGTGCCAGGAGGAATACCATGCCTGTAAGGAACGAGATGAACGATGCGAGGACGGGCGAACCCACGTTTCTCCCGAGGGCGGTGTTCACGGGGGATTGTACAAGGACCATCATTCCGGAGAGGATGCCGAAGACGGCGAGAATCACCAGGTCCATGTCAGTTCTGCCCCCTTATGTCGGTCTTTCCTTCATTCCCCTCTCTATTTTCGGAATATGTCCCCGGGGGAATGGCCCCCGAAGACGTTCCAATGAAATCGTTTAATGATCTGGGTATGTAGTGATTCAATCCTTGAGCAGGGTGTACAGGACGGCCTTCTGGGCGTGGAGCCTGTTTTCGGCCTGGTCGAAGACGACGCTGTGCGGTCCCTCGATGACCTCGTTGGTGATCTCCTGTCCCCTGTGGGCGGGCAGGCAGTGCATGACGATGCATCCGGGGTTGGCTATGGAGAGCAACTCGTCGTTGATCTGGTACATCTGGAACAGCTTGATGGCCTTGTCCACCGGGGTGTCGTCGCCCATGGAGATCCAGGTGTCGGTGTACAGGACGTCCGCTCCGACGCACGCCTCCTGCGGGTCGTGGGAGGCGACGATCTTGCTTCCGTTCTCCGCCGCGATGTTGGCCGCACCGAGCATGATCTCGGCGTTGGGCATCCTGGTGGCGGGACAGCATGCGACCATGTCTATCCCCATGATGGCGGATGCGTAGAGGAGGGAGTTGCAGACGTTGTTGCCGTCTCCCAGATAGACGATCTTCTTGCCGCGGAACGATCCGAGCTTCTCCTTGATGGTGACCATGTCGGCGAGGGCCTGGCAAGGATGTTCCAGATCGTCGAGTCCGCTGATCACGGGGACGGTGGCCCACTCCCCGAGTTTGTCCATCATCTTGTAGTCGAAGGCACGGTACATGATCCCGTGGACGAAGCGGCTGAGGACTCTGGCGGTGTCCTCCACGGTCTCGCCGTGTCCCATCTGCATCTTGGTGACGTCCAGATAGAGTGCGTGTCCTCCGAGTTCGGTTATGGCGACATCGAAGGAGGTCCTGGTCCTGGTGCTGGGCTTCTCGAACATCATGGCGAGGGTCTTCCCTGCGAGGGGTGCCCCGTGGTGTCCGCGTTCTGCCTTGAGCTTTATGGCCAGGTCGACGAGGTCCGGCCACTGGTCCTTCATGTCCAGGACGGAAATAAGATTCTTCTTTCCCATGATACTATAATGTCGGTAATAATAAAGTACCTTACTATGAACGGGTGACCGGACCCAGCTCTGAAGTTTCGTTAAGGCTCCTTATAAATCCCATGAAAACAATATCCGTTTAATGGCCGATACAATACTTCAGAAAAACAAAGATTATGCGGAGAAACTCAAGACCGTCCTCAGGCTCAGGTACGAGCCCGTCGCCGTGAAGTTGGTGAGGGAGGGGGAGAGCCTTCCCGACTGCTGCAAGAGGCCCGAGAAGCAGATGAGCCACTGTCAGGCCGTCTTCGCAGCCAAGGCCGGTGCCTGCATCGCCATGACGCTGGAGGACGAATCCTGCCATGTCGGTGCATCCGCCCTCAATATGATCGCCACCCCCGAGAAGGTCGCATCAGGGGAGTTCCATGCGGGAATGGGTATGCACGACTCCGTCGAGGCCGCAGGAAAGATGATCTCCGACAGGATGGTCGTCCCGTTCAAGGTCGTCGGAGAGGCCGTATGTCCTCTGGGCGAGGCGGATTTCGTCCCCGACGTCGTGGAGATCGTCGACATCCCGGAGAGGGTCTATTGGATCGTCCCCCTGGAGACGGCGGAGAAGGGCGGGCGTGTGCAGTTCTCCACCTCCCCCTTCCAATGTGCCTGCGAGGATGTCACCGCCGTCCCGGTCTGTACCGCGGCCCCGAACATCTCCATCGGATGTTTCGGATGCAGGAAGAAGACCGACATGAAGGCCGACGAACTAGCCATAGGGATCCCGTACGACAGGATACCCGAGTACGTGTCGCGTCTTGACCGCTACGCCGCCGGCCCCATGTCGAAGGCCAAAAGGGACTGATCCCGGAAAAACGGCTTAACGCCACTTCGAAACCATTTACCGTCCTCTTTTTTATGTCTCCGTATCGATATTCGTATTACTGTTGAAAATCATTAAATACAACCGCTGTCGGCGGCACATCTGGAACGGGTGATTTCCGGGTCTGTATAAACTTCCGGTTTTTCTGGTTTTTAAGCAAAAATAACAATTTTCCAATGGCTTTATATGTTATTCAGCCATTCTCCGTCCTTGCAAGGGGAACGCAGAGGATTTGTTTTTTCTGCGGGATTGAATAAAAAAGGAGGTATAAAATGCCAAAATACGAGGACGTAATAGACCTGTATGATGACTACGGCAAGCGCATCGCAAAAGATGTGCCGCTGGAAGCCATCAGTCCGTTGCGCAACAAGGCAATCCAGAAAATTGCCTCTCTGACCAAGAGGACCATTGCGGTCAACCTGGCCGGAATCGAGAAAGCTCTCGCGACCGGACAGATCGGCGGCAGCAAGATCGCTGGAAAAGAGATCGAGGTGCCTCTCGTAAAGGATGCCAAGAAACTCGCCGACGACATCAAAGCCATGGTGCAGGTCACCGAGGGCGACGACACCGTTGTCGAGGTCAAGAACGACGGAAAGCTCATCGTTGTCATTGTCCCTGAGGACAGGCTCAACGCCGGTGTCGAGTACACCACCGGTTTCACCGCAGTCGCTGCGGCCATCACCGAGGCCATCATCGACAGGTACAAAGTACCTATGTACAAGGCCAACATGGTAAAGGGTGCAGTATGGGGACAGTACCCCCAGACCGTCAACTTCGCTGGATCCAACATCAAGACCATTCTTGAGGTTCCCCAGATGAACGAGGGTGCCGGTTTCGCACTCAGGAACATCATGTCCAACCACGTGGTCGCCCTCGTCCAGAGGAACGCCATGCAGGGAGCGGCCCTCTCGTCTCTCTTCGAGACCTGCGCCGCCTACGAGATGGGAGACGCCATCGGGCCCTTCGAGAGGCAGCACCTTCTGTCCCTCGCCTACCAGGGACTGAACGCTAACAACCTCGTCTACTCGCTCGTTAAGAAGAACGGAAAGACTGGAACCGTCGGAACTGTCGTCGAGTCTCTCATGGAGAGGGCAATCGACGACGGAGTCATCCGCGTGAAAGAGACCCTTCCGTCCGGATACAACGTGTACACCACCGACGACCTCCCCAAGTGGAACGCCTACGCAGCAGCCGGAGAGGTTGCCGCTGTCATGGTGAACGTCGGAGCTGCCCGTGCAGCCCAGGGTGTCCCGTCCACTGTCCTGTACTACAACGACCTGCTCGAGCACGAGTCTGCACTGCCCGGTGTCGACTACGGACGTGCGGAGGGTGTCGGTGTCGGTATGTCCTTCTTCTCCCACTCTATCTACGGTGGTGGAGGACCTGGACTGTTCCACGGAAACCACGTCGTTACCAGGCATGCTAAGGGAACCCTCATACCCGCAGTCACCGCAGGAAACTGCCTTGACGGTGGAACCCAGACCTTCTCTGCAGAGGCCACTTCCGGACTCTTCAAGGATGTCTTCGGAGGAATGCCCGAGTTCAACACTCCGATGCAGTTCGTCGGAGCAGAGGCGAAGAAGATTAAGAACAAGCTCTGAGTAGAATGAGGTCTGTAAATGCCTAAACCACCAGTCGATTATGCGAATGTCCCTCTACCCGAGGTCCGCATAATGACGAACAGATTGTTGAGCGCCGAGTCGACGGAAGCCGTACTCAACGCTATCGACAAGATCGAGCACATTAGACAAGTGAACATGGCGGGCGAGAGTCTTCCGGCCACAATCAGCAGCGGTCCTGCGAAGGGTCTTCCCAACAACCATACCGAGCGCAAGATCATCCATGTCGACGGACGTGAGGTGGAGCTCCACTGTCTCGTGGGCGCCTTCTACATCGAGTTAGAGGTAGACGACTCCGATATGCTCGAAGCCGTGGTTAAGGAGATCAGGGAGGCCTGCGACAAGACCATTGTCGACGGCTACACCCTCGATATCGGGAGATATTCCAAGTACAGACCTACACTCAACGATTACAGGAGTGCTTAATTATGGCAAAATACAAGAGACAGTTCTACCCCGGTGAGTCCGTCCCCGCCAAAAACAGGCGCAGATACATGGACCCCAAAGTGAAGCTGAAGAAACTCCGTGACGTCCCCATGGACGATGTCGTCAGGATCATGGGCCACAGGGCCCCCGGAGAGGCTTACAAGAGCGTGCACCCCCCGATAGAGGAGGGCAAAGAGCCCAAGTGCCCCATCAGGGAGCTCGTAGAGCCCATCGAGGGAGCAAAGTACGGAGACAGGGTCAGGTACATCCAGTTCACCGACTCCGTCTACTTCGCGCCCATCTCCCCCTACCAGAGGGCATGGATGTACATGTCCAGGTACAGAGGAGTCGACACCGGAACCCTTTCCGGAAGGCAGATCATCGAGGTCCGCGAGAGGAACCTCGAGCAGATCGCAAAGGAGCTCGTCGACGACGAGACCTTCGACCCCGCTCTTACCGGTATCAGGGGTGCCACCGTTCACGGACACGCATGCCGTCTCGACGAGAACGGACTGATGTTCGATGGATGGCAGAGGTACGTCTGGGACGATCAGAAGAAAGAGGTTGTGTATGTGAAAGACCAGGTTGCGCTGCCTCTCGACAGGAGGGTATCCGTCGGGAAGCCCGCATCCATGTCCGACCTTAAGAAGAGGACCACCATCTTCAGAGCAGATGGTGTCGACATGAGGGACGACAAAGAGGTAACGGACTTCTACATCAGGATCCACAAGCTCAGGACCCTCGGTGGATACAGGCCGTTCGACGTAAAGGGTGAGTGAAATGGCAGGAAAAGCTAACGAGAAGCTCTTCTTGGAAGCATGCAAGAAGAAGTTCAAGGAAGACCCTACCAGCATGGAGACCAAGTACTACTGCTACGGCGGATGGAAACAGTCTAAGAGCAAGGTAGAGTTCCAGAAAGAAGCCATGGAGATCGCGAAAAAGCGTGGCTTCCCGATGATGAACGAGGACATTGGAGTTCCGCTAGGACAGAGGTCCTGGATGCCCTACCAGCTGTCCCACACCGACATCTTCGTAGAGCCCGATGACCTCCACTGCATCAACAACCCTGCCATCCAGCAGGCTTGGGACGACATCAGGAGGACCGTCCTCGTCGGACTCGACTCCCCCCACCAGACCATCGAGAGAAGGCTTGGAAAGGAAGTCACCCCCGAGACCATCAACGCGTACCTCGAGACCGTCAACCACACCATGCCTGGAGGAGCAGTCGTTCAGGAGCACATGGCAGAGTGCAACCCCGCACTCGTTTACGACTCCTACGTCAAGGTCTTCTCCGGAGACGACGAGCTGATCGACGAGCTGGACCCCAGATTCGTCATCGACATCAACAAGAACTTCCCCAAGGACCAGGCTGAGAAGCTGAAGAAGGCAATCGGAAAGACTGTCATGCAGGCTGTCCGCGTTCCGACCATGGTCGGCCGTGTGATGGATGGAGCAACCGTCTCCAGGCACGCTGCAATGCAGATCTCCATGGCTTTCATCTCCTCCTACAAACTCGCAGCAGGAGAGGCAGCCATCGCTGACTTCGCATACTCCGCGAAACACATGTCCATCAACATGGGATCCATGATGCCCGCAAGGCGTGTCAGGGGACCCAACGAGCCCGGAGGAATCACCTTCGGATTCCTCGACGATATGGTACAGTCCGACCGCGTCTACCCTGACGACCCCGCCCGCGCAGTCCTCGAGACCGTCGCCCTCGGAGCCATCATCTACGACCAGGTCTACCTCGGCGGATACATGTCCGGAGGAGTCGGATTCACCCAGTACGCAACTGCAGCCTACACCGACAACATCCTCGAGGATTACGTCTACCACGCGGTCGACGTCATCAACGACAGGTACGGCGGATTCTGCGGTGTCGCACCCGACGACTACGACAAACAGCTCAAGCTCGGAGACGAGATCTCGTCCTACGCCCTTGAGATGTACGAGCGCTACCCCGCTGTCATGGAGACCCACTTCGGTGGATCCCAGCGTGCTACCGTCACTGCCGCTTCCACCGGTATCGCCGGTGCAATGGCAACCGGAGTTGCTGACAACGGTCTGAACCTCTGGTACCAGTCCATGCTCCAGCACAAGGAGAGGACCGGAAGGCTCGGATTCTACGGATTCGACCTGCAGGACCAGTGCGGTTCCGCGAACTCCTACGCATACAGGTCCGACGAGGGTCTGCCCATGGAGGTCCGTGGACCTAACTACCCCAACTACGCGATGAACGTCGGACACCTGTCCGGATACGCAGGAATCCCCAAGGCAGCTCACGCTGCCCGCGGAGACGCCTTCGTAGCATCCCCGCTCATCAAGGTCGCCTTCTCCGACAAGTCTCTGATCTTCGACTTCGCGAACATCACGAAGGAGATCGGACGCGGTGGACTCAGAGAGTTCCAGCCCGCCGGAGAGAGGACTGCCGTCATCAAGGGATGATCGCGTATGGATAAGGGGGACGTGGTGAAGTACTCCCCGACATCTACTGTCGGAAAGATAGTGGACATTAAGGAAGAGGACGGAAAGACATGGATCAAACTGGATACGTCAGGCCTCTACTATGTGGCCTCCACCATCCAGCCGGCCGACCCGTCAGAGTACAAGACCACATCCTTCAAGGAGCGCAAGTCCAAAGAGTACGGCAACAAGAAGAATATCGACGACCTGGAAAAGATGGAGAGAGAGGTCGACATATCCGAAATGATGCCGTCCGGCGGAGGATGAGCGCTCCGACCTGATCCAATAAACCTTTTACCCCTGCCTTCAGGCAGGGTGTCTTTTATACGGATTCTGTGGATGTCCCAGATGCCTATTATTTGAAAAAAGAAGAAAACCGTCCGCCATTCCGACGGACGGAAGGAGTTTTCGATCAGTTCTGATATCTGGGGGGAGGCCACATCCCTATGAGCCTTCCGCCCTCCCTCTCGGGATCCATGGTGGAGACCTCGAGTCCGGGAACGGTCATCCTGACCACAGGCACTCCTGTCTCCGGTCTTGTCAGGTCGTTGCAGATGACCATGTCGAATCCGGCATCCATGAGATGTCCCAGTACGACCTCGATATCATCCAGTACGTAATCTGTTGCAAGGTTGGGGATGTCCTCCAGCCTCTTTTTGCTGGAACAGTCTTTGAACCACAGTGGGTTGGCCCTCTTGACTCCCTCGTATCCCATGTCCCTTGTGACTTTTTGGAGCTGTGCATTGATCTTCGTCCCGTCTTTGTGGGTAGCCCTGCTCTGAGCCACTTCCGTGAGGGCACGTATGGCTGCGATCTGAGGGTCGAGATGGGTTCCGACACCTATCGTAAGCATCTCTGGGTCTTTGGTCTCGACATCGTCCGCCGCTGCACCTATTGTGGTCACTCCTATGTCCGTCGTGATCTCCTTCAAGTGGACGTGGACGCCGTTATCCTCGAATTTCTTCAACAGTTGGCCGGGTACGGAGTCCTCGTCTTCTATGACCAGGTCGCAGTTGGCCACTTCCTTGTATTCTGCGATAGACCATGCATCCCTCTCTATATCTTCGAACAAGGCATGCAGTATCGCTTCCTCCATGGTGTTTCCGGCAGCTATGCCGTTGGTGTGGGACCTGAACAGCTGCATATCCCCATCTGGCACATACACATGATACACTGCACAGGCAGGTACCCACACGGGGCAGCCTCTGAACATCTCGTAACCTTCGCACCATGCGATCTGCTGCCCCATCCATGCCCCGTGATACGGTTCCGGCAGTATGAGGTCCTCCGGATAGACGGTGAGTCCGATATCCTTCGCCTGCTCGTATGTTCCATAGGCGATCTCGTCCGTATCCCTGGGTTCTGCGGCATATCTTTCCATGGCTTCCATGATCCCGGAGACCTCGGCCTGTTCCGGTGTGGCACCTTTGCCGTTATAGAAATGGTTCTTCTCCCCGGGGCGGGTCGCAGGCCTGTCTATGGAGAATACCGGAATACCCAGACGGTCCAGTCCAGTGATATCCCTGGGTTTCTCCATGCCTGCTTTTTCCATAAGGGGCCTTATCCTGGCGAGAGTATCCTCGGGAGGGACGACCCTGATCCCCGTCTCTTTCGAGCACTTGGGACAGCGGTTGAGACTCAACATAATCTATTGTTATGTGGAAGGATGGTTATAAGGCGTTTGCTCGCCGAATCCATGTTAAGTTTTTCTCGATCTGGGTCATTCCAGGAGTCTGTCGATGCGGTCTCCGAAGCGGTTCCGGTAGAATCCGACGATGAATCCAAGGACCACGGCTGCGAATATGGTCCCTTCCCTGACCCCGTTGAGTCCCCCCGTGAACAGTATGGACATGACCACGGCGGAGGCGACCATTGTGGAGTCGGAAATGACCTTCATCCTGGGGAACGGTATCTTGAACCGGGTGACGAATGCCACGACCACTCCCTCCCCGGGGGCCACCAGGACATTGGCACGTACCTCCAACATGACGCCGAATCCGAGGATCACGCACGACAGTATGCACCAGAACCATTGTTCCGCATAGCTTCCTGGCTCTATGAATGAGAATATGGCGAGGCTCACGTCGGTCAGGGCCCCGATGACGAAGCCCATTATGACCTGCAGTATCTGGATCTTCTGGAACTGTTTTCCCAGGATCAGTATCTCTATGACGACCAGGAATGCGTTGAACAGGAATGTGAGTATCCCCATGGATATCGGTGTGAAGAAGCTCATGGTGGCAGGTATGCATGAGATCGGCGTGGTCCCTATGCCCGCTCTTTTGGACATCGCGATGCCGATGGACATGATGAAAAGGCCGATACCCAGAAGACAATACCTTTTCACGAGCTGATGCTTCGAGTATCTGGGTATGTCTCCATCCATGTGAATCTCGAAAATCAGGGGTTATAAACCGTTTTCTATATGGATGGAACAATGGTCGAAAAACTCTAAATACGGATGGAGAAAGATCGGATGCGGGACGGGGCCAGGCCCCGCCCGGCACTCAGATCTTCGTCGGTATTGTGACCGATGACAGGTCCGTCTTGAAGCTAGGGTCCTTCGGGCAGTCGTCGAAGGCGATGAGGACCGACGCGAGTTTCGGATCGTCTGGGTATTTGTAGTGCTGCCTCATCAGGAGGTCGCATGTGGGTGCGGGACTGCAGGATATGACGTTCTTGCAGCCGTTGCTGGGATTGAGCTCCGGGAAACTGACAGGCGGCATGACGAATTTCTCCCCGCCGTCACCATGGACCTCGGGGAACATGACGAACGCATCGGAGAGCCAGACGACATCGTCCCTCTTGGCGTACTGTTCCAAGGTGAACGGGAATACCTCGACCCCCATCGTCTTCCCGTCTTCGGACATCAGTGTGACGGTCGGTTCCGGAGGCGGCCTGAACCTCGGGTCTTTGATGATGGCGATGACGTGCTGGCGGGTGAGGGCCTGGGAGAATCCCTGGTTGTCCACATCGATGTTTCCTCCGGCCGCACGTACTTTGGCCTCCTCTTCTTTCATTTTGCTTAGGATGTCCTCGCTGAGATAGAATGCATGGACTACCCCTCTGAGATTCTTCACAATCTCAAGGGGTTCTTCCGGACCGTCGACCGACATTTTACTCCTCCGAATGTGTAATCTGTTTTTGGTTCTATAAGTAGTTTGTTTACAGGTCGTCGTCCTCGTGGAGACGTATGGGGTTGTTGATCCCCGCCATAGTCCTTATGTCCACGACTCCGATGGCCGCTATGACGCTGTTGTTGAGTTCCAGGGGTGTGACGATCACACGGATCCCCTTGTACGGTCCGGACGTGGCGATCCTCCTGATCGTGGTCCCGATCTTTAGGACCTCTTCCAGGACGGCACCGGTGTATGCGTTGTCTATGACCTTGCCGTTCTCGATCCTGATCCCCAGGTTGTCCTTGCTCTTGGCACAGACTGGGAGTCCTCCCACGAGGTCGTGCACCATGAATGCAAGGGCGATGAGTTCGTTGCTGGAGCTGAGGGGGGAGTACATGGGGTCGCTCTCCTGTTTGAGCTGCAACCCTCCCAGGAGTTCCAGGCCTGCGGATACCGCCCCTTCCTCGGCCGCCTCCGGTGTATCGGCGGTGCCGATTATTATGGCGTCGTCGTTGGACAGGTTGAATGCCGCCCTCACGGCCTTGTCGGATTTTATGTCGAGAGGATATTCGTTGCCGGGAAACATCAGGATCCCGTTGGAATAGATGAGGGTGGTCGCTCCGGCCGCCCCGGACTTTATGGCGTTGTCGCGTTCCTCGCACCCGAACTTCACCTTATTGGCGGCACGGGGCACCTGTACGGCGCAGTTTATGGCGCCGATGGTAAGCGAGTCCACCCTGAGGGTGGTTATGTTCATGGCCACGGAAGCCCAGATCTTCTTTCCCTCGGGAGTGAGGGTGACCCCGTTCTTCTTGACGGATATGGCACCGCTCTCCTGGAGCATCGTGAGGATGGTCCTCGTGCTGCCCTCTCCGACCCCCACAAGGGTGGCCAGTTTCTTGCGTCCGATAGGCGCGGATTTGCTGAGGCAGTACAGCGCCTTCCAGATGTGGTAATCCTTGAATTTGGGGATGGGTCCGCCGAGGCGGGCTCTGTTTTCCGACATTGCCATGGTTGGATATAATGTACATCCAATATTAATAAGGTCGGTCGAATGGAGGTATCCTCTCCCTCATGACGCAGGCATACGACATGTCTATGAGGACGCCAATCCAATACGGGGCTGGCACAACTACCGCGTCTGCTTGTGAGGGCTGTACACAACTCCCTTTGTCGCTAGCCACTATCTTTATATTTTGGACCCGTACCGCCCGACCATGTCCAAGTCTGTCGAACTAATCACGATAGAGCACGTGAGCAAGAAGTTCAACGGCAAAGTCGTCCTCAACGACTTCAGCACCACCCTCAAGACCGGGGAGATCGTCGGTCTCATCGGGAGGAGCGGTGCCGGAAAGAGCGTCATCCTGCACATGCTGAGGGGCAGCACCGAATACGCACCCGACACCGGACGCGTACTCTACCACGTCAACCGTTGCTGCACCTGCGGAAACATAGACCTGCCTTTCGAAGGGAAGCCCTGCTCCAAATGCGACGGGGACACGCAGGTCGAGACCGTCGACTACTGGTCGCTTCCGGAGCATGACCCCCTCAGAGAGGAGATACGCGGAAGGATTGCCATCATGCTGCAGAGGACCTTCGCCCTCTTCGGCGACAAATCCGTCATCGAGAACGTCCTCGAGGCCATAGACGAGCGCACCCCGAAGCGCGTGGAGAAGGCCATCAGCCTCCTGGAGTTCGTCAACATGGCACACAGGACCATGCACATCGCAAGGGACCTGTCCGGAGGAGAGAAGCAGAGGATCGTCATGGCGAGGCAGCTGGCCAAGGACCCGCTCTTCTTCCTGGCCGACGAGCCCACCGGTACCCTCGACCCCTATACCGCGGAGATCGTCCACAACAAGCTCGTGGAGTATGTGAAGGAGCACAACATCTGCATGATGTTCGCATCCCACTGGCCCGAGGCCATAGACAGGATGGCGGACAGGGCCTACTGGCTGGATGCCGGAGAGGTCAAGATGGAAGGGGAGCCCAAACCCATCACCGAGAAGTTCATGGAAGGGTACCACTTCGAGAAGGGACAGATCGGCAACGTCGGACAGCCCATCATCAGACTCGACAATGCGGAGAAACACTTCTTCTCCGTCGTCAGGGGTGTTGTAAAAGCCGTAGACGGTGTGACCTTCAACGTGGACGAGAGGGAGGTCTTCGCGATCATCGGATATTCCGGTGCCGGAAAGACGACCACCTCCAGGATGATCGCCGGCATGTCCCCCGCCACCGAAGGGAAGGTGGAGGTCCGCATCGGAGACGACTGGGTCGACATGTCCAAGGACGGAGTGGCCGGCAAAGGACGTGCCACACCTTACATCGGAGTCCTTCACCAGGAGTACACCCTCTATCCGTTCGACACCGTCCTGCAGAACCTTTCCACCTGCATCGGTGTTAACATGCCGGCGGAACTCGCCAAGATGAAGGCGATCCAGGTCCTCATCAGCGTCGGTTTCGACAAGAAGGATGTCAACAGGATCCTCGAAGCCTATCCCGACACGCTTTCAGTCGGAGAGTGCCAGAGGATCGCTTTCGCACAGGTCCTCATCAAGGAGCCCAGGATCGTCATCCTCGACGAGCCCACCGGTACGATGGACCCGATCACCAAGGTCATCGTGGCCAAATCCGTCCTCCGTGCGAGGGAGACCCTCGGGGAGACGTTCGTCGTAGTCAGCCATGACATGGACTTCGTCCAGAATTGCTGCGACCGTGCCGCCTTCATGCAGAACGGGAAGGTCGTGGCCATCGGGAAGCCCGACGACATCATCAAGCAGTTCGACCTCCGCGGTTCGGACGACGAGGACATCCAGAAGGAACAGGAATAAGCGGGTGAATTGAATGAAGCAGCAGATCGGAAGACACCTGAGCTTCGTGGAGTGCAGGGAGTCCCAAGGTCTCGGCATCGGAGGGGGTCTGGCACAGAGGGCCACCATCTCCGAGAGCGGAAAGGATGTCGTCGTCATCGCGATGGGCCCCGGAAGGAGGCACATCACCAAACCGGTGTGCGAGATCACCTACGCTCTCAGGGAGGAAGGCATCGATGCGTCCGTCCTGGTGGTCAATGCAGGTTCGGGGGTTCCTACCGATGCTCCCGACGTCACCACCGGTACGAGGTTCGGTCTCGATCCCCTCGAGGTCGAGAGGATAAGGCAGTACAAGGTGGCGTTGATCCATCTGGGTAATGTTAGGAACCACATCATCTACAAGGCGAGGCTGATCCTCAGGAACGTGGACATGCCCGCCATAGTGGTCACCCAGTGTCCCGTGGATTTCGAGGACTTCGCATCCATCGGTGTCAAGACCCGCGACGTCATGCCGGACCCCGAGAACGTGGGGACGGTAGGACGTATCGAGGAGATAGTCACCGGCGTCGTGAGAGGTGTCACATGTCCTCAGGACAAGCTAGACGAGATCGTATCGAAATTGCAGAAGATCATGCCCAAGGAGGGTAAGGAATGAAGGTAACCGTCAACGGGAAGCCGAAGACCCTCAAGGAGGGGGCCACCCTCAAGCAGGCGGTGGCCGGGGAGCATTACATCGAGGGGTCCGACATATCCGTCCATCTGTCCACGGAGAAGGTCACCGAGGTGTCCAACGATTTCGCACTCATGACCCCTCGCGGAGAGATGGTCGTCCATCTTTACGACACCGATGATGCCAAAAGGTTCAGGGCCTCGGTCGAGAATATAAAAGGCGTCAACCTGAGATGGAGCACGAACGAGATCGCCGCCTTCGGTTCGTTCCCTTCCGATATGTCCCAGAGCGACGAGGAAGGGGACTACAAGCGCTATGACGTCTTCTTCGCGCTCGGAGGTAACGACAACCAGACCACCTACGTCATGGTGGCCAAGAGGGCGTTCAGGAAGGCGTACGGCTGCGGTACCGGCAAGATCGGTAAGATAACGGTCGGAAGACACCTCCTCGCCGCACTCGACGAAGGGGAGAGGATCGTCGACGTCCACCCCGTCATATCCGAGACCAGTCAGGAGAACGTCGTAATCACCAAGGACCTCGGTTACAAGCTGGCCGACGGCTATTCCATCGACACCAACATCCTGGTGAAGCTGAATCCCGCCTCGCCCATGTCGGCGGAGCAGGTCCTCATCCTCTCTTCCAAGGGATACTTCAACGTGTCCGAGGGGACCGGTACGTTCATGGGTTGCAGGGACGACATGGATGTCGACATGGAGCCGGAGGAGACCGGCGTCAGGGACGTCGGTACCGTCACCGTCAGGAACTCCGGGGTCGGGAAGGGGCACGTCATGCTCTATAAGGAGAGGCGTCAGCTCAGTCCCGCCATAAACGTGGCCGGTACGGTGGAGAGGGGTATGGCCCTCGCATCCCGCGCATCGGCGGGTGACAAGGTGGCCGTCACCACGGATCCCCAGCGCATATTGTCCGTCGGAATGACCCAGGCGGAGGGACAGAGGTTCCTGGAGTCCTTCGGTCTCAGGCAGAAGAGGTCCGGAGACCTGTCCGACGATGCCATAATCGCAGACCAGACGCCCGAGGCCACGATGAGCGCCCTCGCGGCAGGCGAGATCGAGACCTTCGGAGTGCCGAAGGAGAAGATCCTCAAGGTCAAGGTGACCACGGAGGACGAGAGGACGGCCCACTATTTTAGAAAGGTCACGGGTCTCAGTCACAAGCCCATCGGCCAACTGAAGGTCCAGTTCTCGTTCCCCGGCATGTCCATGGTCACATTCTACGGGGACGACGCCAGAGGGCAGGACCTGTATCCGCAGGAGCCCTTCAAGAAGTGTAAGAAAGGGGACCTCGGGGTCACCAACCAGTCGAGGCCCCATCACGGACTTATCGGTATCAGGCTGACGGACAGCAAGGAGTTCGGTCCCACCGGTGAGGAACCGTACGGTACCAACATGATCGGGCGCTACGACGACGACATGGGCAAACTGGACGAACTCGAGGACGAGCAGACCGTATACATCACGGAGGATAAGTTATGAGCGAGCAGAGAGAGACCAGGATATTGATGATCTCCCCGGACTCGAAGGTCACGCCCGACCAGCTCGTGCGCGCCGTGCACACGATGGTCGACGGCCTCAGCGTCAAGGAGACCTGTTACGGATGCCTCGTCGAGAGCACGAGGGAGAACATGCAGAAGGTGATGGCGCAGGTACGTGCGACCTACCGCAACGAGGTCTTCTCGAAGAGGAGAGGGTACCCCCAGGGAGATCCGAGGAGATGCCGTGCACAGCACGGGACGAGGCCCGGATTCGCCCAGTTGGAGGCCGAGTGGGAATGCCTCCCGCTCATCCAGGCGGCCCTAGACAGCATAGATGCGGGGGACGACAGTTATGACGCCCCCGTCGAAAAGAAACCAGTTCCAGTCAATCAGATGAAGGAAATTTGCGAGGCATTCAGATGAAGGTTTTCATAGATCCCCCCAACAGCATGGTCCTGTTCGACCTGGTGGAGAGGTTCGGCCACGAGCCCCTGAGCTCCATGGCGGTAATTCAGGAGAAAGTAGACAACATAGAGGTTGACATGCCTCCGATGAACGTGACCTTGGACGACGTCGTCAAGGGTCTCAAGTACGCAGGGGTCGAAGTACCCTCCGGCATAAGGGGAAGGCTTTCCCTGTGGGGCCCGATGATCGATTCGGCGGATGCCGCCATAATAATCGACGACGCACCGTTCAGCTTCGGATGCGTCGGATGCGACCGCTCCAACGAGCTTACCAAATACCTCATCCACAGGCGCGGAATACCCGCCCTGACCGTCAAATACCCCACCGACGAGGCGGAGGCCAAGACCATGGTGGGTCAGATAAAGGATTTCCTCGGAGGATTGAAAGAATGAGTACGATCAGGATCGCCCAGCTTTCCTGCGGGACGGAATACAGCGGGGTACAGTTCGAGATAGAGTCGGCGGCACGCGCCGTCGGGGCCAAGATCGTCTATCCGGACGTCTCCTACGACCAGGTCAAGGAGGCGTTGGACAGGTTCGGTTTCAAGCCCAAGTCCACCCAGCTGCAGCTGATGATCGCCAGGGCGGTCAGTCTTGCCGACAGGAAGTTCGAGGCCGATGCGGTCTTCATCACCACCTGTTTCAGATGTGCGGAGGCCGCCTTGGTCAGGAACGAGCTCAGGAGGTTCATCCAGGAGAACACCAAGCTCCCCGTCGTCACATATTCATTCACGGAGAGGCTGAAGGCCTCCCAGCTTCTGACCAGGATGGAGGCGCTCGTCACCATCGTCACCAGGAAGGAGCTCCTGGCCAGGGAGAGACAATCCGGTATCACCGCAGGTATCGATTCCGGGTCTTCCACCACCAAGGCCGTCATCATGGAGAACAACAAGATCATCGGCAAGGATTGGACCCCGTCCGGTGCGGTCGTCATCGAAACCGCGGAGCAGGTGTTGGCCAACGCCATGAAGCAGGCCGGTGTCGAGATGAAGGATATCGAGGCCATGGGGACGACCGGGTACGGACGTTTCACCATCGGGAAGCATTTCAACTGCAAATTGGTCCAGGAGGAGCTGACCGTCAACTCCAAGGGTGCGGTCTGGCTGGCGGACAGGCAGAAAGGCGAGGCCACCATCATCGATATCGGAGGTATGGACAACAAGGCCATCACCGTCCGCGACGGTATCCCGGACAACTTCACCATGGGAGGTATCTGCGCCGGTGCATCCGGAAGGTTCCTGCAGATGACCGCCAACAGGCTCAAGATCGACATCAAGGACCTCGGGGCCATGGCGGTCAAGGGTAACTGGGCCAACGCCAAGATGAATTCCTACTGCTCGGTCTTCGGTATCCAGGACCTCGTCACCAACCTGGGAGACGGGAAGAAGTTCGAGGACGTGGCGGCCGCGGCATGTCATTCCGTGGCGGAGCAGGTCTACGAACAGCAGTTGCAGGAGATCGATGTCAGGCGTCCGATCATCGAGGTCGGAGGTACTTCCCTGATCTCCGGTCTGGTCAAGGCCGTCGGAGAAGTCCTCGGGGAGGAGCCCATAGTCCCCCACGACTCCCAATACATCGGAGCCGTCGGCGGTGCCCTGCTCAGCTCCGGGTTCCTATGAGGCGCTGACATGGCATCGGAAACCATCGTGAGCGGTCCCGACCAGTACGGGAACGACAAGTACAAGCTCCTCTACGAGGAGATCATGTACGACATAGGGAAGCTCGCTATGTTGGACAGGTCCTACCTCCTGCTGAAGCCGGAGGTCCCGCTCTTCGTCATCTCCATCAGGCTCAAGGCAAGGCCCGCCGCCAAGAAGATCGGGGACGTCGCCATGACCAGGGCGGAGAGGGGTAACGTGTATGTCAGCATCTCGGACGAGATGTACGCCCCCGGCACCCTGCAGAGTCTCTGGAAGGCATACGGGAGGGACAACGTCCAACAGACCGACAGGTTGGATATAACGGTCCGCGGTCCCGACACGTCCGCCGAGGTGGACGCCATCGAGGTGGAGTCCCAGGAACAGCCCGTGCAGGAGATCATCGGGGCCCTGTGGAGGGTCATGCCGGAGGGTATCAGGAACAGGCGCGTCCTCACCGACGGCAACACCATAACCGTCATGGCTACGGAGGAGATCGTCCGCCCGGAGCATATGCGCGAGGCGCAGGAGATCCACGACAAGATGGTCAGAGGAGAGGATCCGAATGTATGAGGTCATAATGTACGACGGCGGGATCTACCGTTCCGACGAGCTATTCGAGCTGATCGAGGATGTGGGAGGGGTCGTCCTCCTCAAGAACAGGAGCGCACAGATGCTCACCGTCACCATGTCCATACCCAGCGAGGACAGGGAGGTCGTGGAGGCCCTTTGCAAGGACATCGGAGGGCAGGTCAAGGAGGTCCCGTTGGCCGGGACCGAGATCGCCGTGGTGGGCCCGACCCTGGGACGTCACCACATGCCGCATCCTATCTGCGACGTCGCCGAGTATCTCAGGAGGCTCGGGGCCGTGACGGTGGTCATGGGTCTCGCCAGAGGCCGCGGGAAGAACACCTCGCAGATCAACCTCCAGGAGACGTCCATCATCGACGAGTACGATGCATGCGTCTTCATGCTGGGTAATTTCAAACCGTGTGTGGAGACGAAGGCCGATCTTCTGCTCAGCAAGATCAACATCCCGACCGTCCTGATGTGCGGACCGAAACCCGAGGGTATCGAGGACACCTGTGACGCCATAGTGTGGGGCATAGGCAGGAAGGCGGCCCGTATGAGGGAGCCGGAGGACAGGAAGAAGCTCGAAGAGGTCGGAGACCGTGTCGACGACGTCCTCGACGAGAAGAAGAAGGCCTTGGAGGAGGACCCGCCGTTCGTCCACCCGTCCGAGATAAAGGCCCTTCTGGAGAATTTCGAACCCATCGACATGTGTCTCCGCCCCGCACCGCTGGTGATGCACCTCGACGGTCTCAGGGCCAAGATATCGTACGACGAGTACCACGAGCAGATCGAGAACATGGAGGTCTACGGACGCCGTCTGGGAGACGTGTGCGTGATCACCCCGTCCAAGATCAACGACAGCAGTATGCTGATACGTATCAAGACCCGCTCGCAGGTCGCATACGAGGATTCCCTGAAGGCAAGGCAATGAGTGTCAGGAAGGGCACATACGCGCTCTTCGTGACATTCGACAGGGACATAAACATCACGGTGGGGGCCCTCGGCCCCCACCTTTTCCGTGCTGGCACATATTGTTACGTAGGCAGCGCCATGGGCGGCCTCGACCAAAGGGTATCCCGTCATCTGGCCCGCTGCAAGGGCATTCGCTGGCACATAGACCGTCTCACGACCGTATGCGACGGTTCGGAGGCATGGGAGTCGTATCCGGACTTCATAGGGGAGTGCGAGCTCGCACGCATCGCCGAGGAGTGCGGAGGGATCCCGGAGATGGACGGATTCGGGTGTTCGGACTGCAGCTGCAGGACGCATCTTTTCAGGATGGATTCCGGGGCCGCGGATGAACTGGTGTCCAGGGCACGTTTGGAGAGGTTCTCGGACCGTCGTGCGGTCCGATAATATTATTAAATAAAATGGGCTACCCGAACCCATAGAACCGCGCTGTCTACAGCGGAGAGTATTACCATGGATTCAAAGAAACTTTCCAGCGAGAACATCAACGATGTCGCAGAAAAGATCAAAGCGATCGTCGGAGAGGCCAATGTGAAGATCAACGAGGAGAAATGCTGCATATGCGCGGCAGTAGCCTCGACCGAGGATGTCGCCGCCGTCTCCAGGGTTGCGAACAGTTTCGGTGTACGCATCTCCGCCTGCGGCGGGGTCCGCCTCGATATGTCTAAAATGAACAAGGTAGAAGTGGACGCCAAGAACTATGCGGTCAAGGTGAAGGCCGGAGCAACCTGGAAAGAGATCATGGATGCGGCCGCCGCCGAGAACCTCATGGTCCCTTCCCACCCCTTCGACGTCGACGAGACCGTAGGGAAATGGATAGCCGCCAACACCGTCGGGATCGGAACCTACAAGTACGGTCCCTCCAAAGACAACGTCCTCAACGTGGAGCTCGTCCTCTTCGACGGCACCGTGATCGAGACCGGTTACAACGACATCGGCGCATACATGTCCGGATACAACTTCAACCAGTTCGTTTCCGGTTCCGAGGGTACCTTCGGGGTAGTGGTCTCCGCCACCCTCAAGCTCGTCCCCGCCGGTGTGAAGAAGACCGTCGCCTACGAGTTCGCAGGCAAACTCTCCGCCGCCGCACCTGCGGTACAGGCCGTCATGCACAGCGCCGGTCTCGTGCCCTACTGTTTCTGCTACAGCAACAAGAACGGCAAGAACGTCATCATTATCAGCTACCAGGGTGACGAGAAGTTCGTCGACCTCGATATCGCCGACACCGATGAGATCATGGCCGCGAACGGCGGATCCAAGATCGACGTCCCCCAGTGCCCCTGCGACAACAAGGACGGCAAAGGCGTCATCATCCCCGCCGTCAACTGGGCGGCATTCGTCGACGCGGTCCAGTTCGAGGTCTCCGGAATGTTCGCAGACCCCTACACCGCATACTTCCACATCTGCGAGAAGTGTGCAGACAACCTGATCGAGGTTGCCACCTCCATGGGCGGAAGGACCACCTGCAGCGCATTCTGCAAGGACAGGATCGACAGCATCCGCGACGAGAACACCGCCGCCTACATGAAGGAGCTCAAATCCTACCTGAGGTCCTGCGACGTCTCCGAGAAGGCCAAGAGCGGCGACAAGCTCGCCCGCAAGATGGATGACGAGACCATGATCGAGTTCGAGAACATCCTCGGCAAGGACAACGTCAACACCAACCCTGAGGAGACCCTTCTCTACTGTCACGACCTCGCACCCCTTCCCAAGATGGCAGGTCTGGCATTCAAGAACATCCCAGATGTCGTCCTGAGGCCCTCCAAGACCGAGCAGCTTTCCGCGATCATGAAGATCGCCTACAAGAAAGGAATCCCCGTGACCCCCCGCGGAAACTCCACCTGGGGACTCGGAGGATCCCAGCCTACCGACGCCGGTATCGTCATCGACATGTCCTCGAAGATGAACAAGGTCACCGTCGACCCTGACACCATGACCGTCACCGCACAGGCCGGAGCAACCTGGAAAGAGGTGTTCGACGAGTGCCAGGAAGCAGGATTCGTCATCGGATCCACTCCCTCTTCGTTCCCTGCGGCCACCGTCGGAGCATGGCTCGCGACCAACGGAATGGGTATCGGTTCCTACAAGTACGGAGGAGCGAAGGACGGGGTCCTCAACATCGAGGCCGTCCTCCCCGACGGAACCGTCATCAACACCGGATACAAGAACATCGGCGACTACGTCTCCGGATACAACCTCAACCAGCTCTTCGCCGGTTCCGAGGGTACCCTCTGCCTGTTCGCATCCGTCACCATGAGGATGCACCCCGCAGGCATCATAAAGCCCATCGCCTACGAGTTCGAGAACTATCTCGGCGATGCGAACGCAGCCATCCAGGCGATCGTAGCCCACCCGAGCCTCAGGCCCTACCACATCTCCTGGTCCGATTCCAACCACTTCGCAAACCAGAGGAGGGCACATGTACACGCCCCCAATGTGAAGAACATCATCCTCATCACCCTGCAGGGAGACGAGAAGCACGTAGCCCTCGAGGAGGCGGCCGCAGACGAGATCTTCGCCGCGAACGGCGGAAAGAAGGTAGAAGACCCCTCCGTCGGACCCCACGAGTGGGAGGAGAGGTGCTACGAGTTCCGCGCAAGGAAGGTCGGAGTCGGAGAGATCCCTGCCGAGGTCATCACCCCCACCAATGTATGGGGAGCATTCATCGACGAGTGCTACAAGGGCTTCGATACCATGAAGATGGAGCTCGGAGGAGTCATCGGAGAGGTCGTCGACAGGAACACCTCGCTGTTCATGCCTTACTACTTCAAGGACGACGAGTCCCTTCTCGGAATGACCGCCTTCGCCTTCAACTTCTATCTCGGAGACAGGGCAGTCGAGTACGGCGGAAGGACCACCGGATTCGGTATCTTCTTCGCATGGAACCTCGACAACGTCCACGACGCCAACACCGTCAGCTTCATGAGGGGCTTCAAGACCTTCCAGGACCCCCACGATGTCATGAACCCCGGACACGTGGTCTGCGGAATGACCAGATTCGGAGTCAACATGAGCCACGGTCTCATGACCCTCGGCAGCGCACTGATGCAGATGGTTAAGAAGATCATGCCTCCCAACACCACCTTTGCCGACAACATCGAGAGGTTCAAGGAGAACCGCACCGATGAGGCCAAGGTCGAGGACAGGAAGCACGTCCTCGGACGCGGATACGAGTAAACAGGTTCAACAGGGGCGTCGGGAGACCGGCGCCCCGATCTTCCCATATCTGGCACATTGCCTATTCTATTCATCCTACCGTTCAAAGGATGCGGTTCTTTCGTGCGGATTCCGTTCAGTCGGTCCCATCATCAGACGAGAGTATCTTTATTCCGTTTGTGACACTTGGTAGAAATTCGAAGCGATGTTTGAATTTAAAATCATAAGTGTGTGTCACATGGTCTTTCGCGGGCATTATTCGCCTGTATTCGTAAGAGATCGTTGAAAAGCAAGTTCTCCACGCGATCGTTGGCCGGAGGCTGAGTCGGGTATACCTCATTGGATTCGAATTACAGGACGACGCCCGAACCTCTTCGTATCAATTGATTTTTAACGACCCTATACGAATGTCTGTGATAGTTTATTGGATTCATATCATTTGACCTGATCTAATATTGATTAAACATCTTTAATTAATTGTCGCAAATATTGGAAAGTAGATGTAAAAAATTATTATTAATTCTACATATAAAATTTGTAAAGTAATATGCTTAATTTTTATTATTTATATATAATATTTTCTATTAAAATTTGGGTTTATTTAAATACAGATATTGTTAAATAAGTATTGGATGTATATTCCAATCGAGGATTTCCAATGGAAGAAAAGAAGATGTTCGGCGCCATTGCAGTGGTTGCAGTAATCCTCGTTGCAGCATTTTGTGGCGTAACTTTGATGAAAGATGATAAAGACGCATACGAGGCCAAGGTAACTGGAAATGTTCCGGTTTTTGGCAATGCCAATAATGACGACTATATAGATAGTCACGACATCGATCAGCTTAACGCCATAATCGATGACGGATCATGGGATAAAACTGCATACCCTTATGCCGATGCAAATCAGGATGGAAAAATAGACTCTGCCGATGTAGATATTGTAAACAAGATAATCTCTGGACAGAATTGCAATCTTTACTATGTTGACATCTATGATGATGTCGTCAAGGTATCGTACCCTGTAAGTCATTCCCGCGTCGGCGTATCCTATTGGCAGCAGGCAGAACTTGCGACGCTTATGGGTATTTGGGATAATGTCGTTCTTGCAAGTACATCTACAACTTCATCCAATTCCCATAGGTATGACACCAGTAACATCGAAAAATCATTCAGCGGAAGCAAGATCACAAGCGAACTTATTCTGGAGTGCCGTTGTGATTTTATCATAGCCAGTCAGGGAAAGAGCGATGTAGTCCAAGCGGCTATCGATGCGGACAGCAATATCACCCCATATTATGTGGATGTTTCCAAAAGTAGCACTTACGTAAGTACCGTCCTGACTCTCGGTGTTCTTCTTAACGAGAATGAGGAAGCACAAGCCTATGCCGATTTCGTCAACGGAGTCAAAGAAAAGATCAGTTCAGGGATGGAGAAAGTACAGGAGAAAGCCAAGACTGTCGTAACCTTGATGTATGCCAATCAGTCCACCCGTGCCAATATCATCGTCGAGTGCGAGGGGACCGGTGCTGCCGATATGATCGGGCTTATCGCCGACGTATATGACAGTTCTACAAAATCCACCAGCGATTACAGGATGAATGTGGAAGCAGACTGGTTCATACAGAATTGCGGGACCGCATTCGATTTCATCATCATCGAACAGGAGGGAACTGATACCAAGAAAGTCGATGACACATACTACACCCCATCCATGTATAACGAGAGATTCGAAGAGGCCATAACATACTATTCTTCCACTCAGGCGTATGCGTCTGGAATGATTCTCGGAACAACCTACTCCTACAATTCTTTCGGAGGCTATGCGAACCTGCTCTATCTGGCATATCTTCTCTACCCGGATGTTTTCAGCGAAGAAGATGGATGGAACGCCCTCCAGGAGTATTTTGACAACTTCACCACTGCCAAGATCAATGTGAAGACTCAGGGCGGATGGTACTATACAGGTACATCCTACTCTGCATACAACGAGAGGCTGGCACAGTAAACAGATAGGTGTATCTGATGTCCGACGAGGCCGTAGAAAAAGCCGTTGACGATTGGATGGACGACAACCGTCCGAACAAAGACAAGGATCTGTCGGAATATCACAGATACACCTATTCCAAATTCATCTTCATCATGGTGTGTCTCGCAATAACCGTGTTGGTGGCAGGATATGCGGTATCCATTGGGGAATATACCATATCATTCACCGATACATACGTGAGGATATGGGAACATATCACTGGAAACGTCACTCACGATATCGACGACGCTGTCATCTGGAACATGCGCCTTCCGCGCGTCATCGGAGGCATTCTTGCCGGAGCTGCCCTGGCCGTCTGCGGAGTATCCATGCAGAGTATGCTGAAGAACCCTCTGGCAGACACATATACGACGGGTATCTCTTCGGGAGCATCTCTAGGTGCAACATTGGCCATATGCGCAGGGGTCACTGTCATCGGAGGCGATTATTCAGTGGTCATCAACGCATTCTTGTTCTCGCTAGTCCCGATGATGATGATCCTGAGCGTATCGAAGATGAAGAACGCCTCCGTGACGACCATCATCATGGCAGGCATCGCAGTGATGTATCTTTTCAATGCTTGCAACACGGTATTGAAGTTATGGGCCACGGACGAGGCATTGGCAAACGTCTATTCTTGGTCTGTAGGGTCATTGACCGGATTGTCTTGGGCGGATGTAACGGTGATGTCTGCGTTCGTGATACCGGGAATAATCATCATTCAGATGATATCGGGGCAACTCAACAAACTTATGATGGGCGATGATTATGCAAAGACGCTTGGCGTGAATGTGGAGGCATTCAGATTGGTATGTCTCCTCATAACATCCATGGTGGCGGCATCGGTGGTGTGTTTTACAGGTTTGATCGGTTTCATCGGTCTTGTCTGCCCGCACGTGGCGCGCATGTTCATCGGTTCCGATAACAGGCTGCTGTTGATCGCTTCGGCAGCTTTCGGTTCCGCATTGCTTTTGACAGCAGATGTGATCGGGCGGGCGATCATATCCCCCAATACCTTACAGGTCGGTGTTGTCACTGCATTCATAGGTGCACCTGTATTCCTTTATCTGATTGTTAAGAACAAGAAGACGGGGTGGTAAGATCCCGTCGATAGATGTCGGGTCGTTGGAGGTCGGATACGGCGGTAAGCCTGTATTGAAGGATATCGACCTCCACATGGATGAATCCAAACTGTATTGCATAATCGGTCCCAACGGCGTAGGCAAATCTACGTTGATCAAATGTATGAACGGATTGCTGAAGCCTACTTCTGGAACTGTAGCAATCAACGGGAAGGACATAAAGGAATACAGCACCCGCGAACTGTCCGAATGCATAGGTTATGTCCCCGCATCATCAGGCATGAGTTTTCCGATGTCCGTCATAGATTCCCTCCTGGTCGCCCTTGATTCCGGTCATAAATGGAAATTGGATGATGACGACATCGAACTTGCCTATAGGTCTCTCAGGGTCATGAATATGAATGATTATGCTCTGAGAGGATGTAATGAGCTTTCCGCAGGACAGATGCAAAAAGTATCCCTGTGCAGAGGGCTTGTAAGGAAATCGGGCATCCTCATATTGGATGAACCCACTTCCAATCTGGATGTTCGTCATCAATTGTTTATTACCAATTTTCTTCAGTTATTGGCACATAAATCCGGAAATTTGGTGGTCATGATCAGCCATGATCTCAATCTGGCATCTCGGTTCGCCGATGAGGTTGTTGTGATGTGTGAACCCGGAAGGATCTACGCGGTCGGTAAGCCGTCGGAGGTCATCACGGAGAAGATGATCAGTGAAGTATACTCTGTCGAATCGAGAATAATCGATGATGATGGGCGTCCACATATAATTCTGAAATCTGCGGAGAGCTGGTAAAATGTATCATGGAACGGAAATGCCCTCTTTCGGTGATATTTGGCGTGACCTTCAGAAAACAATGGGCGGAGGGGAATCACTTCGTAATACAAATGATGATGTAGAGCGCAGGTTCTGGAAAAAGTATATGAATTCTCAGGGTCAGAATGGGCCTGATCCATATAGTGCAAGGGTCTGGGATGAGATAAATTACATTTTGGGAGACTCTTATTACGATTCGATTATAGAGATTGGACCGGGTTGGGGCAATTATTCATTCAATCTTGCCGAACGTTGCCGGAATCTGACCTGTGTGGATATGTCCCCCGACACATTGAGGTACATAAAACAGACTGGATTGGAGTATGGTTTTCACATCAATACCGTGAATGAGAAATGGGAAGACTACAGGGGGAAATCCGCCGACATGGTCTTTGCCTTCAACTGCTTCTATCGGATGAGCGATATAGAGGAGTGCCTTGCTAAGATAGACCGTTGTGGTGATAGGTTTCATATCATCGGGATGACCAGCGGTCCAGAGCAGGAATATCTTGTAGATTATGAGAAGATATTAGGACTAAAGGTAAGATTTCACCGTCTGGACTACATCATACTCCTGAACGTACTATATCAAAACGGAATAGATTGCAATGTTCATATGGTGGATCTTACGAAAGACATCAAATTCTGTTCTTTGGATCAAGCTGTAGAAAAGACATCCCGTCGCATAATCTCCGGAGAGTATTCCTCTGAGGATCTTATCAGAATATTGAAGAAGTATCTGAAAAAGGAAGAAGACGGCTTGTACCATTATTGTCATCATTTCAAAGCTGCTGTAATCTATTGGTGATCGGTTACCTAGAAATTGGGATGATGTCTGGGGAATGAGGCCTTCGTAAGAGGTGTGAAAGAATTCGGAGTTCGGTGGAAATAACCTGGGATGTCCGGTTAGGATACGTTTTCCTTCATACACAAGGGCTGTAGGCATGTATGTGCTGTCGTTGGAATTCGGATATATGTCACCATCGGGTCCGATCCATCGAACAGTGAAACTCCGCACGGTTTTTGTAAATACTTCCATCTCCGTTCGTCCCATGATGGCGTCCACAGTCGTAGTCCGTATGAGGACATGCAGCAGGAATACCAAGGTCACGGCGGAAATGCAGGATGATGGAGACACCATAAGGATAACCATCGCATCGGATTGCAAGAACGTAATGAACTATGCCGATCTTCTCGGAGGGGAAGTCCATGTTTCGGACGTCGTGGAATGGAAGGGCAGCAGGGTCGTGGATCCTGATATTAGACAGCCGCTGTCCATACCCTGTCTCGTACCGAATGCCGTATTCGATGCGGCATGGATGGAGATAGGTATGCTTTCCAAGAATCTCGCACAAGGGATGGCCAAAGAGAACTCCCTGGAGTTCCCTGAAGATGAATGATGCAGGTCGGAAGGGGGTTTCGGAGGAGTCAGAAACCCTCTTCCTGCTGCAGGAGTGGTATCACAATCTCTGCAGTCATCTAAGTCGATGATATGTCAACGTATAAATGGGACCGCGAACTAGGTATCCCCACACTTACGAGAGGCGTTCGGATAGGATGTCTGGCTTGCCGGTGGCAGTGGCGGTCACTCTTGCTTCGCGGAATGAACGTATCCCGTCTCCCATGGTGTCGGAGGATACCTCTTCCACTTTGCATTCGATCACGGTATCCCCGGCCCCTGCCTCTCTCGCCATGGTCTCTGCGGCATCTTTCGCCTCTTTTTCAGCATATTCCAAAGCGCTTTCCGAGTCAGGAAATTCCCTTTTCCCGCCCTTGGTGAAGACTATGCATTCAGGATCTCTCGACCTGTCGTCCTGTTTGGCCCTCACCGTGACGGTCACGGTCTCGGATACGGAACCTGTGATGGCTCCGATGGCATTGCCCATCTCGGAATCTTCAGGGAGGACGAGTCTAGTGCCCAGCATATCGGCCACAGCCGGCAGCCACGCTCTTACAGGTCCGCCTATCCCTATGATGGGCATATCGAGTTTCATGGATAGGGTGTAACATCCCCTGTCCGTAGACAGAAGCTCCGAGATCATCGTCTTATGGACCTCGTCCAATTCATCTCTGCCGAGCCTCTCGCGCATGATATCCTCCATTATGCAGTATGCGATCCTCCTGACTATCATCGCTTTCGTATCTGCTATGAATCCGTCAAAGGACATGCCTGTCTTTCTGGCCAGATATCCTACGGCGATACGCGAAGCTCCCGTGTCGTATTCGGTGTAGGTGCCTTCCGCATGCAGTATATCCGTGGGGGTCACTCCTATCCGGGTCACAAGTCCCAGGGATTCCATTTTCGATGCGGAGAACGCATGGGGCGGGACACCTATCAGCTTCCCCGCCTCGTTAAGGGTGAGAGGTCCTTCCGTAATCGCCTTCAGGAGATCCCTGTCGCATTCCGAAAGGTCTTCGTCCGAAAGGGGTTTTGCCGGGACGAAGAATTCCGTATC